>Ga0208410_1001436_pt1 | contig 12350 bp, 9 predicted proteins | sample ETN02SmetaG_3_FD_185787 | JGI IMG/M metagenome (GOLD analysis project Ga0208410, IMG submission 185787) | Marine microbial and viral communities from oxygen minimum zone, Eastern Pacific Ocean - ETNP2014F10-02SV257 (SPAdes) (version 2) | ecosystem: Environmental > Aquatic > Marine > Oceanic ... | reverse complement strand
CAAGAAACGGCCAGCGGATGAAATTCGAACGCGGAGGGACAGGTGCGCGGTGCCCGCGCGTCAGACGCGCGCGCGCCGAATCCACGGCGAGCGAACGCGGCGACGATCGCGCGAGAACGTCGACGCGATACGAGGACGGGTCGTTCACCGATCGATCGTTCGTCGCGTTCGTCGCGAGAGAGCGGTCGAGCGAGCGCGCGCGTGAACGCGAACGCGCTCGGAGGGTGCGAGAGAATTCAATCGTTGAGCGGGCGGCGCCGACCGAGACGCCGATCGATTCCCGATGCCCGCGCGCGCGGTGCGAAGCGCGCACGCGCCCGCGCGCGCGCAGGCGGCGATGATGGATTTTGGAGAATTATTCGTCGTCCCGGTGTGCACGGAACATCGCGTCGGGAGCGAGGAACTCGCGGCGAACGGTGGGGAAGACTCGGCCGCGGGCAATCACGAGGTTCGGTGCGTTTTAGGTGACGCGCGATGGGCGACTCGACGACCTCGACGCGGGCGACGCGACGACGCGGAGGAGGCGAGCGAGGAGGATGAGGACTGACGAAATATTTCCACGCGATCGCGCGTCGCGTTCGTCGGGCGCAGGGCGTACAAGCTCGGAAAGAAGAAGCGAAGTTACAACCAAGTCGAGCTCACGTTTGAACGTAAACGGGAGGGAAGCCGAGGCGGAGGCGGGAAGGGGGACGCGCGAGACGGTGGCTCGGCGGACGGGTTGCGAATCTTTGAGGCGGTGGAGGCGCCGTTCGGAGAGGACGTGCCCGAACAGTTCCGTAACTCCGCGCTCGAGTACGAGTTGAGGCTGTACACCGGACGAGTCGCGCGCGCGGTGGTGTACCTGGTGTACGCCGAGCCGTTGCGAGAGTCGGCACCCGGCGTGAAAAAGGTGGGCGTGCACGACAGCAAAGGTTACTGTTGGCTTCCTGTCGTGCGCGAAAGGTGCGTTAAAGGGTGCGAGGGACCGATTCTGAGCGCAATTCAGAGATTCGGCAAGCAAGGTCGAACGCAGAAGAGCACGGCGTCTCAAAAAGATTCAGCGCACGTCGCGAAGGTGAAGCCGACGGCGGAGGATAAATGGAAAGATTCTCGAAATCTCTTCATCTCCATCGATGAGGCGAGCAACCACGTGTGTCCGTACGGTCCGAATAAGTGCAAGGTTTTCCGTTTGTTGTTTGGTGTGTACGAACAGAACACCACGAAGCTCCTCGGAAGTGCCGTCTCCGGACCGATTCGCGTCTTGGCCAACAACGACGTGCCCAAGGGCGCGGCGGCAATGAAGGTTCGCTGTGGGCTCGACGACTCGTGGGTCGGTTGGAGCGACAGCGTCGAAACGGACGAGGAAAAGTTAAAGGCTTTCTTCAAGAACCTGTGCCCTCAGGCTGCCGGGAAGTCGAATCACGAAAAGCTTCGCGAGAAGCGCTTGGAGGAATCTCGGCAAGATTCGCGCAAGCCGCTGCAAAACAAGACCAACGTCGTCGGAAAGACGGCTAAGCGTGCGTCAGTGAAAGCTGTTGCCGCGCCCGCGGCGAAGCGCGCCAAGTCCGCGGGTGGGATCGTGCCGCCTCGTCAAAACGCCAAGGCGAAGAAACGCAACGATTTCGATTTTGACATACACTACGCCGCCAACATGCACGAATCTCCCTTCAATTTGCAAGCCGTGGTGCCCTCTCCGCTCGGCACGCCGCCGGACGAACGGGTCGCCGAGCAACCGAACGCGGGATTCGTCAACTTGTTCGGCACTCCGGACTTCAATCTCGCCGCCCCGGATATGATGACGGACGCTCTCAACACGGCCGACTTGCCGCCGCTGTGCACGCCGGGCGACAGAAGGGTTGAAAACTTCCAAGACAGCGCGCCGCTGACGACGGGCATGGGCACGTTCAGATTCACGCCCTCGATCGCGAACATGGCGTCCGGTGGTAGTCTGATGTCGCTCTCGGGTTTGGATTCTCTTCACATCGGTGGAAGCGCTTTCGGCAAAACACCCGCCGAGTTCAAGACGAAGACGGAGTCAAAGGTGTTCACGCGATCCGCGTCAAAGGCGGCCGCGACGCAGCCGACGCCGGGAACTGCATTCATCAATAACCTTTTGGTCAGTGGACAAAAGATTGCTCCGGCGCACGTCAACTCCGCGATGCAGACCTCTCGTCGAAGCACGCGCGCCGCCGCCAAGCAACCGCTTGCCGACGAGACTGTGCCTCGCACAACGGCGGCGAGCAGGCTCGTGGCCGCGCCGACGTCGACGGGCCCCAGCGCCGGACCTGCACCAGCCACCGGTGTTGCGTCGGCGCCGGGTGTGAATGTTCAAGAAACAACGTACGAGGCGGGCCCGGTTCGTGCGGTTCGCAGTCGACACGCGTCTCCGACTGGTGTCGCGCCGGTTCGTTTGATTTTTACGTCTCCGTCGGGACGTGGCACCGCCGACGAGTTGGATGCGAGCGACGTCGACGAGGACGACGTCGGTCTCGTGTCTCCAAACGCGGCGTTCGGCGCTCGACGCAACGCGCGCAGTGGACAAACGACCAGGTTTCCCACCATTGCGTCGGTTCCGGAGCTCGTCGACGCGGACAAGGAAAATGCTCGAGCGACGACGAAGGTCGGTAGACTGTCTGGACATTTCCGTCGGGAAGCCATGCCTCCGCCCCCCAAGTACGAGGCAGAACCCGAGACAAAGCGAAAGACGAGAAAGAGTATGGTCCATTTCAGCGGTGACGTCAACTTTGACACCACGCAGAGCCTCTCCAAGCACGCTCTGAAGGAGTCCGAGCCGTCCAAGCCAAAGATGGACCGAGATGACGCGTCTTCGTTGCTCTCACCCGAGTGGAAGTCCGTCTCGAAGAAGCGCAAAACGATTGATAGGCGAGCGAAGCAAACGCAGGAAAAGCCGCAGGGCTTCATAGAAAAAGCCAAGTGTGCCATCCTCGGAACGTCTCACTAATTTCTTGTGCGAACGGCGGACGCCGACTCGTCCGCTCTTCGCCGTTTACTAGCCAAACATGTACTCTTCATAGCCGAGTCTCGCTCGCGGCGCACCGCGAGCAATTGTAATGTGAAAATCATTTCATGCTTTATCGTTCACGAGCCGATTCTCGCCTCCACCATCCGTCGCGCCGACCAATGTCTCACCCGCGCGGCGCGCTCGCGGCACTCTCTCCAGACAGAAGGCGAGAATAAGGTTTTCCACTCGTCACTTCGCGCCGGCACTCTATGCGCCGCGCTCGACACCTCATCGACGCCTGCACACGGGCGATCAAAATAAACCCCACGAGTTTACGCTCGTTCACGAACGTGCGCCTCGGTCGTCGCGACATGCACGCCGCGTCTCTGTCTCGCGCGCGGATCGCAGCCCCGCGATTCATCGGCGGCGCGTCGTCCGCGGCGCGCCTCGAGCGTCGCGCGATCGCGCCCGTCGTCTCTCGCGGCGTCGGTGCGACGTGGAAAATTAACCGTGGATTTTCCGTCGTCGTCGAGTCCGCGGAGGGCGACGTCGAGGGCGAAGAGAGCGCGGAAGGCGTCGAGAGCGTCGAGAAGCCGGTGGTGGAGGAGCCGGTGGTGGAGGAGCGGCACAAAATTTATGTCGGAAATTTGAGCTGGAACGCCACCTCGGAAGACTTGCAGGCGGCGTTCGGTGAATTCAACGTTACGGCAGCCGACGTTGTCTTGGATAGAATCAGCGGTCGAAGCCGTGGATTCGGTTTCGTGACTGTGGCGAGCGCCGAAGACTTGGAACGCGCCGTCGAGGCGATGAACGGATGTGAAATCGATGGACGAGAAGTGCGCGTGTCCAAGGCGCAAAGCGCGGGTGATCGACCCGAAAGACCGCTCCGTATGCCCGGTGAGAGAAGACAGATGCGTCGCGAGCCGGATAACCGTAGAGTGTACTTCGGTAACCTCTCATGGGGTATGGACCACCTCGACTTGCAGGACCTCTGCAGCGAGTTTGGCGCCGTCCAAGACAGCCGCCTGATCACCGATCGTGAAACCGGACGATCGCGTGGATTCGGCTTCGTCACCATGAGCAGCGAAGCCGAAGCCGACGAAGTCGTCGCGCAATTGAACGGTCAAGATGTCGACGGACGAGTGCTCCGCGTGAACATCGCCAACTCGTAAATAACAAATGGGCGAGAACTCGAGTGGTTTTTTGAAATTTTGATCACGTTGAGGGAGGAAACTGGGAGTTATAATGGGTGGAATTGGATATTACCTAGCGATTTAGTTTACATACGTGACGAGTAACACTTCGTCTTGTAACTTTACATCCGGCTTTCAATACGCGGAATCAACTCAATTCAGAATTGACGTCGTCGACTGCCCGATTGAAAATGTCCACCATCTTTTCTAAGACTTCGTACTGAGATTTTTGAATGCGTTTCTTATCCTGCAGCTGAAACTCCTTGTCGGCATCCCACGGGGGAAGCGGTGGTATGCGCACCAACGAGTTCCAAGTCCCGACGTACTCTCGTTTGTCAAACTTCCAGACTTCGGCTCCGGTTTTATCGCTAATAATGGCACCCCAAGTGTAATGCATGACGGACGCTTGGCCGATCGTGATATCGGCAGGCGGTTGAATCATCAATTTTTGGAAAGGAACGGGAGGCAGTTCGAATTTGAGTTTCGGTCGTACCGCCGCGGATGCGAAAGACCAGGCGTACATGTCTCGTACCCATCCAAACACGCGCTTGATGACTTCGCTCGTCTCTCCGAATTCCACCTTCTCAGCCCAGACTTCGGAGACTCGCTCGAGATCGTCCCGATGGATGGATTGAGGCGCATTACCTGTCTGGTAGACATCTTTCAGAGGGCCATCCTTGGACTCGTCGTGCAGCAACACAGACGCCTCTTTAGCGTCGGGATAACTCGGGACGATGTAGCCAAACAGGAACCCGTAAGAATGGCCCTTCGCAAGCAAAACGCTCGGTGGCGGGCTTCGAATGAATAGATAGTCCGTCTCAGCCATAAGAATGTGCGAACATTGCTTCGAATCGTCCGTCTTCATCCACTGAGCGATGGCTCGCGCGCGATCCTTCACCGCGTAGTCGCACGAGTTGTCGCATTCCACGTGTGTCGGATCGACGCGCCACGTCGGGATGAGATCCATGAGCTCGTCATCCTTCGATCGATGTAATATTCTCGTGACGTGCTTCAGTATGCTATCCTTTTCGCTCGCCGCCGTCTTCCAAGTCTGATAAAAAACCATCGTCTGCCAATTCATGTACGGAGCGCCGTTGCTCGTGATCATCGTGTGCAGGCACGTCTTCAACTCCGTGCTCTCCGCGTCGTACTTGGGCACTTTAGGGTACAGAACGCCGCTCGTTGTCTTTTTGTTGTGTTCCTCACCGTACATCGGGGGGAGATAATCGTTCATCAATTTACCCGTGAAACACTCTCCCGGCGCCTGAGGATCGTGTCGCCAAAACTGACATCCACTCGTCTCCTTGCACAGCTCGCAACAATCTCTCGGAGACTCGATCTTCACCACGCCCACGGAGTGTTCAATCTTCTGCGGCCCCCAATAATCGCTGAGAGGCAACTCGTGACACTCATCATCCGCCGGTTCCGAGTCTCTGATTCTTCGCCACTCGCGCGCGTCGTAGCCCGCTCGCGACGCCGCGTCGCCAATTTTCACAGCCACCGGCGTCTCCGACCTCTCTGACGACGACACGGGGTCTCCACCTCTCGCATTCGCCTTCTTCACGGCATCGCCCGTCGCTGGCTCGACACCACCGCCGTCTCGGCGTTCGTCGCTCGTCTCGGATGTCTTTGCGTCTCGGCGTTCATCATCCGCGCTCGCGCCCCCTCGCTCGCGCCCGCGCTCATCCCCGGCCGCCTCGTCCAACGCAGCGAGTTCTTCTGCCACGCGTCTCGTCACGTACGCCTCGTCGCGGGTCGCATCGCGCAGGTCGCGTCCCGAACTCGTCGCTCGATCGGCGTCGTGGATGGCGTCGAAGGCGGGCGTGATTCTATCCACGACGAGCGCGTACACGATCACGGCAACGAGCGCGGTGAGCGCGGTGGATACGCTACATTTACACCTCGCGCCTCTGCCAGACGCGCGCGCTTGTTTCGCGGCGACCGATCCGGGGAAAGGTCGTCGTCGCATCGCGCGCGCGACACTGAGGACGCGGCTTCAAAGACGCGCGGGGTGGGACTGGGAGTGAACTAATCGAATGTCGTGAGTGATTGAATGACTAGTCGAATTTCGTGTACGATTTGGTCGCCGGGAGGAGAAAGCACTTGGCGAGAGATAACAGACCACCGAATTGTTGCGCAACGTTTAATCCGAAGAACATTCGCGAGAGGGCCTTGCAGAAAGCGAACGCGTTGTCCGCGACGGGATAGCACAACGGCGGAGGGATGTTGGTCTTCATGAGGAGAGGAAATCTGTCGACGACGACGGATTTGGGGACGCAGCACCCGCGGAGACCCTCGATGCCGGCGAAACGATCGAATCCAGACTCTTTGACGCCGCCGAATGGAAGGGACTGCGCCATGTACGTGGAGCAGAAATCATTGATCGAGGTCATACCGGCTTCGAGTTGGGAGCCGAGCTTCTCGGCGCGCTTGGTGGACTTGGTAAAGACGTTCGAACCGAGACCAAAGTCGCAGTCGTTCGCGAGGGCGATCGATTCGGCGTCGCTCTTGGTTTTCACGATGGCGAGAACCGGACCGAACACCTCTTCTCGCGCGATGCGCATGTCATGCGTGATGCCGGAGATGACCGTCGGCGGGTAGAATTGACCCCCCTTCGCACCCATCTCCATCTTACCTCCCACGTGCACCGTCGCACCGCGGCTCACGGCGTCATCGATGAGAGACTGAACGTACTGCGCTTGTTTCGGCATGCACATCGCGCCGCAGTCCACCGAGGAGCTCAGCGCCCAGCCTTGTCGCAATTTTTTCGCCGATTCCAAAACCCTCGCTAAGAATTTATCGTGAATCTTTTCGTGCACGTAAAAACGTTCGGCCCCCGCACAATTTTGTCCACACGATTGAAACGCGCCGCGAAGCGCCATGGGCACGCACTGGTTCAGATCTGCGTCGGCGCACACAATGAACGGATCCTTACCACCGAGCTCCAACACGACGGGCGTGAGAGTTTTCGCTGCCGCTTCCATGACTTTGCGACCGATACCCGTGGATCCGACGAAGACAACCTTTTGAACGCCACCGGTGACCAAAGCGCTGCCGGCTTCGCCGTATCCGGTGATGATTTGTACCAAGTCCCGCGGCGCCCCGACGGCGTCGAGCGCGGCGTCGATGACACGCCCGTAGTACTGAGAGCTCCAGCTTGCGTATTCGCTCACCTTGACGACGAGGGCGTTACCCGCGAACAAGTTAGCCACCAACGGATTGAAAACGTTGTGAAACGGATAGTTCCACGGAACGATGGCGCCCATGACGCCGACCGGATGATATTCCACTCGAGCCTTCTTATAGAACATCATCGCCCCGCTTGAACGATGTTCGGGCTTCAACCACTGCTCGCCCTCGTTGCACAACCATCGAATCTTCTCCAGCGTCACGAGAACCTCGCCGAACGCGGCGTCGACGAGCGGCTTGCCGCTATCGCGGGCGCTCACTCGACAGATGGTATCTTGCTCCTCCAAAATAAATCTCTGAATCACCCGCAAGAGCGTGCGACGCGTCTCGAACGAACTCTTCGCCCACTGTTTCTGCGCTTTCGCCGCGCGAGCGATCCTCTCTCGCACTTCATCCGCCGTCATCGCGCGCATGTTCGGTCCGAGCACGCGCATGTTCCCCGGATCGTAACAAGGCACGCTGTCGCTCGGAAACGGCGCGTTCGCGTCCCAGAACTCCCCGTCGATTCCGTTCTCCTCCTCGTCCGTGAGCTTGACGACGATCTTCGGCACTCGCGTGCGCCTGAGAAGGCGCAAAACGACGGCGAAGACGAGGATAGAGAGCCAAAAGTCGCGCTGATCGACCGCAGCCTTCGCGTGCGTGAGCGCCTCGCGCATCGCCTCCGGCATCGGGACGTGATGCAGGAACTGAAACACGACGTTCACGAGCTCGCTCGCCATCGCGCGCGGTCGTCGCCGCGGACGCGAAGTGAGGGATCGCACGACCTCGCGCGGGACGAAAGTAATCGCGTCGAGTCGATCCGCGCGCCGCGGCACTCCGTCGCGCGACGTACATGACGTCGACGCGCGCGCGAGAGGAGAGCGAACGCGAGACGAGACCGCTCGTCGCGAGCGCGCGCGGGAGAGACGCCGGCGACATGGCGCACGGGAGCGCGAAGAGACGCGCAACACCTCTCAACGAGAGACCGTCGTCGTCGGTGTTCGAGCGCGCGCGCGGCGCGCTGTGCGTCGTCGTCGCGTGCGCCGTCGTCGGTCTGCTGTTCGCGGTGACGCCCGAGTCGACGCTCGGGAGACGACGATGGCCAGCGCGCGCTGGGGGTGCGCGCGCGTTGGGCATCCCGCCGGGCGCGCGAGACGACGGCGAGCCGAGAGTCTTCGCGTACGACGTCGTCGCTTCGTACGCGCACGATTCGAACGCATTTACGCAGGGATTGGCGATGTGTGGTACCGGTGTGTTATGTGAGAGCACGGGGGCGGTGTCCGGAATGAAGAGCGCGGTGCGCGCGACGGAGCTCGCGACCGGAAAGGTGTTGTCGTCGGCGCCAGTGGACGGCGCGTTCGCCGAAGGTTTAGCGCGAGTTGGAAGAGATGTGCACGTTATCTCGTGGCGAACGAATAAAGGATTTTCGTTCACGCTGCGAGACGACGGCGCGGTGGCGCCGATCGGTACTTTTGAGACACCGCTGAGCGACGGTTGGGGACTCGCCGAACTCGACGGCGACTTGTACGCCACGGACGCCACGGACAAGTTGCACGTCATGAGTCCACCGCGACGCGACGGGGATAAAGTAACGAAGAAACGATCGATGACGGTGACGGATGATGGAAAACCGTTGCGGTTCACGAACGAATTGGAAGCGATCGGTGGAGAAATGTACGCGAACGTCCTCGAACGACCGTGCTTGGCGCGCATCGATCCCGCGAGCGGCAAAGTCACGGGGTGGGTGAATCTGTCGGGTTTGAAGCAAACGAGTCCGAACAACGATCGGGGGGACGTGCTGAATGGCATCGCGTACGATGAATCGAGTGATAAACTTTACGTGACTGGGAAGATGTGGCCGACGCTGTTTGAAATTCGCCTCCGAGACGTCACCTCGGATGAATCGTTGGACGAGGCGCGAAGAGTGTGCACGCCGTCAGCGTCTCTGCCGCAGTACGGGTATCCATGAGCGCGTGTGCGTTGTTGTCGAATAGTTATAAAGTTATATAGTATGACATTGCTAGTTTCGTAACTTACTTAAAGTAGTACAGCGAGACGACGGACGTGCGTCCGCTCGGTCGCGTAAGGAAAAAACTTTGCGTCGCGCGCGATTGCGTCTAGCCGAGCATGTTGACGAGCAAGACCCACTTGTGCTTGATGGGATTATTCTCTGCGTCTCTTTTCTTCTTTTCCAAGTACTGATGCGTGATCAGAGACAGAACCGCGTGAATACACTCGTACTCTTGCTTTTCATCCATGAGCGGCACGTCGATGATGAGATTCAAGTCGTCCGAAATCTTCACCAACCACTCCTCGAGATCACCCCTCTCCTCGTGTTCAGACGCGTCTCTAAAGAAGTGATGCGCACCCGTTCGATGTAATTCTCGCTCGATCGCATCTGCGATCAAATCCACCGCCTTGACACAGATAATTTGTTCCGTCATCGGATTCATCATCGGAATGTGAATCAACCGGTTGAGAAACGTCGCGATGACCCACCGCGTCGTCTGATCGATCTCGTGCGGTTCCGCCGGCGCCGCCGTGTGCGCCAACGTATCCGGCTGTTCACCCACCTCCGTGATGTGTTCTTTCGCGTGATTCATGAAATCTTCCTTCGACATCTCACCCTTGGGCGCGATGCTCTCCACCACGGCTTTCCCTTCGTCGCTCGCGTGCCACTCCTCCATGTCTCGATGCGCGTCCACGGCGGTTTTTTGTACCAACGTCTTTTGCGCCAAGACGTCCGTCGTCCCATCACCGTCGCGTTGAAGCTTCAATCTTTGGATTCGCGGTCGTTCCTCGTCCATCGCGCTCGACGCGCGCGCTTTATTGCTCGCGCGTCCACGGTTCGGATGATGACGGTGGTGATGTCGATCGCGCGTCGTCGTCGTCGTCATCGCGCGCGTCGTCGTCGTCATCGCGCGCGTCGTCGTCATCGTCATCGTCATCGACGATGAATGAAGTCCCGCGTCGAACGATCGGTCGCGCGCGCGTCGTCGTGTGTCGAAGAGACGGATCGGATCGATTCCGAATTGATCGATCGATCGATGACGCGGTCGGCACCGATGGAAATATCAAGGAGGGTTTAGAGGGGTGTAGAGGGTGAAGACGCGAACCGCGCGGAGGCGCGTGGCGAATTGCAACGGTTGTTGTGTGTGTAGGTTTTGCTAGGCGGACGAGCGAGCACCGAAAGCGGATCGATGGACGATGGGTCGATCGATGGCGGTGATGCGGGCGCGACCGGGCGCTTCTAAGATGAGTGGAACGCGCGAGCGGCGGCGGCGCCGAGAGGCGGCGCGAGACGCGCGCTCGGGCAAACAATCCCTAAGGAAATGAATAATCTGTGCGAAAGTTTACGCCGCGGCGGCACCGGCGACAAGCTCGATGATTTCCGAGGTAATCTTAGCTTGGCGGGCGCGGTTGTAAACCAAAGACAAGGTCTTCTTGAGTTCCTTCGCGTTGTCAGAGGCGGTGGACATCGCGTTCATGCGCGCCGCGAGCTCAGAGGCGAGAGACTCTTGGAGCGCACGGAGGATTTGGGAGTTCATGTAAAGTGGCATGAGCGCATCGAGGATCTGGTTCGGATCTTGCTCGAACTGCATGACACCCTCGAACTCGGAAACCTCCGTGTCGTTCGCCTCGCGCTTGACGGAGAATTGACCATCTTCAGAGGTGAGCTTGAAGATTTCGTCGTCCGCCGCGTCGACGCAGACGCCTTCGGCGTTGCACACTTCGCCTTCCTTGGAGAGCGGCAAGAGCGTTTGCACGGTCGGCTCCGCGGAGATGAGGGAGACGAAACGGGAGTAGATCATCTCAACCTTGTCGACTTCCTCCGAGGTGAACTCCGCGAAGATTTCATCCGCGATGGTTTGCGCGTCTTGCGTGGACGGAGCTTGGCCCATGTCGAAACGCTTCACCAAGTTGTATTGTTCCGTGCGACGGTTGAAGTAGACACCACCCTTCTTACCGACGGTGATGAGCTTGGCTTCAACACCTTGAGCCTTGAGCTCGGCGACGCGTTGCTCCGTCTTGCGGATGATGAAGTTGTTGAAACCCCCGCACAAACCGCGGTCACCCGTGCACACGATGAGCATGACGGACTTGACCGGGCGTTGCTTGGTCAACGGCACATCAACATCTTCACCGGCCAACTTGCTGTTGATGGCGAACAAAACCTTCACCAAAGACTCGGAGAACGGTCGCGCGCCGATGACGGCGTCTTGCGCCTTGCGCACCTTCGCCGCGGCGACGAGCTTCATCGCATCGGTAATCTTCTTCGTGTTACCGACGGAGGAGATGCGGTCACGCATTTCCTTCGCGCTCGCATTACGAATCTACACATCGTTAAAACGCACACGTCAGTCACTCTTCTCGAGATCGATCCATCCATTCGTCGCCGCTTCGCCGCGGCCCCTCCCCAAACCCTCATGCATCTCGGGATACGGATCTACCCTTCACGCGCCGTCTTCGACCACGGGCGCCCCTCCCGCGGCCGTCACGACGCGCGCGTCCCGGCCATCCCCGCGCGTGCGATGACGCGTTTCCCCCCACGCCACCACCGCGCGCGCGCGTCCGAGACCCCCGATCGCGCGTCCCGATCGCGCGCGGATAACGCGCCCGTGACCCTACTCGGTCCCACACGCGCGCATCCATCCATCCCCGCGCGCGACGCCGCGTTCGCGCCGTCTCCCGGTGATCACGCGCGAGAATAATTCTCACGCGCGTTCCCCACGCGCGTTCGCGCGTTCGCGTCGTTCCTCTCTCTCTCTCTCTCGCGCGCGTTTCGCTTCCCCCACGCATCGCATCTTCGATCCATCCGTTCGCGCTCGGTCGCGTCTATCCGTACGCACCACGAGCGAGCGCGGCTTGCTCGCCGTCGTCGCGGTCGCGCGGCGCGCGTGAACTTTTTTGTCGTTCGAGCCGCGCACCGAGGTCGCGGCGCGCGCGCTGAGCGCGTGAGAGAACGCGACGGTGGACGCCATCGGTCGTCGGGGTGTGCGGGCGCGCGAGACGCGCGCGCGGGCGGAGTCGACGGCGAGGCGGGGGGG
>Ga0208410_1001434_pt1 | contig 12368 bp, 12 predicted proteins | sample ETN02SmetaG_3_FD_185787 | JGI IMG/M metagenome (GOLD analysis project Ga0208410, IMG submission 185787) | Marine microbial and viral communities from oxygen minimum zone, Eastern Pacific Ocean - ETNP2014F10-02SV257 (SPAdes) (version 2) | ecosystem: Environmental > Aquatic > Marine > Oceanic ... | reverse complement strand
ACTCTCCTTCTTTATTTTTTCATCTTTTTTACTTAAATCTATTTTATCTTTCATCTTTAAATTGATTAAATGAGCACAAATTTTAAAAAATATTTAAAATATTACTGTTAACAATTGGTTAAAGTATCATTATTTAAAGTAATGACAAAACTATGACTTTGAAAAGTATTCAGGATATAAGTAATCATTTTTTGGATAGTGACTCATATCTACTTGCTTTATTATGTGATAAATTTTCTTTTTAAAATTTTCAATATTTAGCTTTTGTGTTGCTGAAATAAACAAGGCTTTACCTCCAGTTTTATTCATCCAAGTATTTTTCCACTTTACTAGGGATATATTATCCTCATTTTCCTCACCTAGATTGTTTTTATCTATAAAATCTTCATTTTTATAATTGTCTATTTTGTTAAAAACCATTAAGGTATACTTATTATGACAATTTATCTCATATAATATTTTTTCTACTGAATTAATATGCTCTTCAAAACTAGTATGAGATATATCAACAATGTGAAGAAGAATATCTGCATCTTTAACCTCCTGAAGAGTACTTTTAAATGACTCAACCAACTGAGTAGGCAGTTTTCTTATAAATCCAACAGTGTCTGTTAAAAGAAAAGGCAAAGTGTTAATTACAACTTTCCTAACAGTTGTGTCTAATGTTGCAAAAAGTTTATCTTCAGCAAAGACATTAGTTTTTGATATCAGATTCATTATTGTTGATTTCCCAACATTTGTATACCCTACTAGAGCAACTTTAACTAATGACCCTCTATTCCCTCTTTGAACCTTCATTTGCTTATCTATTACTGATAACTTTTTTTTCAATAAAGAGATTTTGTCTCTCACTATTCTCCTATCAGTTTCAATCTCTGTTTCACCAGGACCTCTCATTCCAATTCCCCCTCTTTGTCTTTCAAGGTGAGTCCATAAACCTTTTAACCTAGGTAAAAGATATTCGTACTGTGCAAGCTCCACTTGAGTTTTAGCATAGCTTGTTTTTGCTCTTTGAGCAAAAATGTCAAGAATTAATGCAGTTCTATCAAGAATTTTACATTTTAAATATCTTTCAATATTTGCTTGTTGAGTTGGTGAAAGTTCATCATCAAAAACAACCATTGAAACTTCATTACCCTTAACAAACTTGCTAATGTCTTCTATTTTTCCCTTTCCAATAAAAAATTTTGGATTTGGAGTTACAATCTTCTGTTTGAATTTTTTAATGACTGTCCCTCCAGCTGTTTTAGTTAAGAATTCTAATTCTTCTAGATACTCATTTAATTTAAATTCATCTTGGCTAGAATTAATAACTCCAACTAATACAGTATTCTCAAAATTAGATTTCTTTAAATCAAGCATTTTCTGTATTAAAAGATCTCAAATTAAAGTTTTTTCCATCGAATACTCCGAAAGTATAATGTGATATCCAATCTCCTAAGTTTATATATTTTGATTTGTTTTTTAAAAGATGATTAATTGGAAGGTGTCTATGGCCAAAAATAAAATAATCAATATGATCCCCATCTAATTTCTTTTTACAGTATTTAATTAACCACTCTCTATCTTCACCTTTAAAACTGATATCTTTTTCTCCAGAAATTAGCTTGTTTTTTTGAGAAAGGTATTTTCCAAGAGAAATTCCAATATCTGGATGTATGAGTTTGAACATCCATATAAAAAAAGGATTTGATAATATAAGTTTCATTCTTTTATATCCTTTATCACCAGGACCCAATCCATCACCATGTCCAATAAAAAAAGACTTAGAATTAAAAACAAAAACTTCAGGTTTTTTAAAAACTTTAATCCCTAATTCTTTTTCAAAATAATCATTCATCCAATAGTCATGATTTCCAACAAAAAAATAAATTTTTATTCCCTTATCTGATAATTCCGCAAGCTTACCAAGTGTTCTAGTAAAACCTTTAGGAATAGAATGTTTATACTCAAACCAGAAATCAAATAAATCTCCAAGCAAAAAAATTATTTCAGCATCTTCTTTTATACTGTCCAGCCACATAATAAATTTTCTTTCTCTAATACGACTTTCTTTATCTGAAGGAGCTCCAAGGTGGTTATCTGAAGCAAAATAAATTTTTTTATCTTTTGAAATATCCATTATCCTATTGCTTGCTTTAAATCTTGGATTAAATCATCTGCATCTTCAATTCCAACACTTAATCTCAATAAAGAATCTACAAGGCCTGATTTTTTTCTGTCTTCTGGTGTTATAGAGGCATGGGTCATACTAGCTGGATGACAACACAAACTCTCTACTCCTCCTAAAGACTCAGCTAAAGTGAATAGTTTTAAATTTTCGGCAATCTTTTTTGCAGTTTTAAAATTTGATTTTTTTGGAATAAATGAAACAATTCCTCCAAAATCCTTCATTTGTTTTTTAGCAATTTTATGATTTTTATGATCTGTAAAACCTGGCCAGTATACTTTACCTATTTTCGGGTTACGTTTTAAAAAATTTGCAATCTTTTTTGCATTTTCAGAATGTCTCTGCATTCTTAGATGAAGTGTTTTAATTCCTCTTAAGGTTAAAAAAGAATCCATAGGGCCAGGAGTAGCGCCAGATGCATTTTGGATAAATGATAATCTTTCATACAAACTTTTATTATTAATTACAATAGCACCAATTATTACATCACTATGTCCAGCTATATATTTTGTTGCAGAATGAATTATTATATCAGCACCTAATTCTAGAGGTCTTTGAAGATAAGGAGATGCAAATGTATTGTCAACACATAAAAGGATTTTATTTTTTTTGGATAGTTTTGCAAGAGACTTAATGTCAATTATATTCATCATTGGATTCGTCGGAGTTTCAAGCCATATAAGTTTAGTTTTTTTTGTGATTTTATCCTCAATGTTTTTTATATCAACCATATTAACAAAATGAAATTTAATATCATACTTCTGAAATATTTTTTTAAATAACCTGTAACTCCCACCATATAAATCATTTGTTGAGATTACTTCATCACCAGGATTTAATGTTTTTAAAAGAGCGTCAATTGCTGCTAATCCAGATGAAAAAGCCAAACCATATTTTCCATTTTCTAAGGAAGCAATGGAATTTTCAAGATTTGTTCTTGTTGGGTTATGAGTTCTACTATATTCATATCCTTTATGTTTTCCAGGTGATGATTGAGCATAAGTCGAAGTCTGATAAATAGGAGTCATAACAGAATTATATGCAGGATCTAATATCTGTCCTCCATGGATTGCCTTAGTGTTAAACTTCATCTTTTTCTTCATTTCAACAAAGATAAAGATATTGGAATATAGTGTATGATTATATTAAAATCATTTTCTTTGCTTCAGAAATTTAGAGATGAAAAAAAGACACCTTGCATTAATAGCAGCATTTATTGCAACTACTATATATGGTATAAATCACACCATTGCTAAAGAGGTTATGCCTATATATATTGGCTCATTTGGATTTATAATGTTGAGGCTACTAGGTGCAACTACACTTTTCTGGATAATTAGTTTATTTACTCCAAAAGAAAAAGTTGAAAGAAAAGATTTTATAGTCATACTTTTTGCAGCTATTTTTGGTGTTTGTATTAATATGTTATCTTTTTTTAGGGGGCTTGAACTTTCAACCCCTATTAATAGTGGAGTCATAATTACACTCTCCCCTGTTATAGTATTAATTCTATCATATTTCTTTTTAAAAGAAAAAATAACATTCTTAAAACTAGCTGGAATATTAATTGGATTTTCAGGTGCATTATTCTTAATTTTTAATAGTGCTACAACTGGAATAAATGCTCCAAATATTCCAGTTGGCAACTCTCTTTTTCTATTAAACGCATCAGCTTATGCAGGGTATCTAGTTATTATCAAACCCTTGACAAAAAAATATAATGTTTTTACACTGATGAAGTGGACATTCTTATTTGGGCTAATATTATCTACACCTCTAACAATTAATCAATTTAATTCTGTAGAATGGAATACTCTTCCATGGTTTGCAATTTGGAGAATGACTTATGTAGTAATAGGCACAACTTTTTTCACCTACTTATTAAATGTTTATGCTTTAAAAACATTATCACCCACAACATTGGGGTCATTTATTTATTTACAACCTATAATTACAATTATTTTTGCTCTTTTAACTGGAAATGATGTTTTAGATTTCACAAAAACACTAGCTTGTATTCTTGTTTTTATTGGAGTATATATGGTCTCTAGAAAAAATTAAACATCTACACATCCGTCATATCTTCCAGGAACTGGAATATATCCTCGAATATTAGTTAACACATATTCACTAGCTTTATATGAGTTAGCTGCCATATCCTGAAAAACTCCACAAATATTTGAATATAAATATTCTTTATCATTTGGAGCTAGCTTTTTAATTATATCACACCATTCAGAACCTTCAGATAAATCTTTCCAGCCCATGTATAGTTCTTTATCATTATTAATAGGGTCTAATATATTTAAATATTTATCTAAATATTTTTCCAGATTTTTTTCAGAGATATCGCCTACAGATCTAACTTGTTCTTTATCTTTTAACATTATAATAAATTCATCAATAAGACAAATTAAATTATTTTGTCTTTTTTTACTATAGTTGTAGAATATATCAGCATCTACAACTTGAATTAATTTTAATGATTTTGCTCCAGGAGTTTCTGTTTCTGGAATTATTATTTCCAACATATTCTCAACTACTCTTGCCTGATCTTTATTAAAGATCTTAGGTCTCCAAGTTGAATTATCAGACTGACAACTTTGTATTAATGACACCATACTTGAAGACATAGTAATTGCTCCAAATGTAAATCCAATATTTTTTATTGCCTTTCTTCTGTCCATTTTATATATTTTGTTTTTTCAATTCATCAACAGCATGATTTGCAGCCCTAGCTGATAAAGCCATATAGGTAATTGAGGGGTTTTGATTGCCGGCTGATGTCATACAAGAGCCATCTGTAACAAAAACATTTTTTACACTATGGATTTGGTTAAAATTATTTAGAACTGATGTTTTAGGATCACGTCCCATTCTTGCAGTTCCCATTTCGTGAATTCCATTTCCAAAAGCATATTCATCTTCAAAAGGAGTTACCTCTTTTAAACCAGAACTTTCTAACATCTCAACAGCCTGCTGTTTCATGTCTTTTCTCATTTCAATCTCATTTTCTCTAATCTTTGCATCAAATGTAACTGTTGGAAGACCCCATTTATCTTTTTTGTTATAATCTAAATACATTTTATTATCAAAATAGGGTAACGTTTCTCCAAAACCTGATAGTCCCATTGTCCAATCCGATGGTTTGACTATCATTGATTTAAATTTTTCCCCATAGGGAGCCATCTCTTTAACATATTCCATAGGATGTAATCCTCTTCCTCCTCCACCTTGGTATCCATAACCTCTTATAAAGTTTTTTTGATCTGTAGATCCTCCTATATTTCTAAATCTTGGCACATAAATCCCGTTTGCTCTTCTTCCAAAAGTAGTTTTATCTTGAAAACCATCATGCTTTCCATTAGCACCTATTTGAAAATGATGATCCATTAGATTATGTCCTAATTGACCAGAATCATTTCCCATTCCATTTGGAAATCTATTAGATTTTGACTGCATTAGAAGTGATGTTGATCCAACAGTGGAAGCACATAGAAAAATTACATTTGCTGTATATTCATAGGTTTTATTATTTTCTGAATCTATTACCTTAACTCCTGTAGCCTTTTCTTTGTTTTCGTCATAAATTATTTCATGAACAATAGAATTGGGCATTAATGTCATATTGCCAGTAGCTTCTGCTGCTGGAAGAGTTGATGAGTTAGAACTAAAATATGCACCATAAGGACATCCCCTTCTACAAAGGGCCCTATATTGACATGTCAATCTACCTTTGCCAGGTTTAGAGCCTTCTGTAATATGAGCATTCCTACCAATTGTTAAAATCCTATCACTATAATTCTTTGCAATTTGCTCTCTAGTATGCTTCTCAACACAATTAAGTTCCATTGGTTTTAAAAATTTTCCATCAGGAAAATGAGGCATACCAAGAAGCTCTCCGCTAACACCAATATACTCTTCAACATAATCATACCATGGAGAGATATCCTTATATCTAATTGGCCAATCAACTGCAATTCCTTCTTTTGCATTAGCTTCAAAATCTAATTCACTCAATCTGTATGTTTGTCTTCCCCATGTCAAAGATCTCCCCCCTACATGGTAACTTCTTATCCAATTAAAAGGCTTCACTTCATTGTACGGGTGATCAAGATCATTAACAAACATATGTGTTGTTGACTCTGTATTGACATAGTTTGTTCTACTAACTATTGGTTGTCTTTTTTTAATTTCTTGGGTTATATTATCCCCTCCCTCGAATTCCCAGGGATTCATATTTGCCGTTATATAATCCTCAGGGTGATTAATCATTCTCCCTCTTTCTAAAACAAGAGTCTTAAGACCTTTTTCAGTTAATTCCTTAGCAGCCCATCCGCCACTTATACCAGTTCCAACAACAATTGCATCAAAATTATTCTCCATTTCGTAAATTAGTTACAATTAAATATAAGATTAATGATTTATTTATCACATTTATTTAATTAAATTTATAGAAGTGTAAATCATAAAAAAATCCAAGAAAATATGAAAAGAAAAGAATTTATAAAATTAGCAGCAAGTGGAGCTTTAGGCCTATCATCTTTTGGCTATATAGCTTGTGAGAAAGAAAAAGAATTATTCTTTAAACTATCTCTAGCCCAATGGTCTTTCCATAGAGCTATTCAAAGTGGCATTATGTCTCCATATACCTTTGCCCAAAATGCAAAAAGCCTAGGATTTGATGGTATAGAATATGTTAATGCTCTTTATGATGATGTTATGAAAGTTGAAAATAAGAGTGATGCTCTTAAAAACTTTATCAAAAAAAATAATGAATTAGCAATGGAGAATGATATTGAAAATGTTTTAATAATGATAGATTCAGAAGGAGATTTAGCAAATGAAGATAATAGTGAAAGGCTTATATCAATTGACAATCACAAGAGATGGATAGAAACAGGCGCTGAGATGAATTGTAGTGCAGTTAGGTTAAATCTTTATGGGTCAAAAGATGTTAATACATGGACAGAACTTTCGATAGAAAGCTTAGGCACATTATCAGAATTTGCCAGTGGACATAATATTAACGTTACAGTAGAGAATCATGGAAGAATAACTTCAAATATTCCTGCGCTCATGAATGTTATAAATAGTGTTAATATGGATAACTGTGGCACACTTCCAGACTTTGGGAATTTCTGTATGGCAGATGAAGGTTATGGGTCTGTTTTTGATGGAACATGCCAAGAAACTTATGATTTCTATAAAGGTGTTGAAGAAATGATGCCTAGAGCATTAGCTGTAAGTGCTAAATCAAATGATTTTGATAGTGAAGGTAATGAAACTACGATTGATTATAGAAAAATGTTAGAAATTGTAAAAAGCTTTGGATATAATGGGTTTATTGGTGTTGAATATGAAGGGAATAGGTTATCTGAGGTGCAAGGTATTAAAGATACTAGAGACCTTTTAATTAAAATTGGTAAATCTATATAAATAAGAAAAAAATGAATAACTCTATAAAATCTAAGTTAAGTATAATGATGTTTCTAGAATTTTTTATCTGGGGATGTTGGTTTGTAACCATGGGTACATTTTTATCTCAAGCTTTCAGTGCTTCAGGCGGTGAAATTTCGTTAGCTTATGAAACTCAATCATGGGGTGCTATAATTGCTCCTTTTATAATTGGATTAATAGCAGATAGATACTTCGACGCAGAAAAAATTCTTGCTTTAATTCACGTGGTTGGTGGTGGACTTCTATTCATGTGCTCTATAGCTCTTGGCTTTGATAAATTCTATCCATATATATTAATTTATATGATTTTGTATATGCCAACTTTAGCATTAGTTAATTCTATCGCATTTAGGCAGATGAAAGATCCTTCCAAAGAGTTTCCAAAAATTAGAGTTTGGGGAACTATAGGCTGGATAGTTGCTGGACTTGTTATAAGTTATGGTGTTGGTTGGGAATCCAGTCAAACATTAGAATATACATTTTACTTGGCTGCAATAGTTTCTGTTACTCTAGGCTTATTTAGTTTCACCTTACCCAAAACACCTCCAAAAGCAAAAAATGAGAGTCCTAATATTCGTGAGATTCTTGGACTAGATGCTTTAAAACTTCTTAGGGATACTAGATATTTAGTATTCTTTATCTCATCTATACTTATTTGTATTCCTCTTGCATTCTATTATCAAGATGCAAATCTTTTTTTGAATGAACTTGGTATGGAAAATGCAGCAGGGGTTATGACATTAGGTCAAATATCCGAAGCATTATTTATTCTTCTACTGCCATTATTTTTAAGTAAATATGGTATAAAGAAGACCTTAATCGTAGGAATGTTAGCGTGGAGTTTAAGATATGTATTGTTTGCATTTGGAGATACTGGATCAAACATTTGGATGTTGATTTTTGGAATTGTACTTCATGGTATATGCTACGATTTCTTTTTTGTCTCTGGTCAAATATACACAGATTTCAAAGCGGGTGAAAAATATAAGAGTGCTGCTCAAGGTCTAATTGCACTTGCAACTTATGGAATTGGAATGTTAATTGGATTTAGACTTGCGGGAAGAATTACTGATATGTTTGTAACTGATTCAGGTCATGATTGGAATCAAATTTGGACATATCCAGCAATTTTTGCAGCTGTAGTATTGGTAATTTTTATACTTACTTTTAAAAACGAAAAAATAGAAAATGAAAAATAAAATCAGACTTGGTATTCTTGGTGGAGGTGGAGATTCTTTAGTTGGAATACTTCACAGAATTGCAATATCTATGCACAACAAATATGAAATTGTTGGAGGAGTATTTAATCCAAATTTTGATGAAAATTTAAAATTTGCTAAAGAGATAGGGTTAGATGAAAATAGAATTTATGAAGATTTTGAAAATATGATTGAAGAAGAATTAAAATTAGACCCGGATAAGAGGATGCAGGTAGTATCAGTTCTTACTCCAAATTTTCTTCACTTTCCAATGGCAAAAAAATTACTTGAAAACAACTTTAATGTAATTTGTGAAAAACCCATGACAACTTCATATCAAGAAGCAATAGAGCTAGATGAAATTAATAAAGAAAAGAAATTAGTTTTTGCTGTAACATACACCTATACTGGTTATCCTATGGTAAGACAAATGAAAAGCATGATTGAATCAGGGCTAATTGGTGATATTCAAAAAGTAGACATGCAATATTTTCAAGGGTGGATTAATCCTATTATACATGATGCAAAAAAAAGATCAGAGACTTGGAGACTTCAACCAGAAAAATCTGGTATAAGCTGTTGTCTCGGAGATATTGGCACACATGCATTTGATATGCTTGAATATGTTTCCGGAATGCAGGTAAATGAACTTCTTGCAGATCTTAATTATCTCTACCCGGATAATCAAATGGATATTGATGGAAATATATTGATTAAATTCTCTGACAATGTTAAAGGAGTGATTAGGGCAAGTCAAATTGCTACAGGTGAAGAAAATAATTTTACTGTAGCAATATATGGAAGAAAGGGGTCTTTAAAATGGGAACAAGAAAACCCTAATTACTTATATCATTTAACCGAAGACTCTCCTTTAAAAGTATTAAAAACTGGACATGACTACAATTCAGATTTTTCATTACAAGCATCAAAAATTCCTCCTGGTCATCCTGAGGGAATCTTTGATTCTATGGCTAATATATATAATGGTGTGGCCAATAAAATAAATAATGAAAGTAAGTTTAATGATGAGTATCCTAAACTTAATTCTGGCCTTAGAGGTATGCTTTTTATTGAAAAAGCTGTAGAGTCTCATGCTAAAGGTAATATTTGGGTTAATCTAAATTCTAATTAGCTGTGAAAACAATTAAAGGACCTGCAATATTTTTAGCACAATTTGTTGACAAAAAAGCACCTTTCAATTCTCTTGAGGGAATGTGTAAATGGGCAGCTGATCTGGGTTATAAAGGAATACAAATTCCTACTTGGGAATCGTTTTTAATTGATTTAGATAAAGCAGCAGAAAGTCAAGATTATTGTGATGAACTTCTTGGAACTGTTAAATCATTTGGTCTGGAAATCACGGAGCTTTCAACACATCTTCAAGGTCAGCTTGTTGCTGTTCACTCTGCATATGATTTAATGTTTGATAATTTTGCCCCAGATAATTTAAAAAACAATCCAAAAGCTAGAACTGAATGGGCAGTTGAAACTGTTAAGAAAGCAGCCATTGCAAGTAAAAGGCTTGGATTAAAAACTCATGCTACTTTTTCTGGTGCATTATTATGGCATACTTGGCATCCTTGGCCACAATCACCAAAGGGGTTAGTTGAATTAGGTTTTAAAGAGCTTGCAAAAAGATGGCTTCCAATTTTAGATGTTTTTGATGAAAATGGGGTTGATGTCTGTTATGAGATTCATCCTGGAGAAGATCTTCATGATGGAATTACGTTTGAAAGATTTCTTAAGTCAACAAACAATCATAAGAGAGTTAAGATTTTATATGATCCTAGTCATTTTATATTACAACAGTTAGATTATATAACATATATAGATCATTACCATGAATTTATTAAGTCTTTTCATGTAAAAGATGCAGAGTTTAATCCAAATGGTAAGAAAGGAGTATATGGTGGATATTTAGATTGGGCTGATAGGGCTGGAAGATATAGATCCCCTGGTGATGGGCAAATTGATTTTAAAACAATTTTCTCAAAACTTACTCAATACGGTTGTGATTTATGGGCTGTAATGGAATGGGAATGTTGTATTAAAAGTCCAGAGCAAGGAGCTTTAGAAGGTGTTAAATTTATTAAAGATTTAATCATAAATTGTACTGATAAAAAGTTTGATGATTTTGCTGGTAGAGATTTAAGTGAAGAAGATTTAAAAAACATATTAAATATATAGCTATGAAAATAAAAAGTTTATTAATTACATTAATATTTATTGTTGGCTGTAATAGTCAAAATAATGAATGGGTTGATTTATTTGATGGAACAACCTTAAATGGTTGGCATGTTTATAATTCTGATCATACTGGAACTCAGTGGTCAGCACAAGATGGGGAATTAGTATTCAAAAATAAATTGCTTGGCCCTAATGAAGACTTGGTAACTGATAAAGAATATACAAATTTTGAACTTTCATTAGAATGGAATATTTCTAAAGGAGGAAATAGTGGAATATTTTTTGGTGTTCAAGAAATTGATCAGTTTGATCAAGCATACAAAACTGGTCCCGAAATTCAAGTTTTGGATAATTATAACTATTCTGCCACAGAATATCATAAAGCTCCTGCATTATACGACCTTATATCTGTTAAAGGGGTTAAGTCTAAACCACATGGAGAGTGGAATCATGTTGTAATTAATATTGATCATAATAATAATATAGGTAAAGTCACTTTTAATGGTGAAAACCTCTACTCCTTTCCTCTTTCTGGTCCTGAATGGGATGAGCTAGTTAGTGGTTCAAAATTCAGCTCTGATGAGTACTATCTAAAAACAGATCATCCCGATACAGTATATACTCCAATGTTTGGGAGATTTAAGACTGGCAAGATAGGGCTGCAAGATCATTCCCATGATGTTAAATTTAGAAATATTAAAATTCGAGAATTTTAATTCGTTCTATTCTGAATATCTAATATGGGAATTAAAGAAAAAGAATGGGTAAAGGAAAATTAATTGTATTCTCAGCTCCATCTGGAAGTGGCAAGACTACTCTTGTTCATTATTTACTGAAGAAAATATTGAATCTTTCTTTTTCTATTTCTGCAACTTCCAGAAAGCCAAGAGAAAATGAAATAGACGGTAAGGATTACTTTTTCCTTTCGAAAGAAATTTTTATTAATAAAATCAATGATGGAAAATTTCTCGAGTATGAAGAGGTATATGATGGAATATTTTATGGCACTTTATTAGATGAAGTTGAAAAAAATTTGAAAAAGGGGAAACATGTGATTTTTGATATTGATGTAGTGGGAGGTATTAATATCAAAAAACTATTTCCCGAAAGAACTCTTGCAATATTTGTTAAGCCCCCTAGCATAGAATCTCTTGAGGAAAGACTTAATACTAGAGGAGATGATTCGCCTGAAGAAATAAATCAAAGAATTGAAAAAGCAAAGAAAGAAATGGAGTATTCTTCTCAGTTTGATGAGGTAATATTAAATGATGAGCTTAAAGAATCTAAAAGAATTGCTTTTGAATATGTAGATAAATTTTTGAGTCAATAAATGAAAAAAATTGGTTTATATC
>Ga0208410_1001433_pt1 | contig 12383 bp, 10 predicted proteins | sample ETN02SmetaG_3_FD_185787 | JGI IMG/M metagenome (GOLD analysis project Ga0208410, IMG submission 185787) | Marine microbial and viral communities from oxygen minimum zone, Eastern Pacific Ocean - ETNP2014F10-02SV257 (SPAdes) (version 2) | ecosystem: Environmental > Aquatic > Marine > Oceanic ... | reverse complement strand
GATGTTACAGTACAAGCACAAGTTCTTCAACTCCTGAGACAACTGCAGAAACAATTTAATATGGCTATCCTTTTGATTACACATGATCTTGGAATTGTTCGTCATCACGCAGACAGGGTTGCTGTTATGACTCAAGGTGAAATTGTTGAAACAAACATGACTGAAACTATTTTTGTAGAACCGCAACACGCATACACAAAACAACTTATAGTGTCAGAACCGAGTGGAGAACCCGTTCCAATCTCAGCATCCGCTCCACTTAATGTCTCAGTTAATGATTTAAAGGTCTGGTTTCCAATTAAGAAAGGGATTTTAAAAAGAACGGTGGATCACGTGAAAGCAGTTGACGGTGTCAGTTTCGAAATACGGAAAGGACGCAGCCTTGGAGTAGTTGGAGAAAGTGGATCAGGAAAATCAACTCTCGCTCTTGCATTACTCCGTTTAATAAAAAGTGAAGGATCAATACAGTTTGGTGATGTTAGCCTAAACTCTTTAAATCAACAGCAGATCACTCCGATTCGGAAGGAAATGCAAATTGTATTTCAGGATCCATATGGCAGCTTGAGTCCAAGAATGAATGTAGAACAAATAGTCGCAGAAGGACTTGAAATTCACAATTCTGAAGATCAGCATAATCATCAAAAAATAATCGTGAATATTCTTAAAGAAGTAGGTCTTGATCCTGAATTGAGATATCGATATCCTCACGAATTTTCTGGAGGTCAGCGACAACGAATTGCAATTGCACGTGCACTAGTACTCAAGCCAAGTTTTTTGGTGCTGGATGAACCAACATCCTCGCTCGACCGATCAGTGCAGTCTCAGGTTTTGGAGCTATTACGTAATTTACAACATAAATACAACCTGACTTTCCTTTTCATTAGTCATGACCTGAAAATAATTAAGGCACTTTGTCATGATATCATCGTCATGAAGGACGGTGTTGCTGTAGAGGCCGGTCCTGCTAAAAATATTCTGAAACAACCACAAAATCCATACACTCAAGATTTACTTGAAGCAACTTCTTAAAATTAATTTTGTTTTCGCGGATTGACATGTGATAATTCATCCATCCCGGCACCAGAGATTTTATAAGTTTTGCCAAATCCTTTGACAAAAAGACCCGATTTCGCCCGCAGACGCAACAACTGAAAATCCATGAGCCTGCGTAATGTCTCCATCAGTTCAGGTTCAAGTTGATCAAACAGCAACATTATTCGCCTCCAGTCTTCTGTCTCTCTTTCTAATAATTCCACATTACATTCAAATGTTACTCGTCTTCTTGCAAAAATATTTTCTGCCTCTTCTTCTTCTTCAATAAGCATAATTCCAGCCCGTCCATCATCAAGCATATTGCCGGTATGGCGTGCAAGTGAACTAATGTAAATATAAAAATTATTATTTTGATCAATAACAAAAGGTGCGTAACTGCTTTCTGGTTGTCCATTTTCTCCAATTGTGGACAGATGAAGACTGCTGATTTTTGTCAAAAATGTTAAATATTCTATCTTTATTTTGTCTTGTTCAGTTGCTGACTTATTCATTTTTAGTTTCCTATAAAAAGTGTTTTGTAAAATTAAGCTAGCACGAAAATATTTTTTTCGAAAATATTTTTTTACCTTAGCCTTAGGTGCCTAATATTGAACAACTTTATCATCCCTATAATCTTTTTTTGTAAAAGATAATTAGATAAATTATATTATTTTATTCTCTTTATTATCAATATTTTACTGGTAACTGGCTCATCTTTTTAGAATTCTTTTTTGTTGATTTTTAAACACGTTTTGCATTAGATTAATGAAGCCAGTCTGGTAGCTGAGATTCCATGGATTGGAAAAATATTATGCCAAATTCAGTTAGTAATTCTCCTGATTTCTTACGTGTAATAAATAACAAATGGATTTGAAAAATAAGTAAAAATGGAGTTTAATCAAGAACAATCTAAAGAATTTAAAGAGTGTGTAAAGCGTTCTTTACCTCCACATGTAAATCAGGCATGGCTCAACTCTTTACAATTGTTAAAAATAACACCTACAAAAGTTATCCTTGGGGGAATTGCACACAAGATTTATCGTTACGAAATTAAAACAAACCACGAATCTCTGCTGAAAAAAATTCTCGATGAATTTTTTCCGGAAAAAGCTCCATTTTCGGAGAAAATATTTGTTTATAAAATTGGTGGTATTTCAAACCCCAAAAAATTTATCCAGCCTGAGTTTGAGCTAAATGAAGATCATTTTAAAGGAATAATTGAGGAAACTCTTCCTAAATCAGTCAAACCCACAAAAATGTCCCAAAAACCAATTGGTTGTGAATGCTCTTTACAACTGAACACCTTTATACCCGGAAAACGCAATCTTTTGGCCAGCAAAGCTTGCAAAGCCGTTGTAGAAATGCCTGGAGTTGCCTTTAATCCATTCATAATTTATGGTGAGCCCGGTTCAGGAAAAACACATTTGCTTGAAGGGATAAATCATGAACTGCAACATTACATACCTGAGAAACGAACAGTCCAGGTTGCAGCAGAGGATTTTTTGAATGATTTCATTGTCCATCTCAGGACGCACAAAATGAAAGAATTTCGTGATCGTTACCGAAAGGCTGATGCCTTCCTGCTTGATGATTTACATGCATTACTTCCCTCATCCAAGTGCCAAACTGAACTTCTCCATACTATTAATGCACTACGCAAAAAAAAAGCACAGATTGTCATAGCATGCCAAGTGGCACCTACACAAATTGAAGGTCTCAATTCCGGACTGCTCGGCCGGCTTGAATCAGGATTGACAGTTGACATCGGTATCCCTGATGATCAAACACGTATTGAAATCCTTGAAAGGAAAGCTTTAGAACGCAGTATCCCACTGAGCAATGACTTGGCAAATTTTATTGTTAAGAATATCAAGGGTAGTATTGGACGCATGGAAGGTGTTTTGATAAGGTTGGGTGTCCACGCTTCGTTGTTAAATCAAGAGTTGACAATAGAACTAGCAAAATACGCTCTTAAAGATTGGTTAGAAGTGACTGCTCAAAATATAAATCCATCACAATCAGGTGTTACATCTGGAGATGAGACAATTAATAAAATCCTGCAGCGGGTGTATGTCATGTTCCAAATTACTGAGGAAGGTCTGCTGTCCTATAAGCGTGACCGAAAACACAGTAAAGCCCGTCAAGCAGCTGTATATCTAATCAAACAACTTACCCCACTATCTCTGAATGAAATTGGACAAATTGTTGGACGCAACCATTCAACAATACATGCTACCTTAAAAAAAGTAGCTGAGAGAATCTCTTCAGATGATTTTTTTCTCAAACAAATGCAAACTTTTTTGCATGAATTTGAAGAGAAACCTAATACCACAAAGATCCCTGATAATAATAGAAGTCACAGTTATTTAAGTTCCTGAATAATGTTCATAAAGGAAGCTTTTGTAAGCAGTGCTTCTAAACGTTGCATTTACCTCTATTTTCAGTTAAATTAACTTTTAAAATATAAGTCCAGGAAAATAAACTTTCAGTCTGATATTCTTCATGTATTTTAGCACATACCTGTTTTATTTTAGACCGTTTGTTTTGCTGATATTTACTGCTTCGGGATGTTCAAATATACCAGAAAAAACTTATGTGCAGCATCCAAAGACATTTCGTAAACAAGCCGAATTTGTTTGTCAGAACACGGATGCTTCCCACTTTCGAGTTAAAAAACAACAAGTTCAACTAAGACGTCATAACGGCAATGAGCTTGAACTGAAACACTACAATTCTTTGCTTCCGGATGGATATTATTTTTGTACACGGCAAAAACGCAAATCGTCAATACTTGAATGAAACAAGTAAATGTCTGAAAATACCCCCTCAAAAATCCTCATACGCACACCAAACTGGCTCGGTGACCTTGTAATAGCAAGCGGTTTTGTTAAAGCCATCCTTGACTACTATCCTGAATCAAACGTTGATTTGATAGTTAAATCCGGATTTGAAAATTTACCTATGCCACAGCGTGGAAAAATAATTGTGTTTGATGCGGGAAAGAATACGGCCGGAACTTTCGGAAGGGAATTATCCTCCAAAAATTATTCACACTTTTATGTCCTCCCTCCTAGCTTTTCTTCAGCCTGGATGGCCTTTCAAAGTAGAATCCCCCAGCGCATCGGTTATGCAGGGGGATTTAGAAGTCTTTTGCTTAGCAAGGCAAAAAAGCATGAGGTAAAGCCTCGTTCGGTACACATCCTCAAAGAGTACCTAAATTTGCTTGATCCCAAACTTTCTATGGAAAAATATCCTCCAAATCTAGAAATAACTGAGGAATGGACCCAAAAACATCTAAATACTTTTCAAAAACCGTTACCAGAATCTTACATTGTCTTTACTCCAGGCGCAGTTTATGGTCCTGCAAAACAGTGGCCGCTTGAACATTTCCGCACTTTAGCTACTAATATTAAAAAAAGTTTTGGAATTCCAATTCTTATTTTAGGAACAAATGAAGATGCGGATTTCGGAGAAGAAATATCTCAAGGATTTGAAGGTATTCATAATTATTGCGGACATACTTCTTTAACCGAATTCTTGGCAATCCTGTCAAAAGCCAAACTTCTAATTAGCAATGACTCTGGAAGTATGCATTTAATGGGTGCTTTGAAGCGTCCGCAAATTGCGTTTTTCGGTTCAACATCTCCTTCCTGGACTGCACCAGTCAATCCATCTGCCTCAATTTTGTGCAATAATTTATTCTGTTCACCCTGTTTCTCAAGAAAATGCCGTTACGGACACTATGACTGTCTAAAAAAAATCCATCCAGAATTGGTGTTTCAGGAAGCACAAAAAATACTCTCAGTGAAAATATAGTAATTTCTAACGGTAAAATTCGTTAAGAAGAATCATTGTCAAGAAGTACTGGCCTCTTCAGTCGGTTTGATGATAGAAGAAAAATTCTTTCAAATTACAAAGTCTCCTCTACTTTGCTTGTTCTCCATAAATATCGTCTAACTAATTATTAAAACGTAACTAAAATCAATAAACTATTAATAAACAGTAAAAATGTTTAACACAGAAATTTGGTATTTACTGAAATAATCTTAATTCGAGAATTTGATTTCCAACAAAAAAATAAATACTGATAATATAAATCAAATAACTGTTTCATGATTAGCATTTTTTTTAAAATGATAAGTTTTTAAAAATTGTTACTCATTCATAATATTTAAAATTTTTCACATTATTATTGCCACAATAATTCACAGATTGATTATTCAGGCAGTACTAAGGATAATCAAATTGAGTATATTTAGATCTCCCTGCTAAAAAAAGTTGAATTACAAATTGACCTGCTAAAAACAAAACTCCGGGTTTCATTTTTTGACTCTTATAATTTAAACTTTATTTTCCAAATTTCATAAACGATGGATTTGATACAAGCTTTCGTACTTGGCGTAGTTCAAGGATTTAGTGAATTTTTGCCGATCAGCAGTACAGCTCATTTACGTATAGTTCCACATATTCTTGGCTGGCCTGATCCAGGAACAGAATTTTCTGCGATTATTCAACTGGGGACACTAATTGCGGTAATTATTTATTTCCGTCATGACGTCTGGCATCTTTCAAAAGCGGCTATTGAAAGTATACTGAAACGTGAACCTATGCGTACAGCAGATTCTCGTATGGCTTGGAGTATTGCCGTAGGGACTATTCCTGTCGTGGTTCTAGGTTTAGTATTTAAGGATTTCATCAAAAACGAAATTCGCGAACTTTGGGTGATTGGATCAGCACTCATCGTACTCGCAATTTTTCTTTTTCTTGCAGAAAAACTTTCTCCGCGAAATCGTGACATCAAACAATTAAGTTTTGTACAAATTCAATTGATTGGACTTACTCAGGCATTAGCTCTGATACCTGGTTGTTCTCGTTCAGGATCCACTATCATGGGCGGACTGATAGTCGGGTTAAACCGAGAAGCTGCGGCCAGATTTTCATTTTTACTTGGATTACCAGCAATTTTTGGGAGCGGTCTTTATGAATTGAAGGAATTGATTGAAATTGGTATCAGCATTGATCATTATTTAAATTTAGCAGTTGGAATTACCACTGCTTTTGTAACAGGTTACATCTCAATAGATTTTTTGCTGCACTTTATCCGTAATCACGGTACTCTCGTTTTTGTAATTTACCGCATTTTAATTGGTACAGGAATTTTAATTTTTCTTGTTTAATGAATATAATTTATGAAATATTTTATGCTTCATAATTTAGTTAAAATTTTCTTTATGTTGATCTGCCTCTGTTCATTTTATTATCTAAATGCGCACGCAAAAGTTAGTGGCATTGAGCATGCTGTTTTTCGTATAACAAATTTTCAACAACGTCCAGACTGGCAGTCGCCTTGGAAATTGAAACCCACCGTAAGAGGACAAGGCAGCGGATTTTTAATTAAAAATGATTTGATCTTAACAAACGCCCACGTAGTCAGTGATTCAAGGATGATACTAGTGAATAAAATTTCTAGCTCTAAACCTTTTTTAGCTGATGTATTTGCAATTGCTCACGATTCAGATCTCGCTTTGTTGAAAGTACGTGACCCGAATTTTTATTTAAATTTAAATCCACTCAAACTGGGGGGGATTCCTAAATTACGAAGCAGAGTCAGGGCTTATGGTTATCCTATGGGTGGCCAGGAACTTTCCAGAACTGAGGGTGTTGTCTCGCGTATTGAGTTCGGAACATATGTTCACTCCGGCATCGATTCACACTTACTTGTCCAAACTGATTCTGCAATAAATCCTGGAAACAGCGGTGGTCCTGTTACGCAGCATGGGAAAGTAATTGGAGTTGCCTTTCAGTCTAATTTAAGACTAAATGATGTGGGTTATTTTATTCCCGTTCCTCTCATCACACGTTTCCTAATAGATATGAAAGACGGTAAATACGAAGGTGTTCCCGAAATAGGAGTTCAAACTAGCTCTCTGTTTAATCGACATTATCGGCGTTACCACGGATTGCCAGAAAATAATACGGGAATCCTTGTAGATCGGGTTGTCCCTCGCTCTTCCGCAGAAGGATTGATTATAAAAGGAGACGTACTAACAAAGATTGAAGACAAGCGAATTGATGCTGCAGGAATGGTTAATTTTGGAGAACAACTAGTCTCATTTTTCATTGAAGCTGAAAACCGGCAAATTGGAGATTCTCTCAAGGTTGAAGTCTGGCGCGACGGAAAATTCCATAACCTCAGCCTCACTCTTAAGGCCCCACCTTTCGGTGCTGAATTACGTAACAGCTATGATGAATTGCCGGAATATTTGATTTTTGGCGGACTGGTTTTGATTGCTCTAAATCGTAATTATATCCATTTAACTGGGAACTTATCACCGTCACTTGCTTATGAGCACTGGTATCGTGAACTTGAACGTCCGCACACTAGAAGAGATCAGTCTGTTTTGATTTCACGAGTTCTACCAAGCTCTGTCAACACAGGGTATACAAATCTGCAAAACTTTATAGTCAGTACTGTAAATGGCTCATCTATCAACACTTTGAAGGATTTGGACAAAATGCTTAAAGATATGCCAGCAGACACGCGGCATGTTGTATTTGAAAGTGAATGGGATAACATGCCTGTAGTACTGGATTACAAAAAAAGTCTTGATCAACAGCAAGACGTACTAAAGCGTTATGGAATTTTATCTGGTTCAAATCTGTCAGAAACTAATTAAATAATCTCTATGATAAAATTTATTCTGTTTTCAGTTATTGTGGGATGGATTATGTGTAGCCCCACATTGCTTTTATTTAGAGTTTTACACGCTGAAACTCCGCCAATAAAACCGTGGTTTAAAAAGGCTGTACTGCTAAAATCATATCAACAGTCCTTTGATTGGTTGACTCCATGGGATAAACGGGAAATCCGGACTCAATCTGGAATGGCGCTAGTTGTTAATTTGCCATTGTCTAAAAAAAGTGAAACATGGAAAAAAGATGACAAAAAGACGTTATATTTGTTAACAACCGCAGAAATGGTTGCGGACGCAACTCTAATAGAGGTAACACGCAAAGACATCCGCCAGCCTTTCCAAGCAAAACTAGTGCTAATGGACTATGCTGCAAATCTGGCTCTGCTGAACATAGAAAACTCAAATTTTTGGGATGGATTAAATCCGATAAAATGGTCTCCGGTAAAAAATAAGTCTAAAGTTGATGCTATTGATGTCTACTCATTTAAAATTAAATCTGCTCATAAATGGGAAATTGAATCAGGTACAATACAACTCATGACAGTTGGCCACCGAAGAGTCAGTGATGCATGGTTCCCGATATTAAAACTGAGCGGTTTTTCAAAAGCTAGACAGGGATTCCCTTTGCTTCAAGAAAACGAAGCTGTAGGGATGATCCTTGAGACAGATAAAAGGAAAGCAATTCCAACGCAAATGTTACTCGAGTTTTTAGAACATGCAGGCAAAGCTACCTACAATAGTTTAGCCCATCGTGGTTTTAGCTGGAGGGAATTACCGCAACCTAGTACAGCCGATTATTTTAAAATTCCACCTGCACTACCGGGGATATGGATCAGTCGAGTTTTACCTTACGGTACAGGTTCTGAAGTCCTAAAACACGGTGATTATTTAACTAAAATAGGAAAATGGAGACTTTCCCATGATGCAATAATTGAACATCCAGAATGGGGGCATTCGCTCTTTGATCTACTTTTTTTGGATCAACTTAAAGTAGGAGATCCACTGGAACTTGATATAATTCGTGATGGGGAAGCAATGATTTTACATACGAAAGTTTCGGCTTACAAAGATGATGGAAGAACTGTCCCGCTGAAAAGAGTAGGATATACTCCACGTTATTTGATACAGGGAGGATTTTTATTTCAAGAGTTAACAGCAAATTATCTTTCCATGTGGGGAGCAAACTGGAGGTCACGCGCGCCTGTGCGCCTAAGATTGTTTTTGGAAAAAAATAAGACTGTGTTGATGGGTAATAATTTAAATGATGAATCAGAATTACAAAGTGCTAAATCTGCTCAGCGTTTCGTTCTGGTAACACAAGTTATACCTGATCAGATCAACATTGGTTATCAAAAACTTTCAAATGCAATTGTACAACAGATTAATGGTCAAGAAATAAGAAGACTGAAGGATGTTGAAGAAGCTTTCTTGAATCCTGATAAAGGGTTTCATCGTATTGATTTTTTGCCAGGTTCGGATCGACTGAGTGCCGTTTTACCCGTCGAAGGTCTCAATCAATCTAATGAACGAATAAAAAGCAATTTCCGCATTCCTAAACTTAAATCTTATTAAGCTATTTTTTATTTTTTTGCCACTTTATTTTCTAATATTTGACGATGACGAGAGTTCTAACCAAAGACCATAAGCAATTAAATTCTTATCTTAAAGCAACAAGCGAATGGATAGGCGAAGAGACTCTTAGTAGCTTACCAGACGCTGAACCAAAAGAGTATCTATATGATTTAATGCGCAACTATTCACAACGTGGAGGGAAACACTTCCGTCCTGCATTAGTCCTGCTTTGTTGCGAATTATTTGGAGGAGATCCGGAAGACGCTTTGAATTCTGCTGTTGCTCTTGAGTTGTTTCATAATTTTGCGCTGATACATGATGATATAGAGGACGATTCTTTACTGCGCCGAGGTGAACCTACTTTACATCTCCAACACGGTACAGCTCTTGCGCTAAACTCAGGAGATGCTCTTTTAGGGCTAGTACATGAAATTTTGCTTGATAACAACTCAAGATTATCAAGTACACTTTCTTTAAGAATTCACCGACATTTGAACAAGGTCATGCGGGCTACTTTTGAGGGACAGGCACTCGATATTGGCTGGGTCGCAAAAAAGATTTTTCCTAACCGTGGCGAATATCGTGACATGATAGGCAAAAAAACAGGCTGGTATTCCGGAAAGGGGCCTTGCCAGTGCGGAGCATTGATTGCCGGTGCTTCTGAATCGGAATTAGAAACTATAGGTCGTTTTGGAAAAGCGATTGGTATCGGTTTTCAAGTGCGTGATGATTTGTTGAACTTAACAGAAAACAGTGAAAACATCGCTCCAAGCGCTAATGCCGGCGGTTATGGGAAAGAACGCGGTGGGGATATAGCTGAAGGAAAGAGAACATTAATCACAATCGAGCTTTTGGATCGACTCTCAGAATCAGATGCTGAGCGTTTACGCAGTATTTTGTTATCAGAACGAGAACAAGTCTTAAAATCTGATATAGACTGGTGTATCGCTCGTGCTGAAAGTACAGGAGCTTTGGACGCCGCAGCTATTTATTGCGAAAAACAAGCGTACCAGGCCACAATGGCTTTAGAAGATCTCCCCGAACATCCTGCAAAGGCAATGCTTATAGAACTTGTTGATTATTTAACTATTGACAGGAAAGCTTAATCAAGTCTAAAAAAGAATCGACAATTCACTTCAATACTGATAAAAATGGGAGTTAGCTTTTAATCAGTAGGTTTACAGTTTGCCCTAAACAATGCAGAAAAATGATTCGAACAAAAGAAGATTTTTTTAATCTGCTGGTTCTACCGATTAAAACAAAAGGTTATGAACTTATAGATATCGAATTTAACAGGCATGGTTCAGAAAAAATAATGCAGCTGTTTATTGACAGTCCATTAGGGATAGGGCTGGACGATTGCGTTGCAGTAAACCAGATTGCTTTGGAAGTTCTGGGTAATGATGATCCAATTTTTAAAACAAATACTTTAGAAGTTTCATCACCAGGAATTTACAGAAAATTAATAACAATTGACCATTTTAAAACTTATGTAGGGCAACGAATTAAGGTACGCCTGCAACAAAAACACCGAGGCATCAAGAAAGCTATCGGTATACTCCAGGCGTGTTCAGAAAAAAAAATACGTGTAATTATTGAAAAGGACGGTTCTGAATTGGAAATTCCGTTACTGCAGATTACAAAAGCGAACCTTCAACCAATATTAGATTTTTAAGTATTTGATAAAAACATGAAAGAAAAACGTAAAACAAAAGGGTTAGTTTTGAAAGAAAATTTATTTGAAATAATCAAGGACTTTTCCAAAGAAAAAGGGTTAGACCACGAAGTAGTGATTAAATTGGTAGAAGAGTCACTAATACAAGCGGCTAAACGCAAACTCCCGTATAACGATATTGAAGGTCAGATTGATAGAGAGACTGGAAAAATAAACTTATCCCATTATAAGGAAGTTGTTGAAATAGTTGAAGATCCAGTCAATGAAATTTCGGTGCAAGATGTAGAAAAAATTGATCCTGAAGCAGGCATTGGTGATGAAGTTGAGTATGAAATAAGTGATCGCGAATTTTTACGAATTGCACATTCCACACGACCAATTATTTTTGGAAGTATTAAAGAAGCAGAACGGCAAATGGTCGTGTCCACTTTTACTGAAAAGATTGACGAAGTTTTAACTGGAACTGTAATACGTGTTGAACCAAACGGCCGTGTAGCTCTCACCTTTCTAAATAATGTAGAAGCATATTTATTCAAACGTGAGCAGATTTATGGTGAAAATTTTACATTTGGTGATCATGTACGTGTTTTATTGCTCGATGTAAATGACAATCCACACAAAGATTCTCAACTAACTATTTCAAGAACACATCCTGGGTTGCTAATAAAGATGTTTGAAATGGAGGTACCTGAAATTTTTGATGGTATCGTTAAAATTGTCAATGCAGCCAGAGAGCCTGGCAGAAGAGCAAAAATTTCAGTTTATTCCACCGATGATGAAATAGACCCAGTTGGTTCTTGTGTGGGTATGCGAGGTAGCCGTGTGCAAACAATTGTCAATGATTTAAATGGGGAAAAAATTGATATTGTGCGCTGGAGTGAAGACATAGATCAATATACCTGCAATGCACTTGCACCTGCAGAAATAGATAGTCTTGAAATTGACGAGGAAGAAAAACAAATTGATGTGATTGTAGCCGCTAATCAACTCTCTCTTGCAATTGGTCACAAAGGACAGAACGTTAGGCTTGCTTCAAAATTAATTGGTTACAAAATCAACATCGTTGCTAATGAGGATGAAGAACTTTCCATTGATAAACAATTGGAAAAAGAATTAGCGAAATCAAGAGAAAATGAAAATAGCATTGAGAGAACATCTAAAGAACCGAATGAAGGAATTAATTTAGAAGAAGCTGAAAATGCTGCTGAAGCATTATATTCAAAAGACGAACAAGCTGAAGATAATATTTCTAAGGTCCCAGTTGAGGTTGAAGAAAGCAAAATAGTAGCAAGTAATATAAATAATAAAACTAAAGCTGAGGAAAATAAAGCTGAGGAAAATAAAGCTGAGGAAAATAAAGCTGAGGAAAATAAAGCTGAGGAAAATAAAGCTGAGGAAAATAAAGCTGA
>Ga0208410_1001430_pt1 | contig 12395 bp, 12 predicted proteins | sample ETN02SmetaG_3_FD_185787 | JGI IMG/M metagenome (GOLD analysis project Ga0208410, IMG submission 185787) | Marine microbial and viral communities from oxygen minimum zone, Eastern Pacific Ocean - ETNP2014F10-02SV257 (SPAdes) (version 2) | ecosystem: Environmental > Aquatic > Marine > Oceanic ... | reverse complement strand
TCAATTGTTTGGACTGCAAGATGGCTTTCGATAGCAATGCTCTTTATAGGCAACCCTCAATACTTAGCTTGCGAGATGAGTCCGAAGAAGACCCAAAGGAATTGGCTGCTTCAAAGTTTGACTTAAACTATATAGCTCTTGATGGAGAAATTGGATGCATGGTAAATGGAGCAGGCCTTGCTATGGCAACAATGGATATAATAAAATATTTTGGATCGGAGCCTGCTAATTTTTTGGATGTTGGAGGTGCGGCAACAAAAGAGAAAGTCACTGAAGCATTTAAAATAATTACTGCTGATAAAAATGTTAAAGGAATCTTGGTAAATATTTTTGGAGGTATAATGAGATGTGACGTAATAGCTGAAGGAGTAGTTTCGGCTGTTAAGGAAGTGGGATTAAAAGTTCCACTAGTTGTGCGATTAGAAGGCACTAACGTAGATCTAGGAAAAGAAATCATAAATAAGAGTGGTTTAAATGTCATAGCGGCAGACAATCTAGGTGATGCGGCGAATAAAATCGTAAAAGAAGTAAAAAGTGGGAATTAGAAATGGCAATCTTGGTAAACGAAAATACAAAAGTTATATGCCAAGGCATAACAGGAAGCCAAGGCACTTTTCATTCTGAGCAGGCAATCGAATACGGAACTAAAATGGTTGGAGGAGTAACCCCAGGAAAGGGAGGGAGTAGCCACTTAGGCCTACCTATCTTCGACACAGTAAGAGATGCGTATGAAAAAACTAAGGCTGATGCCACCGCAATTTATGTACCGCCACCTTTCGCAGCTGACGCCATCTTAGAGGCAATTGATGCTAACATTGGTTTAATCGTTTGTATCACTGAAGGTATCCCAGTTTCAGATATGGTCAGGGTTAAGAGAGCTCTAGAAAGTTCCGATTCTAGGCTTATAGGCCCGAATTGTCCCGGAATAATAACTCCGTCGGCATGTAAAATTGGGATCATGCCAGGCCACATTCACAAAAGAGGGACAGTAGGTGTAGTTTCAAGATCTGGCACATTAACTTATGAGGCAGTAGCTCAAACATCTTTGGCGGGATTAGGTCAGTCCACCTGTGTGGGCATAGGAGGCGATCCAATAAAAGGAACTGAACACATAGATGTTTTAGAATTAATGCTCAAAGACCCAGAAACTAAGTCAATTATAATGATTGGCGAGATTGGCGGCTCAGCTGAAGAAGAAGCTGCAGATTTTATAAAGCAAGAAGCAAAGAGTGGGAGGGCAAAACCAATGGCAGGCTTTATTGCAGGCAGAACAGCCCCAAAAGGCCGAAGAATGGGACATGCCGGAGCAATTGTCGCCGGAGGAAAGGGAGGCGCAGAAGATAAAATCGAAGCCATGAAATCAGCAGGCATCATCGTTGCCGAAAGTCCCGCAGAGTTAGGATTTGCTGTGCTTAAAGCACTAGGAAAAGATTAGAGGATCTATTTTTTGGCACAAGATAAGGCAGATAAGATGAAAAAAGATTTCTCGTTCCTTGAAATCAACAGTCTTCCATTTATTGAGAATCTCTTCGAAAAATATCTTGAGGATCCAAATAGCGTAGATCCTTCTTGGCACGATTATTTTAACTCTATAAATCTTAATCAAGAGCATAATACAGAACAATTTTCCAAACCTTCCTGGGCTAAGAAACATTGGCCTGTTGGGAGGCGAAATGAACAGATATCCGCTATGGATAGTTATTGGCCCATTAAAGAAAAATTGCATCGTTCTATCTTAAGTGAAAAAAAGGTACCTTTTGATAAAGAAAAAGATTCTGATTTTCAGACTGAGCAAAGAGTAACAGATAGCATTCGCGCACTTATGTTGATCAGAGCTTACCGCATTAGAGGCCATTTAGCCGCCGACCTTGACCCTCTCAAAATAAATAATGGAGAGAATAATCCAGAATTAGATCCAAAAAATTTTGGATTTAAAGATACCGATCTTGATAGAACCATTTTTTTGGATGACGTCCTAGGGCTGAAGTCTGCCACTTTAAGAGAAATAATAGAAATAGTAAAAAGAACTTATTGCGGGACCTTTGCTCTACAATATATGCATATATCTGACCCAGAACAATCTAGCTGGCTCAAAGAAAGAATTGAAGGTTTGGGAAAAGAAATTCAGTTTACTAAAGAAGGTAGAAAAGCAATTTTAAATAAGTTAGTCGAAGCAGAGGGTCTAGAAAAATTTCTCCATGTTAAATACATGGGCACAAAAAGATTCGGACTAGATGGGGGGGAAGCCTTAATACCTGCAATGGAACAAATAATTAAAAGAGGGGGCAATTTAGGGGTTGAAGAAATTATTATTGGCATGCCTCACCGAGGAAGATTATCTATTCTCGCAAATGTAATGGGAAAACCATTCAAGGCTATCTTTAATGAATTTCAAGGCGGTAGCTATAAACCTGACGAAGTTGAAGGATCGGGAGATGTAAAATATCATCTTGGCGCCTCCTCAGATAGAGAGTTTGATGGGAATAAAGTACATCTATCCCTAACAGCAAACCCTAGCCACCTAGAAGCAGTGAACCCTGTAGTTTTAGGAAAAGTTAGAGCAAAACAAGAACAACTCAACGACAAAAACCGGACAAAGGTTCTGCCAATTCTTCTTCATGGAGATGCTGCCTTTGCTGGGCAAGGTGTTGTGGCAGAATGTTTTGGTCTTTCCGGCCTTAAAGGTCACAAAACAGGTGGCACTATTCATATAATTGTAAATAACCAAATTGGCTTTACAACTTCTCCAAGTAATTCCAGGTCCTCACCCTACCCGACAGATATAGCGTTAATGGTTGAAGCTCCAATTTTTCATGTAAATGGGGATGACCCAGAAGCCGTTGTTCATGCTGCAAAAGTTGCCACTGAGTTTAGGCAGAAATTCAAGAAAGATGTTGTAATAGATATATTCTGCTATCGCCGATTTGGTCACAATGAAGGTGATGAGCCGATGTTCACTCAACCTAATATGTACTCAAAAATAAGATCACAACCCACAGCTCTAAAGCAATATTCTGATAAACTGATAAAAGATGGATTAATACCGGAAGGTGAAGTGGATGATATGAAAGCCCGTTTTCAAACCTTCTTAAGCAACGAGTTTGAAACTAGTAAATCTTATAGACCTAATAAAGCGGATTGGCTTGACGGAAAATGGTCAGGGGTCAAAAGCAAGGAAAAGTTGTACCAAAGGGGGAAAACATCAATATCTGAAAGTCAGTACGAAAAAATCGGAAAGTCTTTAACGGCATTTCCTAAAGGTTTTAACATTCATAAAACTGTTTCCAGAATGCTGAAAAGTAAAGAAGAATCAATTAAGTCCGGCACAAACATTGATTGGGCTACAGGAGAGGCATTTGCATTTGGAAGTCTTCTTTTAGAGGGATTCCCAGTAAGACTTTCCGGACAAGACTGTACCAGAGGCACCTTCAGCCAGAGGCACAGTGCTTTTATAGATCAAGAAACTGAAGAAAGATATTACCCCCTTAATAACATTTGCTCATCCCAACATGAGTTCGAAGTTATCGACTCAATGCTTTCAGAGTATGCTGTTCTTGGATATGAATATGGATACACGCTCGCAGAACCTAATGCACTCTGCCTCTGGGAGGCCCAATTCGGAGATTTTGCAAATGGAGCTCAAATCATGTTTGACCAATTTATATCCAGTGGTGAAAGGAAATGGTTAAGAATGTCTGGGCTGACTGTCCTCTTGCCACACGGGTTTGAAGGCCAAGGCCCAGAGCACTCTTCAGCTAGGCTAGAAAGATTTCTGCAGATGTCAGCAGAGGATAATTGGATAATCGTTAACTGTACGACTCCTGCAAATTATTTTCACGTACTTAGAAGACAACTCCATAGAAAATTACGAAAGCCGCTGATCATTATGACACCAAAATCATTATTAAGACATAAAAGCGCTGTAAGTAAAAAGGAAGACTTCATTAATGGATCAAGCTTCCATAGAGTTCTTTGGGATGATGAGGATACAGATAAGAATTTTAATTTAGTTTCCGACAAAAAAATCAAGCGCGTAATAATATGTTCTGGAAAAATTTACTTTGATATCTTGGAGAAACGTAATTCGGAAAAGTTAAGTGACATTTATATTCTAAGAATTGAGCAATTATATCCGTTCCCAGAGAAATCACTCTCTGAGGAGTTAAAAAGGTTTGCGAACGCTGACTTTGTTTGGTGCCAAGAAGAGCCAAAAAATCAGGGAGCTTGGAGTTATATTTCTACTTTAATTGTAGACGAACTGGTTAAGCTTTCCATGAAACATCAATATGTTGAATATTCAGGTAGAGAGCCATCTGCATCACCCGCCACTGGATTAGCCCAACAACATAAGGCAGAGCAGGAAAAATTAATTAAAACAGCACTAGGAATATAGAGGTTGAAAAATGAATGATATAGTAGTTCCCACACTTGGTGAGAGCGTCACAGAAGCTACAGTGGCGACGTGGTTCAAAAAAGTTGGTGATCAAGTGTCTATAGATGAAATGCTATGTGAATTAGAAACTGACAAAGTGGCAATAGAAGTTCCCAGTGCTTTTTCTGGAACATTAGTTGAAATAATTGCCTCAGAAGGTTCCATCGTAGGACTTAATGCAGTCTTAGGAAAAATTTCAAATCAAGTTTCTGAGAGCTCCAAAAATGATCAGATTAGTAGCAATCAAAATGAAGTTACTAAATACCAAGAAAAAAAGATTGATGTCGAAAATGCCCCAGCTGCAAAAAAAATAATGACTGAACATAATATAAATGAGAGAGATGTCACAGGATCTGGAAAAGAAGGCAGAATTCTCAAAGAAGATGTAAAAAACTTTATTGAAGATAATAAATTGCCAAAAAATAAAGAACCAGAAAAACCAAATGCTTCTGAATTTAAAGGGCAAGAATTTCGAGATTCTCAAGGACAATTAGAGGAAGTCAAGAGAATGTCTCGTTTAAGACAGACAATTGCAGAAAGATTAAAATCTGCTCAAAATACCGCCGCAATTCTTACGACCTATAATGAAATTGACATGACTGAAGTTATGGCAATTAGACAAACTTTCAAAGATGAGTTTGAGTTAAAGCACTCGGTTAAACTTGGCTTTATGTCATTTTTTATTAAAGCTTGTTGTCATGCCCTAAAAGAAATCCCCGAAGTCAACGCTGAGATTCGCAAAACAGATATTGTCTATAAAAACTTTGTTAATATGGGAGTTGCCGTCGGAACGGAAAATGGTTTAGTAGTTCCTGTTATAAGAAACGCCGATGAGCTTAGCTTCGCTAGTTTGGAAATTAAACTAAATGAGCTTGGTCATAAAGCTAGAAACGGCGAACTTACGATGGCTGAAATGGCAGGCGGCACATTCACAATTTCGAACGGGGGAGTATATGGTTCACTAATGTCTTCACCTATACTTAACCCTCCTCAATCAGGTATTTTAGGAATGCACAAAATTCAAGAAAGACCGATTGCTTTATCAGGAGAGATTGTGATTAGACCTATGATGTATCTGGCACTAAGTTACGATCACAGAATAGTAGATGGAAAAGGCGCCGTGACCTTTCTTCTTAGAGTTAAGGAAGCTCTCGAAGACCCTAGGCGACTCTTAATGGACCTTTAGTATTATAGTATTTGGAGAGCAACATGTCTGCATATGACGTAGTTATAATTGGAAGTGGGCCTGGCGGATATGTCGCGGCAATAAAGGCAGCACAACTTGGCTTAAAAACTGCTTGCATTGAAGGCAGAGAAACCCTTGGGGGAACATGTCTTAATGTGGGTTGTATACCCTCAAAGGCGTTACTGAATGCTTCAGAAAAATATTCGGACAGTATTAATAAATTTTCTAAGATGGGGATTGATATCTCCACTCCAACATTGGATTGGACAAAGATGCTACAATATAAACAAACGATGATTGATCAAAACACTCAAGGCATTTCTTTTCTGTTTAAGAAAAATAAGATTGATTGGATAAAAGGATGGGCAAGAATAAAAAGTAAAACCACAATAGAGGTCAACAAAAAAATTATCGAAGCAAAGAATATTATTTTGGCAACCGGTTCCGAACCTTCAAGTTTTGGAAAAATAAAATTTGATGAAAAAAAGATTGTTAGCTCAACAGGTATTTTAGAGTTAAAAGCGATCCCACAAAAACTTACTATAGTGGGTGCTGGCGTAATTGGAATCGAAATGGGTTCAGTATTTTCAAGACTAGGTTCTGAAGTGACAGTAATTGAATATCTGGACCATATTATCCCAGGATTCGATAAAGAAATTTCCAAGACATTTCAAAGAATTTTGAAAAGACAGGGTCTGAAATTTATTATGAATTCTGCTGTTAAAGATATAAAAGATTCTAAACTGGGCCTGTCTATCGAGTATAGCACCAATGGAAATGATGTGACAGAAACTATTGAAAGCGACATCACCCTCATTTCTACAGGGCGTAAGGCTTTTATTAAAGGTTTGGGTCTTGAAGATATACATATAGATATTTCTAATTCAGGTAAAATTCTTGTGAATAATTATTGGCAAACTAACTTTGAAAATATTTACGCAATAGGAGATGTCATTGACGGCCCAATGCTTGCACACAAAGCAGAAGATGAAGGCATAGCTGTGGCGGAGATAATCGCAGGACAGGCAGGGCATGTTAACTACGACGTTATCCCCAGTGTAATCTACTCCTCCCCAGAAGTAGCAGCAGTTGGCAAGACCGAAGAGAGCCTTAGAAACGAGGCCATAGATTTTAAAGTTGGGAAATTTTCATTTATGGGAAATGGTAGAGCGAAGACAAGTTTTTCCTCCGATGGTTTCGTAAAAATCCTCAGTTCGACACAAACTGACCGTATTTTGGGAGCTCACATCATAGGCCCCTCAGCCGGCGACCTTATACATGAAATTTGTGTTGCCATGGAGTTTGGTGCGAGTGCAGAAGACATAGCCAGAACTTGCCATGCCCATCCAACTTATTCAGAAGCGATTCGTGAAGCAGCTTTGGCATGTGGTGATGGAGCAATACACTCCTAAATCACTAAATAAAAATATTTTGGCAACCTAAGACATCTTTCTTAATCAAAAAGATTAATTCTGAGGAGTCCTGATTATTTAAGGCACTTAATATATTCTTGTGCTCACTCTGCTCAACAATGTTCCAATTTTCACCCAAAGCATGCTTAACCGTTGGACCTAATTGCAACCAAACATTTTCTAAAATTGAAAGCATTATAGGGGATTGAGCTCTTAAATATAAAGATCTGTGGAATTCCATATTTGCCCTGATATACTCCATTGCTTCAAATGATCTAGCGAACATCTCCATATCTAAATTAATTGACTCTAATCTATCAATTAAAGCTATATGTGCCCTAGGCAGAGCCTTGAATGCTAACTCTGACTCTATTATTGACCTTATGGAAAGAAGTTCATTAAATCTTTCTATAGTTAAAACTGGGATTGTTATACGGCCCGACAAAGATATTTTTAAAGCACCTTCTGCTGTTAAACGACGAACTGAATCTCTAACCGGTGTCATACTAGTTTTAAATTCTGAGGCCAAGCTCCTAAGAGTTAAACTCTCGCCAGGCCTTAAGAAACCATACAGAATTTTATCACGTAGATTTTTGTAAACACTGTCATGTACAGAAATATTTCCATCTTTGCGACCAGTGCCCAACATACTTAAATGTGATCACAAAAAAACTATCTGTCAATAATAATTTTAAACTCTTCTCTAGGTTCCACTAAAGTTATAATTAAATAACGTTATCCCTTCAGACCTAACCCATTTCCTTAATCGCTTGTAGTCTTGGCATAAAATTTTCACTGTTTCCCAAAATTTAACTCCATGGTCCATATGTCTTAAGTGTGCTACTTCATGCGCAATCACGTATTCCAAAACATCTTCAGGAGCCATAATTAATCTCCAAGATAGCATTAAGGCTTTGTCAGATGTACATGATCCCCATCGGGATTTTGTATCCTTAAACTTAAGGCTCTTAAAATTTTCTCCCAAAATTTTTGAAAACCTTAGGGCTAAAGGTGTTGCCGTCTCCTTAATTTCCCTAATGAGAAAATTTCTGACTTGCAAACCAACTTCTTTCCCATCATTAACCACAAAAAGTTTTTCATCGTCTATTTTACATGTTTTTAAAAGCTGATCACCTCGACAAATCGAAAACAACTTACCTTTAAATGGAATCTTAACACCAACACCTACATTAACTTTTGACTCTATTCGGCTCTTTTTATCTATTAACCAATTTTCATTTCTAAAAACAAATTCTTCTATCAGGTTATTTGAGACACCTATAGGACAAGATAAGGATAATTTATCTGGCGGTGTAAATCTCATAGTAATTCGCTTAATTCTTTTTGATCTACGAACGGCTATTTTAAGGTTTAATGGTTCATATAACAGTGAAACCCCCTAGAAATTTTTATTGATCCAAAAAAAATAAGTATATCAGCAATCTGTTTTCAGTGAAGAAGATATTAAAAAAATACTAAATATCACTTTTTTTTGTAAACTCTTTGACAAAGCCCCCAAAAATGTGGCACTTGGCTTTATAAATTTTAACTTAAAAAATGAAGTGTGGGAAAAATGCCTAAAGAAGAATGGGGTGTCAAACGCCTCTGTATAAAATGCAAAAGCAGATTCTATGATTTAAATATGGATCCAATGACTTGCCCTGAGTGTGGAGCATCTTTCTCTTTAGATGAGTTTCTAGGAAATAAGGTCAAAGCTCCCAAAGAGCCTGCTCCTATAAACAAAGAAAAGGAAGAAGATCAGGAACCAATTGTAGACAACATAGATGAGGATGAGCTTCTATTAGATGATACTTCTGATTCGATACCTGATGAACTAGATGAAACTCTTTTGGAAGAGGATGAGGAAGATACAGTTAGTCTTGAGGAAATCACTGATGTGAGCTCACCGGACGAAGAATCTTAGATTGAACAAGGGGCCATAGCTCAGCTGGGAGAGCGCTTGCATGGCATGCAAGAGGTCAGGGGTTCGATCCCCCTTGGCTCCACCATACGCACCCTTTCTTATATAATGCCGAAATGAATGTGCGTTAGCGGAATATACTAAAGGCAGAGTTAAATGGATACAATAAAGTATCATATCAGTAGAGTGCTTTCTCTTCTAACCATTGTTTCGATTGCTTGGTTGATAATAGAAAGTATAATGCTGGAAATATTGAACTTTGGTTTATTCAATAATTTTAGCGTTTACTATGACAGCTTAGTTTTTACGTTCACGCTAATTCCTATTGTTTTAATCTACAATTGGCTGACATTTGGAGAAATAACTGTATGGATGGAAAGACCAAAACCCGAAGATATAGATGGTGACTAAGCATTATATGTTAGATATATTGATGGCATATCATGATGAGAAATCAGGGTGGCCAACATCATAATAGTATAAAAAAAAGAGAGGTAAAAATGACTACAACCAGCTTTACACTTCAAGAAATTTTTGAGCTCGCCTATAAAGTGATGATTAAGAATGGCTGCAATGAATCAAATGCAAATGCTTTAGCGAAAATTGTCCAGTCAGCTGAAAGGGATGGTTCCCACTCACATGGATTATTTAGGATACCAGGATATGTAAAAGCTCTACGAAGTGGGAAGGTAAAAGGCGATGCTTTGCCAGTTATAAAGAAAATTACTCCCAATATTTTAAAAGTTTCGGGAAATAACTGTTTTGCCCCATTGGCGCAAGAAATGGGCTTGAAAGAAATTGTTCAAATCACAAAGAAGCTAGGGGTTGGAGTATTGTCACTCACCGAAATTCATCACTTTGCAGCATTATGGCCTGAGGTTGAGTATCTAGCTGAAAATAATTTGGTTGGAATAGCCTGTACTGCATATATGCCTTCAGTTGCTCCAGCAGGAGGCAACACCCCTTTTTTTGGAACTAATCCAATAGCTTTTGCCTATCCTATACCTGGCAAAAATCCAATAGTCTACGACATGGCTACCGCAGCGATGGCTCAAGGAGAAGTTCAAATAGCTGCTAGGGATGAAAAGAAAGTTCCTTTAGGAACTGGCTTAGATGGAGATGGTAAACTAACAGATGACCCAAAGAAAATATTGGAAGGCGTTTTATTGCCGTTTGGAGGTTACAAAGGCTCTGCGATAGCTCTAATGGTTGAGCTATTGGCTGCCGGAGTGACTGGGGAAAATTTTAGCTACGAGGCTAAAGAAAATGATAATGGAGATGGAGGTCCTCCTCAAGGAGGAGAAATAATAATTGCTCTTTCCCCAGAAATAATTGGAGGAAGCGGCTGGTCTAAACATGTGAAAGACTTCTATTCACGCCTCTCATCAATTAAGGGCGCACGTATACCTGGAGAAAGGCGACATAAGAACCGACTGGATTCTGGCCCAAGAGAAATTAATACAAACTTAGTTGATTCAATTAACTCTCTACTTTAACCCTAAAAGTATTTCAAAAAAACTATTATACCGCCAAATAAAATAGGTTGATGTATTAGATAAATATAAAGGGAATAGGACGATAAAAAAATCAGGACTCCTTTTAGGGCTTTCCCTAAATTTGCATGCTCATAATATCGATTATTGACATTTTTGAAATTTGTCTCAGTTTTTTCGCTACCTTCAAAATTTCTTCCATATAATATTATTTGAATATGCAATTTATTCCATAATTTTTTTGGAAAAAGTCTTTTTGCATCTTCTTCTGTTTTTTTTACACTTTTACCATTGGACAAACCCCATCTAAACATTAGTCGATGTATGTGAGTATCAACTGGAAATGCTGCAACACCAAAGGCTTGTGACATAACCACACTAGCAGTTTTATGACCCACTGCAGGTAGACTTTCTAATGCTTCAAAACTTTTTGGAACCTTTCCATCATATTTTTCAATAAGAATTTTTGATAGTCCATAAATACCTTTTGATTTCATTGGAGACAATCCTACTGGCTTTATTATTTCTCTTATTTCTTCTATTGTCAGTTTAACCATATCATATGGATTGTCAGCTTTTGAAAAAAGAATTGGAGTTATTTTATTTACACCAGCATCGGTGCTTTGTGCTGACAAAAGAACTGCTATTAATAAAGTATATGGGTCTTTATGATCCAAAGGAATCTCTATTTTAGGGAATAAATCCTCTAAGATTTTAATAATAAAATTTATTTTTTCAGGTTTATTCATTTCACTAAATTTACCACTAAAATTAATATTAATGAATACTTTAAAAATAGGTGATAAAATACCTGAATTTGATTGTTTGGATAATAATGGAAACAATGTAAGTAGTGGAGACTTTGCTGGAAAAAAATTAATAGTTTTTTTCTACCCAAGAGCAAATACTCCTGGATGTACTGCAGAGGCTTGTAATTTATCTGAAAATTATAAAGAATTGACTGAAAATGGTTATTCAATTGTAGGTGTTAGTTGTGATAAAGTTGAAACTCAAAATAAATTTTCAACTAAGTTTGGATTTCAATACCCATTATTAGCAGATACAGAGAAGAAACTTGTAAAACTTTTTGGTGTTTGGGGGCCTAAAAAATTTATGGGAAGAGAATACGAGGGTATTCACAGAATGACATTTATTTTTGATGAGAATTCAGTAGTATCTAGAGTTATTGAAAAAGTAAATACGAAAAATCCAACAGACCAAATTTTAAAAGGCTAGTTTAGAGTGTGAGTTATTTGTAACCAAATAACTTTTTCTTTTTGATAAGCTTTGATACGTTTTCAGGAATATCGTTTTCCCAGTCATCGTCATTATTTTTGATCTTTTCAAGAACCTTCCAGGAAAATATTTTTAGTAGTTTTTTGTTAAAGCCTTCAATATCATGAATTTTGTCGCTGTCTTTGAAGAATTTATATAAATTTTTCATTTTATCATCAACTTGTAAGTTCTTACTATTTATAAGCTTATCATTTTTTAACATTGGGTATAACAACACCGTAACATTTTTTGAAAATAAATTACCGAATGCTTCTAAGATTCCACCTTTTAAATCCTTATAATAATTTTCTTCAAAAACCTGAATTAGATTATCAACACCCATGGTCAAGACTATTTTTTTATCGGTGTATTTATTGAAGTATTCAGACAATTTATAATATTCTTGAAAGTTGGTAATCATTACTGTCTTGCCCATCGAACAAAGTAGTTTTGCTCTGTCTAAAAAATCTTGTTCATTAAGTTTTCCGTCAGAGATTAAGTTTGATAATGTAATTTCAAAAATCGAAGCTGTATTTTTTCTATTAAAACCTTTCTTTTTTAAGATCATTCCAAAAGATTTTTCATACATATCTTCATTTACCTTTGTAACTGGTCTAAAACTTCCTCTTATGGCTAAGATATTTTTTTTATAAAGTTCTGCAGCAGGTAAAATATT
>Ga0208410_1001429_pt1 | contig 12396 bp, 15 predicted proteins | sample ETN02SmetaG_3_FD_185787 | JGI IMG/M metagenome (GOLD analysis project Ga0208410, IMG submission 185787) | Marine microbial and viral communities from oxygen minimum zone, Eastern Pacific Ocean - ETNP2014F10-02SV257 (SPAdes) (version 2) | ecosystem: Environmental > Aquatic > Marine > Oceanic ... | reverse complement strand
TGTTTTTCTTTAGGTTCGATAAATGATCTATAAACAGAATACCTTCAAGATGATCCATTTCGTGTTGAATGCATGTTGCTAACATTCCTTCTGCTGACATTATCTGTTCATTACCATCATAATCTAAATACTTTACTTTGCATTTTTCTGGTCTATCAATTTCTGCATATTGATCAGGAACTGATAGGCACCCTTCTTCATAAGTAGATAGAGTTTCTACTGTTGAAATAATTTCAGGATTGACAAAATACATTGGTTCTTTGTTTCCATCTTCATTTCTCCATGCAATATCAATTACAATAACCCTTAATGGAACACCAATTTGTACCGCTGCTAAACCAATACCTGGAGCATCATACATTGTCTCCAACATATCATCCATTAGGACCTGTATTTCTTTAGTCACAGAATCCACTGGTTTGGATATCTGCTTTAAAAAAGGATCTGGTGCAGTAAGAATTCTTTTTATTGTCATAGATACACGAGATAGGCCAAGATCACATTGTCGTCAAGTTTCAATCGACTTTTACCCCAAAAATTGCAAAAAATTATATCTTTTGTCTTGATGTAATAGCTGCAGCAATTGTTCCTTCATCCATATAATCCAACTCTCCTCCAACTGGAACACCGTGACCTAACCTACTAACCTCTACATCTGAATCCACTAAACAATCAGCAACATAGTGTGCTGTAGTTTGTCCATCTACTGTTGCGCTTAATGCCAAAATAACTTCTTTTATTGATGAATCATTTGCTCTCTCAATTAGCTTCTTAATATTTAGCTCATCGGGCCCTATTCCATTAATAGCTGAGAGATTTCCACCTAAAACATGATAATATCCATTAAATACTCCGGCCTTTTCTAATGCCCACAAATCAGCAACATCTTCAACTACACATAATTGATGAAGATTTCTACCTTGATCAACACACATATTGCATGGAGAGTTTAAATCTATATTCCCGCACTCATTACATGTAACTATTTTTTCACTTGCAGTAAGTAGAGACTCAGCAAGCGGAACCATTAGTTGATCTTTTCTTTTGAGAAGATGCAAAACAGCTCTTCCAGCAGATTTTGGCCCAAATCCAGGAAGTTTACTAATTAGGAGAATAAGTTTATCTATTTCTTCGTTTGTATATTTCGAATGCATACTAGAAAGGTAATTTAATTCCAGGTGGAAGTTTGATCCCTCCTGTTATTGAGGACATTTCATCAGATATTTTCTTTTGAATTTTTTCTTTTGCATCATTAAAAGCTGCAACAATTAAATCTTCTAAAATCTCCTTTTCATCACTGTTTATTAAACTATTATCAATATGCACAGACTTTACAAGATTCTTACCATCAATAATAACTTTTATTAAACCGCCTCCTGAACTGCCTTCCGCTTCCAATTGTTCAACTTTCTTTTGAGCCTCCGTCATTTTAGTTTGAAGCTCTTGGGCTTGTTTCATCATATTATTAAAATTATTCATACTTATTTCCTATCATTGAGAATTAATTTTCTAAAGTTTCCACTTTTGCACCAGGGAAAAAGTCTAGTATCTCTTTTACCTTAGGATCAAGTTTAGCTGATATTTCTTCTTTTTCATTGTTTCCACTAGAACTTTTGGGCTGTTCAATGGATTTGCTTATTTCATGAACTAGTTCATTAGGACTTGGAATCTCATTCAAATAAGTAATACGTATAATGAGCATTTCTAAGGCGCTAACTGGCGAGAATGATTCTGAAAGTTCTTTTGTCCCTTTATTCAACATCTGCCAAATTATAGTGATTGTTGAAACTTCAACTTTGTCTGCCAAATTCTTTATTAAGTTAAACTCACTTTCTGTAAGAGCACTTTTCACCCCTTCATCAGCTTCAATCTTAATCATGCCTACCTGATGTGTTGTCATAATAAGATCTTTTAAAATAAGCGATGGATCAGCTCCATGCTCATAAAGGTTATTTATTTTTTCAATTGCTTTTAAAGTTGTTCCAGAAATTAAAAAGCTTAGAAGATCAAGAATTTCTGTGGGATCATTTAGACCAATCATTTCCTTAATATCTTTTTCAGAAATATTACCTTGAGTATAAGAAATAGATTGATCAAGGATAGACAGTCCATCTCTAACAGATCCATCTGCTGCTCTAGAAATAATTTTTAAAGCCCCATCTTCAATATTTACTCCTTCTTTATTACAAATTTCAGTTAAAAAAATAATTAGTTCAGGGGGTTCAACTCTTTTTAAATCGTATCTCTGACATCTAGAAAGAATTGTGGTTGGTATTTTTCTCACTTCGGTAGTAGCAAAAATAAATTTGACATGAGCTGGAGGCTCTTCCAGAGTCTTTAGTAGTCCATTAAATGCAGCTGTTGATAACATATGAACCTCATCAATTATGTAAATTTTATATTTTGATGATACAGGTGCATACTGCACTCCTTCAATTAATTCTCTAATATCTGATATTCCAGTTCTTGAAGCTGCATCCATCTCAAATACATCTACACTTCTGGATTCAGATATTGCTAAACAGTTTTCACATTCTCCACATGATTCTTGAAATTCTTCATTGTTCTCATCTATAGAAGTACAATTTAATGATTTTGCTACTATTCTTGCAGTAGTAGTTTTCCCTACCCCTCTTACACCAGTCAATAAGTAGGCATTAGCCACTCTTTTCATTTGAATAGCATTCTGAATAGTTTTAGCCATTAGGTCCTGACCTATCAACTCACTGAATTTACTAGGTCTATATTTAAGAGGTATAGGTAAAATCTTTTGATCCGACATTATAAACTAGTCTAATTAAGTGGGAGATTAAAGCAACCCAAGTATTTTCGTTACGGCTGCTTCTTTTCAGATCTGACCGGGTTGGCGAAATACTTGTCTACTCAATCTCCCAGATTATTGTAACATACTGTTGTTAAAAAGTGCTGAAATATATATTTTCTAGATATTAAATTATGAATAAAACAGTTTTTACAAATAACCCACTTAATAGAACTGCAAATCTTAGAAATGATGTCAACTGGATTAATTCGATTAAACAGGATCAGAAAACAAACTATATAATTTTTTATAATGAAAAGCCTCTAATTAATCCTAGCTCTGATCATTCAAAAAATTCTGAAATTAAATTATTTAATTTTAATCAACTAGGTAATCTTCTTGATGAAGCTCAATATTTAGTATTTCTAGGACAAAATGAAGGAGAGTCATTTTTTGCTGTAGATTTAAGTAATATTGAGCAAATTAAAGAAAATAAAAATATTATTGAAGAATCAAAGTTTATTGATGTTAGATCAATAGCTCCAAATCTATCTTCAGAAAGTACTGGAATATTGGCACAAGCAAAGTCAATGATTTCATGGAATAATACTTATACTTACTGCACTAAATGTAGCGGTGTTAAACTCGAAACAAAAGATGCCGGTTACAAAAAACTATGCAACTCGTGCAAAACTGAATTTTTCCCAAGAGTTGATCCTGTAGTCATCATGCTTCCAACCTATAAAGATAAATGTTTATTAGGAAGACAGAAAATATTCCCACCTAGAATGTATTCTGCCTTAGCAGGATTTCTAGAACCAGGTGAAACAATAGAAGATGCAGTAAAAAGAGAAATAAACGAAGAATCTGGCCTAACTGCAATAGATGTTGAATATAAGTTTACCCAACCCTGGCCTTTTCCTTTTCAACTTATGATAGGATGCTTAGCAAATGTAGAAAATGATATACTTAACCTTGACAATGATGAACTTGAAGATGCTGTCTGGCTCTCAAGAGAAGATTTAAACAGAGTGTTTGTTGGGAAAAGTCCTCAAAGAATATGGATACCACCTGCCATGGCAATTGCTCACCAGTTAATTGTACATTGGATGCATAACTAAATTTTTTTACTGATTCCTATATTCATGCATTGGGTAAACACCGAGTACTATCAATTTATCTGTGTAAAAATCTAACTCTTCCAATGCTCCCTTAACAGACTTGTCTTCAACGTGTCCATCAATATCAATATAAAACTGAGCCTTATTAAAATCTCCCTCAACAATAAAACTCTCTAGCTTTGTTATATTTACTCCGTTTGTAGCAAATCCACCTAATGCCTTATATAAAGCAGATGGAACACTTCGAACTTCAAAAATACAGCTTGTAAGATATTTAGTATTGCCTTCCTTCTTTTGTTGCAAGTCTTTGGACATAACCAAGAAACGAGTTGTATTGTGTTGCATATCTTGAATATTGTCTTTTACAATTTCAAGACCATAAGTCTCAGCAGCAAGTTTAGATGCAATTGCAGCATCTTTACAATTTTCTTGTTCACTAATGTATTTTGCTGATCCAGCCGTATCAGCCATAACAATTGTTTGAAGTCCTAGTTCTTTAATTATTGCTTGGCATTGACCAATGGCCATTGTATGACTTCTTACGCTCTTAATTTCTTTTATACTTACTCCAGGCTGCGCTAAAAGTTGATGTTCAACCTTTTGAAAATGTTCTGCATAAATTTTAAGATCATAATCTCCAAGTAAATAATGAATATCTGCTACTCTTCCAGCTACAGAATTTTCAATAGGTATCATTGCAAGATCGCTATTACCCGATCTTACATTATCTAATGCTGACTCAAAAGTTCTGCAGGGGATAGGCTCAAGATCTGAGAAGGCTTTAGTACAAGCAAGATGTGAATAAGCTCCATGTTCTCCTTGGAATGTGATTTTTTTCATTATTTCCTCATTAAGTCTTTAATAACTTCTAGATCTTCAGGAGTATCGACTCCTAAGGGTAAAAAGTCAATTAATCCAGCTTCAATATGCATGTTATCTTCTAAAGCTCTCAATTGCTCCAACTTCTCATCTCTCTCCCTTTTTGTCAGATCTAAATTTACAAATCGTGAAAGTGACTCTCTCGTATATGAATAAATTCCAATATGATGATAAAGATTTTTAATAGAAATATCTTTAGGCAATCTTTGAAAGTCTAGAGCTTTAGTGCTTCTTTGATTTTCCTGAAACATACATAGTGCTTTTACTATTTGTGATTTACTTAAATCAGTCTCATCATTTATTTTAACTACTAATGTACCAATATTTACTTCCTTATTCTCTAATAGTTGTAACACTGTTGTTAAAGATGAAGTGTCGATGCTTGGCAGATCTCCCTGTAAGTTAATTATATATTCAATTTTGTTTTCACTGTCACATTTCTGAAGAGCTTCATAAATACGGTCTGTTCCTGATTGATGATCCATTGAAGTAAGACAAGCAGTGCCACCATTATCTTCAATCACCTTTTCAATCTCCTTGCTGTCTGTTGCGACTACAACTTTACCTAAATTAGATTCACAGGCTCTTTCCCAAACATGGTGAATCATAGGTTTACCATGAATCTTGATTAGAGGTTTATTGGGTAACCTAGTAGCCGCCAAGCGAGCTGGTATAATTATTGCGGTGTTTTTTTGAGTTATCATACACAAAATTATGCGACTAGAAGACGCATAAAAACTTGAATAAATTGAGTTATTGTTTAAATATTATTCAATTTTCGTCAAGAAAACATTTATGGATTCATTTGAGATCAACAAGATAGTCGCCTGTATACTTATAGTAGCACTTGTATTTATTGGTTTAGCCAACTTTAGTGAAATCCTATATGAAGTAGAAAAACCCGAAATCGCTCACTACCAAATAGAAGGAGTAGAAGATTCATCTGCTCTCTCTTCCGAAGCTCATGCTGAAGAAGTTGCAGTTGCTGAAGCAGAGGAGTCAATTATTGACCTTTTAGCTGCAGCAGATATCTCCAAAGGTGCAAAAGTGTTTAAGAAATGCTCTCAATGTCATGTTGTTGAAAAAGACGGTGCAAATAAAATAGGTCCCGCACTTTGGAATATTGTAGATGCAAAAGTAGGTTCTAAAGATGATTTTAAATATTCTAATGCTTTAGCTTCATATGAAGGCACATGGACATACGACGAATTAAATGGGTTCCTAAAAAATCCTAAAAAATATATTGAAGGAACAAAAATGGCATTTGCAGGTTTAAAAAAATCATCTGACCGTGCAAATGTTATTCTTTACCTAAGAAGTTTTAGCGATAACCCTGCTCCAATAGAATAATCCTTTATCACAACTTATTGTTTGATTTAGCAAAAGTAATATCGTTTAATATATTATGACAAAAGAAAACGTTGGCTTGTCAATTTATTTTGACAATAGAATGCTACGTATTTTGCTCTTAGGGGCCATCAGTGGTTTTCCTTGGGTAATAATTGGAAGCGCACTTTCTTTGTGGCTTAAGGATTATGAACTATCAAGAAGTACTATCGGTTGGGCAGGTTTAATTTTTAGCGTCTATGCAATTAACTTTCTATGGGCTCCTTTAATTGATCGGATAAAAATACCATTTCTTACTGATAAAATAGGTCACAGAAAATCTTGGATCATATCACTTCAGGTAATAATCTTATTTTGCCTTATTTTTTGGAGTGTCCTCAACCCAATAAATAATCTTGAAGTAATTATTTTCATAGGTCTATTAATTGCAATTTCATCAGCATCGCAAGATATAACTATTGATGCCCTTAGAATTGAACAAATTGGTGCAAACGAAAAAGCTTCAATGGCAGCGGGTGCATCAATTGCTGTGGTTGGATGGTGGACAGGTTACAAAATTGGAGGAATGCTAACACTATTTGTAGCTGATTATTTAGAAGTGTCAGGTTTTTCGAATTATTGGCAACTAACTTTCATTTTCATTTGTCTTATTATTCTTTTATTTAATATTGGTTTGCTTTTTATACCCGAAGACACATCAGATAATAGGCAAGACGCACAAAAAAAAGATCAAGATAATTTTAGTACAGCCGGATTTTCCGCATGGTTTATAAGCACAATTATTAGTCCTTTAACAAGTTTCTTTAAAAAAAATGGTGTAACAATTAGTTTCTTAATTATTGGATTTATCTTTCTCTTCAAAATAGGTGAGGCGTTCTTAGGAAGGATGTCAATCATATTTTATGATGAAATGGGATTTTCAAAATCTGACATTGCAATTTATTCAAAAGGTCTCGGCTGGATTACAACTGTTGCATTTACTCTCTTGGGGGGGTGGTTTGCAATTAAATCTGGAGTAGTTAAGGCACTGTTCATATCTGGTATTGCAATGGCAATTACTAATATCATGTTTAGCGTAATGGCCTGGTCAGAAAAATCTGAATTATTATTTGCGGCAGCCGTTCTACTTGATGACCTCGCCGCAGCATTTGCAACTGTTGCTTTTGTAACTTTTATTTCTTTGTTAGTTGACCGCACATATACTGCTACTCAGTATGCACTATTAGCATCATTAGGAACTGCTGGAAGAACTCTTATGGCTTCTTCTTCTGGCTCTTTAGTAGATTGGCTTCAAGGAGATTGGGGAATTTTCTTTATTATCACAGCCTTAATGGTTATTCCGTCCTTAATCCTATTATGGTTTATCAGAAATAAATTTAACTTTAGCTAATTTTAAATCCTACTCATCTTAATTATATCACCGTTAGTTCTCAAAATTCTTTTTCTAGCAATGTTAAGAGGTTCAATACAAGTTTTCATATGATGTGCGTTTGCATGAATTATGTTTTTATTATCAATCATCATGGCAATATGACCCTTCCAGAATATAAGATCTCCTGCCTTTAAGTTCTTTTGAAATTTTACTTCCTTGGTGACAAACACTTCTTGCATATCAGTATCTCTAGGAAAATAGATATTGTTTATCTGAATGATATTTTGGACTAAACCTGAGCAATCTATTCCCATAGAATCTCTACCTCCCCATAAATAAGGTGTATCGAGATACTGTTTTGCCATTTTTACTCTATCTAAATTCTTTAATTTTAACGGTGCCAGGTCATTCTTTGGACACCAACCAAGATTTTTAATTTTATAAAAACTATCTTTTTTTCCACTCACTTCTACTAAAGAATTAAAACTTAAATAATTGACAACATCACTTTTAATATTTGAAGAAGAATAAATGAAGGTTCTTAGGGAAGTAATTTTATGTGTAGGATGAAATTTTATTTTTTTTAAATTTTTTGATGGGGTATACCCTACATAATTATCCCTCAAAGATTGCACCCATGACCATCCATTAGAACTATCATAAACATTGCACTCTTCTCCATAAAGAAGCTGTGTACTTAATTTAGAATTTTTTAATGAGTAAAGAGGTGAATATGCCGAGATAACAGTATTTTTTTTTCCTTTAACGAATTTTTTTCTCTTGATAAGTCCTTTAAAATAATCTGATGCTATATCAGTTCTAATTGCTGTTATTCGTTTATCAAATCTCACTAACTATTATTTACTTTTTATAGTGCTAGAGCCAAGTACAAAAATACAATTAAGAAAGTGGCTATCCCACCAAATATCATTGTTGCCCTAACTACAACATTTAAAGTTTGTGCAATAAAAACATGGTAAATAAAAGCCCCTATAAGTGGAATTAATAGAATAACTAGAGACCAAATAACTTTGGAAAGATTAGAAGTATACTTTGATTCACCCACATCATAGAGAGCTAAAGGAGTCCATGCTGCATAGAGGAATATAGGAAGGTAATATCCATAAAAATTAAAAAACAATGAAAGAAAAGGGACATCGTTTAATGGAAAAAATGTAATACCAGGCATATAATAAACTCCTTCTTAAATAAGCGTAAACAATTGCAGCATTAGTTCAAATACTTTCTTGCATCATCAGGCAATTCAATATTTTTTAAATCTTTTTTATGTCTTTTAAAGACATTAACAGCAGGTTTTATTGAAGAACGATAAAATCCAGTAGAAATTCCATCAATAATATATCCCTTTTCTATTAACTTTTGCATTTTAGGCATATTGGGCTGAGCTGGAGGTTGATCAAAAGTTCTCCAATCGCCCTGTATATATTCTCCAGAATTTGCTAATAATAGCCTTGCCATTGTACTCCACAATACAGACATATCCGATCCAAGAGGAAGGTGGGTAGAACCACAGCCGTTCAAACTTTGTAATCCTGGAGGTATGGAAATATCATAACTATTTCCATCGAAACAATTAGCAAGATTGGATACCCCGCTGAGAGCTATGTCTGCTCGTCTTGAATTCTTTATAAAATTCTCTTGGACCACATTCCCATGAGCTGGCCAATAATTAACATCCAAAGAAGCTGTGATCACTATTCCATAAGTATCATGATCTACTATAACATTATTTCTTATAAAATTATTATTGCCTCCTGCTATTACAATACCATTGCCAAAAGATAAGTAAGTTGAGTTAGTAGCAGGTGCATTGGTGTTGTTATTATTCGCAATCAAATTTCCAATGATATAAGTTTCTCTTTCAGGAGGAAGTAACTCAGAATCTAAAGTATTTGGAACAATGCCTCCCTTATTATTTCTAAAGATTGAATTAATTATATAGAGAGAACCACCCGAATTAGTTCCAGAATAACCAAGTCCATTATTTTCAGAAATAACATTGTTTACTATTGCATCACATGGATAACATTGACCTATATAGAATCCGGCATCAGGAGATCCTGATGCATAAGAATGTTCAATAACTCCATCTACAGAGTCAAAGGCATAAATTCCATAATCACCATTATTATATGCAGTTAAGTATGAACCACGATAACCTTCTGCTGTAGCCCAATAAAATCCATTTAATAATGCATTTCTAGCAGTTAAGTTTTCTAAAGCTACGCCATCTACTCCTACTACCTGAATACCATTTCCTCTTTCAAACTCTCCATCAATAATGGTGGTATTTCTATCCCAACCTCGAATGGTGATAGATGGTACATTAACAACTACTTCTTCATAATAAATGCCTGGCTTAACTAGAATTAAATCTCCAGGATTAGAAGAATTTACTGCATCTTGAATCGACTCATAATCTTTAGGCACATGGCGAACTACTCCACTAAATTTCTCAACTACGTCTTCTTTTTTGAAGTTCGTATAATCTTCATATTCAATATCACCAACAACTACTGATCCTACCATCCCCCACTCACCATCTGGTGGCGCATGATACGAGCAAAGGTATTTATATAAACCTTCATTTTCATAGGTAACATCTATGTAACTGTTTTTTTCAATCTCATCGTAGGAACCCCAACTCTCATCAATTGCAATCACATTGTGAGGATTATTACCCCAATTTTTAAACCTCACCTTTCCACCTTCATGGATTCTTACGACTGTTGGAGAAAATGAGTTATCAATAACTCTAACGCCTGTGTATGCTGATGATGTTGAATTATCATCACACGATGTAAACAAGACAGTAGATAGAATAAATATTGCTAACCCTAAGAAAAGACTGTTTTTGGTTTCAATCATTATTAAATTTAGTTTTAAAGAATTTATGATAATATTAATAACAATCTAAATATATTGAAATGAATAAAGATAAAATAAGTAAAATTATTGATGAAATTTCAAAGAATTTTGCTGAACTGTCTAATAATTGCAGTGATGACATAGATGCTGCTGCTCAATTAATAATACAATCAATTCAATCAGGGGGGAAAATCATGTTTTGTGGAAACGGCGGCTCTGCCGCTGATTCACAACATCTCGCTGCAGAACTAATTGGACGATACCGGAAAGACAGAAAAGCACTTCCTGGGTTAGCCCTAACAACTGATACTTCTAACATTACTGCTGTAGCAAACGATTATTCATACAAAGAAATTTTCTCAAGGCAAATAGAAGGATTAGGAAAAGAAAATGATGTGCTGTATGCCATCTCTACTAGTGGTAAAAGTGAGAATATAATAGAAGCAATCAATGCTGCAAAAAAATTAAAAATAAAAATTATTGGTGTTACTGGAAACGATAGTAATGATATGTCAAACATTTGCGATATCCTCATTAAGGCTCCATCATCCATGCCAGATCGAATTCAAGAGCTTCATATAACTATTGGACAAATTATTTGCGGCATAGTTGAAGAAACCCTATGCTGAAACCAGCCGTCTTCTTTGATCGGGACGGAGTTCTAAATATTGAAAAAGGTTACGTATACAAAATTTCTGATTTTGAGTGGATTGAAGGAGCTCAAGAAGCAATAAAGTATTTAAACAAAAAAGACTATCTGGTTTTTGTTGTTACAAATCAATCTGGAATTTCAAGAAATTACTATTCTGAAAAAGATGTGATCGAACTTCATCAATTTATGTCTGATGAATTAAAGAAGATTGATGCAAAAATTGATGAGTTTTTTTATTCTCCTTGGCACCCAGAGGGAATTAACAAAGATTACGAAAGAGTGGCACACCTAAGAAAGCCAAGTCCTGGCATGCTAGATTTAGCTCAATCCAAATGGCCTATTAATAAAACATCTAGTTTTCTTATAGGAGATCAAATTACTGATATAAAAGCTGCAGAAAATTTTGGAATTGAAGGACATCAATTTAGTGAGGATAATTTATTAGATTTTGTAAAAAGAATTCTAGAACCCAGCTAAGAGTCTTCTAAAAATTCCAAGTACTGGAGCAAGAAATCCAAGATTCCCTCTTAATAGAAAAAAAACTACTCCAAAAACAATTAAACTAATTATTATTGTTTTAACTATTCTTGAAACACGGCTCGCATCAGTATTAACAAAAGCTCTAATTAAAAAAATAATAGATGCAGCACCCAAAACAAAAAAAATTAAAGCCTTGATCATGCTAAGCTATTTTCCTTTGTTGCAAGTAGCCACTGACTTTCTAACCCTTCGGTTCTATGATGTTCAATAGCTTGCCATTTTTCTGAAGAGCTAAATTCTATAAATTTTTCTTTTGACGGATATCTCATAATAATTACATGATGGAAAAATTCATCTTCTCCTAATATTGTTGAAAAAACATCGCCGGAATAGATTGTCTCCATTCCAAAATCTTTCATAAATCCACCTATTGCCTTTGCATATTTTTCATATTCTGATCTTTTATTTGGTTTAAATCGAAGGACATTAACCATATCTACTGGCCCTGAATGCTCTGTTTTCAAGAATTTTATTAAGTTCTCTTGTTTTGGCAAGATTTCCATAAAATTAGGTTAAATCCATTGAATAAGAAAATCAATAAACTTAATTAATGCTAATGATTTTCTAAGATGATACAAGCTATTCTATGACAGAAACGGATATCTATACTTATGGTATTCCAATTATTGTATTACTCATTATCAGTGAAGTAATTTACTCATCAATTAATAATCTTAAATATTACAAATCTAAAGATAGTGCAGCTGCATTTGGACTATTGTTTGGCAACTATGTTGTCAATCTAAGCACCAAAGGCTCAATCTTAGTATTATATTTCTACTTTTATAACTATCGCGTTCTTACAATTAATGAACTGATGCCTGTTTGGATGGTA
>Ga0208410_1001428_pt1 | contig 12399 bp, 7 predicted proteins | sample ETN02SmetaG_3_FD_185787 | JGI IMG/M metagenome (GOLD analysis project Ga0208410, IMG submission 185787) | Marine microbial and viral communities from oxygen minimum zone, Eastern Pacific Ocean - ETNP2014F10-02SV257 (SPAdes) (version 2) | ecosystem: Environmental > Aquatic > Marine > Oceanic ... | reverse complement strand
TGACGCCGACGACAACGGCGCGCGCGCGCGCGAGCGCGACGATGGCGTCGTCCACGTCGCGCGCGGCGCGCGATCGGCGCGTGACGCGCGCGCGCGGCGACGCGGGACGACGGGGACGCATCGCGCGCGGATGGACGACGTCCGGGACGACGACGACGTGCGCGACCGCGAACGGTGACGGCGCGAGCGAAAACGACGACGCGGTGGAAGCGTCGGCGCTGTCGCGAGCGACGCGCGCGTTCGCGCGAGGGGCGGCCGAGGCTGTCGGCGGCGTCGTCGAGGAGGAGGAGGAGGACGTCGTCGTCGAGCGGCTGGGGGTGCGGAAATCTCTCCTGGAGAGCGACGAGGACGAGGCGGAGGCGCGGGCACGGGCGATGGTGAACATGGCGCGCTTATCAGCGAGCGGCGGTGGGGAGGTGATGCGACGGATTCCCGAGGACGTGTTGCCGCTGTTGTTGCGTCTGCCGAGCGCGGGGGCGGACGCGGAGGCGCTTCGACGAAGCGCGGAGGGTTTGACGGCGTGGAAGGAGGCGCTGGCGCGCGGATTGTTACCGGATGCGGAGATTCCGTGGCCGGAGGACGACACGTTTCGCGAGGCGCTCGTGGAGGCGCTGGGGGATTTGGATATGGCGAGGTTCACGAGGCGGTTTCCGCCCGTGCTCGACACGTTGATGAAGAATATATTGGACATTTTGTACATTTATGAGCGCGATCGCGTGGATGAGGGCGAACCGGAGATGCCTCCGAGCGAACCTCGGGAGTCTATGTCGTCCAACGAGGGCGAAGGGGAGGGCGAGGCGCAGGGCGACGGCGCTGGCGAGAGCTCTGAGGAGGAGGGCGACGGCGACGAGCAGACGCAGGCGAGCGGGCAGGGAGGCGGCGGCGATGAAATTGACGGCGAGGATAACGTGGATGAGTTCGACGTCGGTATGGACGGCCACGAAAGCGGGAACGAGGCGCTCGAAAACGCCAAGGAAAAGAATAAGGAGATGGTGCAACAGCTCATGGACGATTTTAAAGAGCAGTGGGAACCCGCTGTCGATAAGCTCGACAAGGCCGCCAAGGCGTTTGAGGGATTAGATTTGGACGATTTGGCGGACGGTCCCGAGGGATTCGATCTCACGCGCGGGTTGTGGCAACAGACGGGATGGAAGGAGCTCGACTCGCTTCGTAAAAAGTTGCAAGACTTGCGCGAGTTGCGTGACATGGTGCGAAGTCTCGGCCGAGGGTCCGGTCGAGGCCCGCTTCGTCGCGCGCCGCGTCAGCGCGAGCGTCAAGGGTTCCCCATGGGACTCGTGCGAAGCCCGATGGAACCGGAACAAACCTCTGGATTGTGTCGATCGGACGATTTGTCTCGCATGATGCCGAGCGAGATGGTGCTCCTCGCGTCGGACATTCCCGAAGCGCGTTTGCTCCACTTTGCCCGTCGCGTCGAGCGCACGCTCCTGTCCTACGAGCGCGTCGGCTGGTCCGAAGAACCCGCAATCACGATCGAGGGCTTCGAGACGCGACCCGCCGCGGAGTGCGGTCCGATCATCGTGTGCCTCGACACGTCGGGTTCGATGATGGGCGCCAGAGAAACCGTCGCCAAGGCCATGGTGCTCGAGTGCATGCGCCAGAGCAGATCTCAACAGCGCGCGTGTTACTTGTACTCGTTCAGTGGCCCCGGAGACTGTCAAGAGCTCGAGCTTAAACTCAACGCCACCGGTCTCCAGGGTTTGCTCGAATTCCTCAGCGGCAGCTTTCACGGAGGCACCGACGTCGACGAGCCCTTCAATCGGGCCCTCGTGCGTCTCTCCGAGGCTGAGTGGCAAAACTCCGACATCCTTCTCGTCACTGACGGGGAGATCGCCCCTCCGAACGAAGAATTGATCGCCAATCTCAACGAAGCCAAGGAAGAGATGGGCTTAAAGGTGCACGGATTGCTCGTCGGCGAGGCGGGCAACGCGGACGTCGTCGAGAGCATATGTTCGCACGTGCACGCGTTTCAATCGTGGTCCGCCGTCGGCGGTCGTCTGTAAGCGTGTCATCACCGTTGACATTCGCGCATTCACATTTCCCGCATCACCGAGCGCGAACGCGTCCCGTCCCGTCCCGTCCCGTTCGCGTCCCGTCGAGTCCCACCAGACGACGCCCATCGTCCGCAGAGCCATGCACGCCCTCGCCCGCGCGCGCAACGCCGGGACGCGCGCCCCCGACTCGTTCCGCGTCGCTCTCGAGCGCGGGCTCTCCCGTCGCCCTCTCGAGCTCGCCTCGCGCGTCGAGAGCGACGTCGCGCCCACGTGCGTCGACCTCGAGACGGTTGAGCGCCGATATCTCTTGGTCGGTGGCATCGACGGCGGCGCGCGCGTGTACGACACGGAGCGTCGAGGCAGTGACGAACGATGCGACGGTGCGCCCGAACCGTCGAGCTCGGGCGCGACGCTCGTGTGCGAGATCGTGGGCGGAGGGGCGCGTCCCGCGGGCGGACGCGCGAGACGCGAAGACGCCGCGGCGACGCGCGAGGCGACGACGAGCGATGAGATTGGACACGCGTACGCCACGTCGTGCGCGCGATGGTTACCGTCCGATACCGGGGTGTTTTTTACAGGGTCGTACGACGGCGCGGTGAAGTGTTGGGATGCGAATTGTTTGAGAGTCGCGACGGAGACCGAGCTCGCGACCAAGTGTCGCGCCGCGGAGCTGAGCGCGCGCGCAACGTCGCACTCGCTCGTGGCGATCGGTTCGGACGATGACGTCGTGCGATTGTGGGATCCGGCGTCGAATGTGATCGCGCACACGCTGTCGGGACACAGAGGGAGCGTGCACGCGATCGAGTGGTCGCGGTCGAACGAGTACGCGTTGGCGACGGGCGGCGCCGAGGGCGACGTACGTCTGTGGGACATTCGACGCGCGGGAGCGTACATGATCCTGGATAGGCACAACACACAGGCGACGGCGCGCGTGGATTCTATGCGTGACGCCATGTCCGCGGGACCGAGCGAGAACGGCCTCGTGGAGGCGGGAGTGAGACCGGCGTCGAGGAAAATGGCGGATTCCATTCCGAATCATCTGCGCGCGGACTCGGCGAGACGGTGTTCGTCGTCGGGATGGGGGCGATCGTCTTCCGGTGGAGGCGGGGCGCTCGGAGGATCGTCATCGCGCAAACGCGGGCGAAACGGCGGCTGGGGTGGCTGGGGCGTGGGGTTTCGAGGCGCGCGCGATTCGCGAAACGGTCGAGATGCCGAGGCGCTCGGCGCCGGCGCGTTTCGCGCGCGAGACGGTTACTCCTCCGTCGCCGCTCCAGCGCACGACGGTCAGGTGAGCTCGCTCGCCACGACACCGTGCGGCATGTTCCTCGTCTCCACCGGTGCCGACGCGCGCGTGCGACGCTGGGATTTATCGAGCGGATTGAACACGTACACGCCGTACGACGACGCCGGTTTGATCCCAACCGCCGCCGCGTGTCAAATCGCCATCACCGCCGACGGCGAGCGTCTCTTCGTCCCGTGCGCGGACGGACGCGTTCGCGCCTTTCGCACGACGTCCGGAGCCCTCGACTGCGAACTTCGAGGACATCTCGACGACGTCTTCGCGTGCGCGCACAAGGACGGCGGCGCCGCCGAGCTCTTCACCTGCGGCAAGGACGCCAACGTCCTCGTGTGGACCGCGGTCACCGCGAGCGGCGATTCCGCCCACCCCATCGACGCCGACGCGTGGAGCGACGAGGACGACGACGAGAACGCCCGGTTCGATCGTTCCGGCCGTCCGACGACGGCGGCCGACCCGCGCCGCGCCGGGCCGAGAGGTTTGGGATATCGACGAGGTCGCGTCGGCGGGCGACGACGCGACGCGACGCGGTGAGATACTCACGGCACACAGCGCGCGCACCACAAGTAGTACCTATAGTGTAGTACCACGTAGTCACACACGGCGCGCCCCCGCGCATCTATACGCTCGAACGCACGGTTTCGCGTCTCCCGCCCGCCCGCGGCGTCCCGCGGCGCGCCTCTCCGCGTCTCTCCCCGCACACGCGCGCGCGCCATGTCCGCCAAGCGTCGCGTCCCGCCCGTCGCCGGCGGCGTCGCCAAGAAAAAATCCCCGCGCGCCGAGTCCCCGCGCGGGTCCGCGCTCGATCGCGTGCGCGGCCTGCGCGCGTTCGGTGCGAAGATTTCAAATCGCATGCGAGCCTTCCCGGAGACGATTCGTGCGTCGCGTCTCGCCGTCGATCGCGCGTCGTCGTCTCGGAACGATCTCAGGCGACGTCTGCGCGGTACATCTCACGATCGGTGGCCTCGCGGCCAACGCGTGGGCGTGGACGACGATGGACGAGACGGGACGGATCTGCGCGGACGGTTGGCGCCGCGCGGGGACGCGGCGCGCGCGGCGCGAGGGACGTCGACGCGCGAGACGCGGCGCGAGCGTGATTTACGCGACGTCATCGACGCTCGAGAGTCGACCGGTGTCGGTTCGCGCGCGCATCCGAAGGGTGGTGATCGCAGGGTGAATGAGTTATTGCGTTCGCTCTCGTTGGAGCGATACCGAGACGTCTTCTCCGCCGAAGAAATCGACATGGACGCGCTTCGCGCGATGCGAGACGTCGATTTTGAAAAGCTCGGCGTGCCGTACGGACCGAAAGTGAAGATAATCGCCAATTTACGCGCGAATCGACGAAGGTAGGCGACGCGGAGGTGGATGCACGACAAAGAATAGAATACGCGCGCGTACAATACGACGACAGACGAACGACGCTTTTTCCGACGCCGACGCGCGAGAACGTCACTCCGCGCCTCGCGAACGAAGAGAACGCGAAGAGACCAAAACCAGAAGAAAATACGACTCAACCGATGTCTCACTCGCGCACGGTGCGCCTGACGGACGATCTCTCGTACGTCCCTCCCGCGGCGCCGCTTCCGTCGGGGCTCAAAGGCTTTCTCGTGACGTCTGTGCATCTCAATGAAAACGCCGTCGTCGACGCGGCGATCGAGGCGTCGAACATTTTGAACGATTATTGGTTCAAGGTGGCGTACGATGCGCACAGAATCGACGGTGAGAAGCCGTACGAAAAGGCGGAGTGCATGTGGATCCCCGGGTGCGATTCCTCGGCGTTCATCGCGTTGCGTCCCGACGATAACGACGTCGACGTCGGTTTGTGCGCTCGAGCCATCGTGCAAGAGTGTCAAAAGGGCGCAGACTGGAAACAACCGACGCACGTCAGTCGAATCGTTCCCGTGGAGAAGTGCGCGAGCGAGTTCGAATTGAACGCGTTGGCGTCGGACGTGCTCGCGAGACGTTTTCCTCCGCGAGACGTCGACGCCGATCCAATCGCGTTCGCCGTGCGCTACGAGGAACACTCCGCGATTCGACACTTTTCATCCTCCGACGTCAACCGCATCGTCGCCGAGCACGTCCCGGACGTCGGGTACGAGGTGAATTTGAAAAAACAGACGCCGAAGAAGACGGTGCTCGTCGTCAACGCGGGCGGAACGATGATGATGTCCGTCGTCGACGATTACGACGCGCTCGGCCACTTCAACGTCCGCCGCGCGGCGTTCGACGATAAACCGTCGGACCACGTACCGACATCCGACGTTCGATGATACACCATCGGACCACGGCACCGACATCCGACGCCGCGGCGTCGCGCGAACGTCCGCTCGGCGCGTTCGATTCCATTCGATTCCATTCGATCCCGTTCGATTCCGTTCGATCCGTTCGAGTCGGACGCCGCGCGCGTCCCCGTCCCCGTCCCCGTCGACGGGGACCTCTCACTCGAGTCGACCCCCAACCGTCGCGTCTCGACGCGCGATGTCAACGAACGCACGCGCACACGACTTCACGCGCACCCTTTTCGCATCGACACCGACGCCGAGCGTTTCCCGCGGGCGCGTTCCGCGCGTTTCCCGCGCCCGCGCCGAGACGCCCTAAACCCTCTCATCTCATCGCATCGCATCGCATCCCCACGACCACCGCATTCGACGCCGCGTTCGACGCGCGCGGAGGCGACCGCGCGTACGCTTCGTCGACGCTCGAACGCGAGACACCGGTCGACGACGACGAGGACGACGCGGGTCGACGAGGCGGACGAGGCCGACGCGATCGCGACGTCATCGCATCGACCATGGCCGCGCCCACGCTCGCGAGCGAGATCGTCGATGCGGTGCGCGCGCTGCCGCTCGCGGTGTCGGTGCCGATGGTGCTGACGACGGTGACGATTCTCGTGTTTCTTCTGGATCAACTCTCGCACGGTCCGCTCCGGGCGAGAGGGTCGCCGCCGGTGATCGCCGTCGCGCCCGTGTGGGGCGGGATGATGGAGTTTTTAGCGGGACCGATGCGATTGATGAAGAAGGCGATGCCCGAGTACGGTGAGGTGTTTACGGTGCCGGTGTTTCATAAGCGAATCACGTTTTTGATCGGGCCCAAGGTGAGCGAATTTTTCTTCAAGGCGAAGGACACGGAGATGTCTCAAAAGGAGGTGTACGAGTTCAACGTGCCGACGTTTGGAAAAGGCGTGGTGTTCGACGTGGATCACGCGACTCGAGCGGAACAATTTAGATTTTTCGCGGACAGTCTCAAGAGTAATCGGTTGAGAATGTACGTGGGGATGATGGTGAAGGAGGCGGAGGATTTCTTCGCCAAGTGGGGCGACGAGGGCGAGGTGGATTTGCTGGAACAGCTCTCCGAATTAATCGTGCTCACGGCTTCGAGATGTTTGCTCGGAAGAGAGATTCGTGAGACGCTCTACTCCGAAGTCACGAGTCTCGTGCACGATTTGGACAAGGGGATGGTGCCGTTGTCGGTGTTTTTCCCGTACGCTCCGATCGAAGCGCATCGCAAGCGCGACGCCGCTCGTAAAAAGCTCGCCATGATTTTCGACAAGGTGATTCAGGCGCGACGAGAGAGCGGTGCGAGCGAACCGGACGTGTTGCAAACCTTCATCGACGCCCGTTACAAGGACGGCTCCAAGCTCAGCAACGACCAAGTGCTCGGCATGTTGATCGCCGTGCTCTTCGCCGGTCAGCACACCTCCTCCATCACCTCCACCTGGACTGGTTTGCTCTCCATCGCCAACAAGTCTCGCGTCATCCCGACGCTCGAGGAGGAACAGCGTAAGATCATGAAGGAGCACGGCAACAACTTGGATTTCGACATCTTGGCCAAAATGGATGAGCTTCACTTTGCCGTCAAGGAGGCTCTTCGCATGCACCCGCCGCTCATCATGCTCCTTCGCATGGCCCAAGTACCCTTCGACGTCGAGACGAGCGACGGCAAAAAGTACACCATCCCCAAGGGCCACATCGTCGCCACCTCTCCCGCCTTTGCGCACCGCCTCGAAAACGTCTACTCCGATCCCGACGTCTACAACCCGGGTCGTTTCCGCGAGCCGAATCCCGAGGACAAGGCGGCGTTCGCCTCCTTCATCGGTTTCGGCGGCGGTCGTCACGGATGCATGGGCGAAACCTTCGCTTACATGCAAATCAAAACCATCTGGTCCATTCTGCTCAGAAACTTCGACTTTGAGCTCGTCGGAAATCTTCCCGAGCCCGACTACGAGGGCATGGTCGTCGGTCCGAAAAAGTCGTGCGTGCGCTACAAGCGTCGCGCGCTCAAGTAATATAATCCATCTCACCATCCACCGTTCACGACGCATCACCGCGCGCGCGCACCCATCTTCCCTCCTCTCCCACCCCTCCGCTCTCCCACGCCTCTCTCCCCGTCCTCTCCTCTCCTCTCCTCTCCTCTCTCGTCTCGTCGTCCTTCGCCGCCGCCGCCCTACGACACGACACGACATGAAACGAAAGAAACGAATCACCCGCACCCCACACGCGCGCGCATCACCATGCGTCGAGCGAGTCGACTCGTCCGCGACGCCCTCGCGCGCGTCTCTCGCGAGCATCGCGCGCGCGTCCCCGCGTCCGCGCCGTCCACGTCCGCGCCGTCCCGCGCGCTCGATCGTCCCGACGCGTCGCCCTCGCGCGCGTCGTCGCCCTCGCGCGCGCTCTTCGCGAGCGCTCGCGCCGCGATGGGAAAGACAAAGCGTCGACATCCATCGCACGCGCCCGTGCGCGCGGAGGAACTGCGATACGACCGCGTGGTGGCGGTCGAGGACGCGTCTCGCGCGCTCGAGCCCGAGGAGGGGACGCTGTACGGGACGCCGCCGAAGACGTGGGTCGAGCGCGAAGACGCGTCGTGGGACGACGCGCAGGCGAAAGCGGTGGATGAGATGTTCGCGTCGTACGATTCGGAGAGGAAGTACGTGCGAGGGTCGGGAATGCCGACGCTGGAGGAGGTGTTAGCGGGCGAGAGGGCGGCGGAGACGGGCGAGGAAGAAGAGGAGGAGGAGGAGGATGCGGTGGATCCGAACGCGCCGCTCGCGCGCGTTCCCGTGCGAGACGCCGCCGGGAGGAGTTACGGCACGGGGAAGCGGAAGACGGCGGTGGCGAGGGTGTGGTTGGCGCCGGGCGCGGGCGAGCACAAGGTGAACGGGAAACCGTACGACGAGTACTTCCCGTCGCCGTCGTCTCGCGCCGAGATGGTGGCGCCGTTCTTCGTGAGTGGAACCTTGGGTATGTTCACGCTCGTCGCGGACGTGCGCGGCGGTGGAATCTCGGGTCAGGCGCAGGCGATTCGTCACGGCGTCTCCGTGGCGCTGCAAAACTACGACCCCGCGTTTCGACCGGCGTTGAAAGCCGCGGGGTACCTCCGACGCGATTCTCGCGTGGTCGAGCGTAAGAAGCCCGGCAAGGCCAAGGCGAGAAAATCATTCGCGTGGGTGAAGCGTTAGACGCGTTAGACGTCCGTTCATATCACATCTTTTAGCGAGTTTCGACTTTGGTTCGTCTCGACGCCGCCGGCCCGGGACCGATCGATTCGTTCGCCGCACACGTCGACTCGCCGCGTCCATGTCTCGCGCGTCTCGCGCGCTCGGTCTCGCGCGCGCGCTCTTCGCGCGCACCGCTTCCTCCTCGTCGCGCGTCGGCGTCGTCGACGTCCCCGCGCGCGTCGGCGTCCCCGTCCCGGTCCCGCCGGCGTCGCGCGCGTTCGCCGCGCGCGCCACCGAGGCGTCGACGCGGAGCGCGTACGGGGTCACGGACGACGACGCGTACAACGTCGCCCGCGGCGAGGGGGACGAGGAGGGCGACGACGACGCGCGGGGCGGTCGAGGGGCTGTGAAACCGACCAAGAGGAAGAACCACATCAAACGCATGCGCGCGAGAGAGGCGTTTACGAGAGAAAACATGCGCACGCATCGAGAGAATGAACGGAGGAACGCGATCGAGCGACAGGAGAAGCGAATCGAGCGGTGGCGCGCGGCAGGGGCGCGAAAGCGGGCGTTAGAGGCGGAGAGAGCTTCGACGGAGAGCGAGACGTGACGGCGCGGTTAGGTTTCGCGTCGAATTTCTTTTGTAAACGATGAAAGACGTAGAGTGAGATCGGAGACGACGAAATGTTGCGAGCGCTTGTTTGCGGAAATGGTACAAAAAACTACTGTACTAAACTACGTTTTTACTTGCCGCCGCGGTGCGAATCGCGCGCGGTGGAATCCCAAGGCTCTGGAACCCACGACGCGTCGAGTTTTTCGGGAACTGCGAGAGTGTTTGAGCCCGCGCCGGTGGCTCTGCGAACGGGCTCGATGCTCGTGAGAGCGGAGTGCACGGTGTGCGCGAACTTTTCTTTCGCCTTGTCGCCGAGGGAAGGATTGGCTTGTTTCGGGCTGAGCTCGGCGGCGTCGAGAAATCGATCCGTCGCGGCTTCCCAAGACAAGCGATAGGAATCCTTCGCGCTCAGAGGTTGCGGCTCGGTCGTCAGCGCTTTCGTGACGCACTTGCTGAACTCTTTGGGGTTATCGTACACGAGACAGTTGGGGAAAGTGGAGAAGAATTCGTTGCTCGGATGCTTGGCGCAGACGACGAATTTGCCCATTGCCAACGCCTCAGCGGTCGTCGTCGCCACGACGTCCGAGAGCGAGGGATTCACGAAAACTTTGTAATCGTGAATATCTTTCGCCGCGTGATCTTTTCGTCCGTGAAAATGAAGAGGGAGCTTCATTTTCTCCGCGTTCGTTTTCACCTCGGTAAAATCGTCGCCGTTACCGAAGACGTCGAGCTCGAGCGGGCAATCGCGACCGCTTTCGCTGCCATTGTGTTCAGAGACGCGATCGAGAAGCTCTTTGTATCCCTTGCCCCACACGACTTTGCCGAGAAAGTACGCTCCCTTGCTGAACACGGGCTTGTCAGCCTTGGCGGACGCGATTTTGCGTGTCGCAGAGGCGCGACCAATGGACGCCAACGGTCCCTTTACCGTGTCACCGCCGCTCGTTTTCGTCGTCGCTTCCACGGCTTTCTTCGCGCCAACATCTAGAAAGATCGGAGACACCCCGTGCACGTTCATCGTCGTGCTCTTCGGGAACTCTTGCACGGCGTCGGAGAGCTTGATCACCTTGTGACAGTGCACCGAGGACACGACGTTGTTGACAAACTTGAGCGCCTTCTCTTTCACGTCTCCGTTCTCTTCGAGGCGGACGTAGTCGAGGTAATTCGTGTGCACGATGCCGACGACGTGTTTGAACTTATCTGTCCATCGTTTGCCCGAGTGGTACCAATTCAAGTGCTCGGGTTCTTCCAACACCGCGATGTCCGAATCGCGGTCGCCCGGAACGTACTTGGTCAAATCTCCGACTGGAATGATGCTGTATTTATCCGTGGCGTATCGCCCTGGATAAAAGGACAGCTTCATCTGTGGTTTAAACCCGCAGCGCTCCTCGACCCACTTGTTGACGTACTCCGCCTGTTCCTCGGGCGTGTTGAAGATCATGTTCGGATGTATGATTTTCTGTTCGCTCGGCGCGAGGAACGGTATGACGAGCGTGACGTCGTGAAGCCCTCGTCGGGCGAGGTACGCGGCTCGCAGCAGAGGATTCACAGCCGTTCCCGTCATCCACGGAAGCGCCGCCGTCGTCACGATAGCCACGGATCGTCCCGTCTCTCTCATCGATCTCGGCGCGTCTTTACCGCGCGCGGCGCGCACGTCCTTCGCCTCCATCTCCGCGGCTCGAATCTCCTCTTTGCTGCTCGTTCTCTTGAGAACGACTCCTGGGCTGGAGAGATCGGCGTCGTACGGCGAGGAAACGGTGATTTCCTCGGGTTTGCCCGCTAGGCGTCGCACGGCGTTTTGTAAATCCGTCGTCATCTTCGGCAGATCCGGCCGACGCGGTAACCGACTCGTAATCTCCTTCTTGATGTTCTCGAAGACGTTTTCGCGTTCGCTTTCGTCGCGCGGGGTCGTCTGTTCGGACGTCTTCGCGACCGATCCGAACGTGTCCTCGCCGAACGACTCGCTCCTCGAGAGGGCGCGCGCCGGCGACGCGTCTCTCGACGTCGTCGTCGGTTCCGGCGCCGTCTCGTTCACGGTACTCGCGCGCGGGGTTCCCGCGATCGACGTACTCGTCGGGATGCTTTCCGATTGCGCGCGACGGCGATTCAGCGTGCGAGGCCGCCCCACCGATTCGGCCTCCGCGCTCTTAAAGTTGGTGCTAATCGCCTTGAACACGTCCCACTCCTCGCCCCATTTCGGTATGCTCGGCGCTTTGGACATCCCTTTCGCGATGAGCGCTTGTAAATCTTGCGTCGACGATCGCGCGCTCTGCACGAGATCTCGACCGTCCTCGTCGCCGTCCTCATCGATCCCCGAAAACCGCCGCGAGCCGCGTTTCCGCAGACGATCCAACCGCTCCATAAACTTGGCGTCGTCCAATTTCGCCAACGAATCTTGACTCGCCCGTCGCGCCATCGCCGCGAACGCACTCACGCTCAGCGTTTTCCGTCGCCCCGCGCGATGACTCGCCGCCTCTCTCGCACCCTCGGCGTCGTCCGAGTCTCTCTCCAACGCGCCCCCGGCGTTCGCGCTCGCGCCCGCGCCGCCCGCGAAACTAAACCCACCCCCGAGCGTCTTCGATCGCTCCTTCCACGCTCGCTCCACCTCGTTCGAGATGTGTCTATGATGTCGATCCACCGCCGCCCGCAGGTGTTCCATGTTGAACACATTCGCCCCGTTCCCGTTCGTCTTCGTCGTCGTCGTCGTCGTCTCGCCGCCGCCGCGCGCGCGTCTCGTCCCTCCGTCCTCGCGTCGTCCCATCCTCCTCCTCCTCCTCCCTCGTCTTCGGTCGACGCCGTCTCTCGTCACGAAAACCTCCCGCGCGTCCCTCTTCTCTTCACCGTCCGACGTCGCGCTCCGTCCTCCTCGGTCGTCGTCCGTCTCTCGCGTCGTCGTCTCTCGCGCCTTATCTCACCGTTCGCTCCGTCTCGGTCTCGGTCGGTCCGTCGGTCCCACCGGTTCGTCGCCGATCGATGGAGACGGTCGACACGCGCGCGTCGTCGTCGTCGTCGTCGCGTCCCGAACGGTCGAGCGTCGACGTCTTCG
>Ga0208410_1001426_pt1 | contig 12411 bp, 9 predicted proteins | sample ETN02SmetaG_3_FD_185787 | JGI IMG/M metagenome (GOLD analysis project Ga0208410, IMG submission 185787) | Marine microbial and viral communities from oxygen minimum zone, Eastern Pacific Ocean - ETNP2014F10-02SV257 (SPAdes) (version 2) | ecosystem: Environmental > Aquatic > Marine > Oceanic ... | reverse complement strand
ATTCAATTTGGGGAAGATGCATTATCACAAGCTGAATATCCAAAAAATGCTTTAGTGGTAACAACAGTACCTCCAGAATTATCTGACAAATGGTTAGGACGAATGGGAATACAAGATTATATTTTGTATGACAAAGTACAACCAGAACCATCAATTGAAATGGTGAATGAGGTAATTGAAGAATACAAATCCAAAAACATTAGTGCAATGATTGGATTGGGTGGAGGAAGTTCAATGGATGTTGTCAAATATGCAGCTTCTGAAATGGGTGTAGAAAAAATTCTAATTCCTACAACATTTGGAACTGGTGCAGAGATGACAACATATTGCGTTCTAAAGTTTGATGGAAAAAAGAAATTGCTACGTGAGGATAGATTCCTTGCAGATAGAGCAGTGATTGATTCATACTTTATGGACGGTACACCAGATCAAGTTATCAAGAGTTCAGTGTGTGATGCATGTGCACAAGCTACAGAAGGTTATGACAGTAAACTTGGAAATGACCTAACAAAGACATTGTGTAAACAAGCATTCGATGTATTGTATGATGCAATCATGAATGATAAACCAGAGAATTATCCATATGGCTCAATGTTATCTGGTATGGGCTTTGGAAACTGTTCAACAACATTAGGACATGCATTGTCGTATGTCTTTTCAAATGAAGGAGTGCCACACGGGTATTCACTTTCATCATGTACAACAGTTGCCCACAAACATAACAAATCGATATTCTACGACAGATTCAAAGAAATTATCGAGAAAATGGGATTTGATAAATTAGAACTCAAAGCAGACGTTGATCAAGCTGCAGATGTTGTAATGACAGATAAAGGTCATTTAGATCCAAACCCAATTCCAATTTCAAAAGAAGATGTCGTAAAATGTCTAAATGATATTAAAGCCGGAAATCTCTAAACACTTTCTTTTTTATATTTTATTTACTAGTGCCGTCACAAATCGCTATGCTTTATTAACGGTAATTTTCGAGTATCAACAGGTAAAATGCTCAAATTCGGAATTCAAAATGGATTAAACGTAGCAAGGTTAGGATTAACTGAAGATCAGATTTTAACAGCATGTAGTTTAGCAGACAAAACAGGCTACCATTCAATTTGGTATATGGACCACTCAAATGTACCACAATGGAGTAACGCTATTGTTAATGACCCATGGGTCATGCTTGCAGGAATTGCAGCAGTAACAAACAATGTGGAACTAGGAACATGTGTAACAGATGCACTTAGAAGACATCCATCAAACATTGCACTAGCATCAATAACATTAGACAGATTATCAAAAGGAAGAGGAACATTAGGAATTGGTGCAGGTGAAGCACAAAATCTAAAAGAATTTAACATTCCATTTGACAAACCAGTATCAAAATTTGAAGAGCAGTTGCAAGTTATAAAACAATTATACGAATCAGACCCAGATAATAGAAAAACTTGGGAAGGAAAATACTATCAATTAACAGAAGCATGTCTACAAGCAAAATCGGTACGCCAACCACATGTTCCAATTTACATGGCATCTGGAGGACCACGAACCCTAAAGATGACAGGAAAGTATGGAGACGGATGGTTACCAATTGGATATACACCAGAATTATTTGAAGACCACAAAAATCAAATCGTTGATTCAATGAATGAAAACGGTAGAACTGAAGAAGAGAAACAAGATTTCCAAATGGCACTAGATATTGACGTGTACTTCTCAGATGACGCAGAAACATCATGGGCAAAGATGAAAGAAGCAATCAAAGTTAGTTTGTTTAAACCAGAAGTTCTAAGAGTTCACGGATTAAAAGACATAGAAGGATTTGATTTCAAAAAATACTTTACAGAATATTCAATGTCAAATCAAGATTGGATTGTAAAAATGAGAGAAGCTGCAACAACAATTCCAGATAAGATTGCAAGATCTTCAGTAGGAGTTGGTACACCAGATGATGTAATCGAAGTCTTTGAAAAATTCCTTAAAGCAGGCGTAAATCATTATGTTATCAGATTCTGGGGTTCAAATTACTTTGGCTCAATTGATCAATTTGCAAATAAAGTAATTCCATATTTCAAAGATCAAGATAAATAATTTAACTGACAAGAAATTTCTAAACATATGCAACTGTTAGGTAAGTTAATCATAAAATCTAAAGATAAAATTGTTCAATTTCTAAATGAAGAGAGTACAGGTAGAATTTCCAGTATAGATGAACAAGGATTTCCACAAATCATTCCAATGAATTTTGTGTTCTTAAATGATTTAGTGTATATGCATTCACATATCAGAGGAGAAAAAATTGAAAATATTAAACGTGATTCAAAAGTAGGTTTTGAAGTAGATAGGAATTTAGAATTTTTACCATCATATTTTTCAGATCCAGAAGACGCATCACTTGCAGACACATTATACATTAGTGTTGTAATCAAAGGAGAAGCACAACTGGTTGAAGGTAATGAAGAAAAAGCCCTAGCGTTAAACGGATTGATGAAAAAGTACCAACCCGAAGGACAGTACAAACCAATGAATAAGGATATGAGCGTATTAGACGCCACGGCAGTAATCAAAATAATACCAAAAGAGATGAATGGGAAGTACAAAATCGGTCAAAATATGAATAAAGAAGAAAAAATTGAATTAGCCAATAAAATCAAAAATAAAAATTCAAAAACATCCAAAGAGACATTGGAAATCATGGGTTTTGTGATAGAGAATGAAAAACTGGTCATGAAAGAAGATGTGAAGTGGTAAGTTCGTACTAATTTTTATAAACATTTCAAACAGGGATATTACATGTCAGATTCAACAATAGATGATGCATTAAGATTATTAGAAATTGGTAAAGGAAATCCAGACAGATTAAAGCAGATTATTGAATCATTTCAAAAGAGAAGCATGATTTCTATGCAAGATAGAAAATATGTAGATGCATTAGTTGAGCAATATTTGACTCCGAGACATAGACAAATGACAACCAAGATGAAGGCATCAGAGAGACAAAAAACGAATTTCCCAAGAATTAGAAAAACATCAGAATCAGCATTTAAGATTACAGAAGTAAAAGCTACTACAGAAAAGAAAACATCAGATAATCCATATATCAAATCAACTGCTGAAGAAATCATAGATGTAGAAAAGGCAAAATTTTGTATAAAATGTGGTGTCAGAATTTATGACGACGATAAATTTTGTATAAAATGTGGTAAAAAGAAAACTGAAACACAAATCCCAAGAAAAGAAGAACTTGCCTCAAAAGAACCTACAATAGAAGAAAAATTCATCGAACATGTTGAAACAGATCGTTCAACTACAAAGAAAACAAATAATGGAAAGATTGTAGGAATAATTATAGGAATTATCGCAATAATTGCAATTGGAGGAGGTGCAGCATACATGGGAAGTAGTTCAGATTTGTTTTCATCAGAACCAGAAATTGAAGAGAGAATTACATGTCAAGATAATGTACTTTTAGTGTCAACTACAAAAATTCCTAATTTCCCAGCACCAGGAAAAGATTTGAAGTATTATCAAGACAGATATGATAACGAACCAAATTACAAAGACTGGTTTGATAGGAATTTCCCAGGTCAAACAGTTAGAGAGGTTTTGGTTCCACAAGTAGGAGATAAAGAAACAATAATTCCAGGATTTCCAGATCCTGAAAAAGACTTGCAACACTATCTAGACAGATATGATAACGAACCAAATTACAAAGACTGGTTTGATAGGAATTTCCCAGGTCAAACAGTTAGAGAAGCGGTTTGTTAAATTTCAATAGCTAGCTATATCTTTTCTCACAGATATCGGTAAGTATTGCAAAAATTTGAGATAAATTCAGAATTCCGACCTACAGGAGATCAACCTCAGGCAATTGATTATCTTGTAAAAGGTTCCAAAACAAAGATGAATCAGACATTGCTAGGAGTAACTGGTAGTGGTAAGACCTTCACAGTAGCAAATGTCATTGCAAATACTGGAAAAAATGCATTAATCATATCTCATAACAAAACTTTAGCAGCGCAACTTTATTCAGAATTAAAACAATTTTTCCCAAAAAACAATGTAGGTTATTTTGTTAGCTATTATGATTATTATCAACCAGAAAGTTACATGCCACAGACAGATACGTACATAGAAAAAGACACCCAAATTAATGAAAAAATTGAGAAAATGAGATTAGAAGCCACTGCGATGCTTCTATCAGGAGAACCAACCATCATAGTATCAACTGTATCATGCATCTATTCACTAGGTTCACCAAAGGAATGGGAAGATATGGCAATTACATTAAAGAAAAATGAAGAGATAGCACGAAATGAAATTATTAAAAAATTAATCAATGCAAGGTATGAAAGAAACGATGTTGAATTAATTCCAGGTAATTTTAGAGTTAAAGGAGATACAATCGATGTCATACCTGCATACTCCCAAGATATAGTTAGAATTTCATTATTTGGAGATGAGATTGAAAGAATAACAATTCTAGATAACGTTTCATTAGATATCAAAAAACAAGTAAAATCTTTCAAAATTTTTCCTGCAAAACACTATCTGATTGCAAAAGATATTCGTGATAATGCTGTAAAATCAATCAAAACTGAATTAAAAGACAGACTAAGCAGATTGCCAGAACTAGAAAGACAGAGACTAGAGATGAGAACAAAATACGATTTAGAGATGATAGAAGAATTAGGATATTGTTCAGGAATTGAGAATTATTCACGACATTTCGATGGAAGAAATGAGGGAGAACCAGCATTTTGTCTCTTAGACTTTTACGGAAAAGAATTCTTACTTGTTATAGATGAGTCACATGTAACTCTTCCACAATTACATGGAATGTACAAAGGAGATTATTCTAGAAAGAAATCACTAATAGATTATGGATTTAGACTACCAAGCGCATTTGATAATAGACCATTAAAGTTTGAAGAATTTGAAAAAAGACTCAATGATGTGATTTTTGTTTCAGCAACGCCAGGAGATTATGAAAAGAAAAGATCAGAACAGATTGTAGAGCAATTAGTTAGACCTACAGGATTAATAGATCCAACAGTAGAAATAAGAAAATCCCAAGGACAGATGGATGATTTAATTAAAGAAGTTTCAAAGAGAGCCAAAAAAAATGAACGAACTTTAGTTACAACATTAACCAAAAGAATGGCAGAAGATCTAGCAGAATATCTATCCAAAAAAGAAATCAGAGTGAGATATCTACATTCAGAGATAGAAGGATTACAAAGAACAGAATTAATCAGGCAGTTAAGATTAGGAGAATTTGACGTATTAGTAGGCATAAATCTGTTAAGAGAAGGACTAGATATACCAGAAGTATCACTAGTAGCAATTTTAGATGCAGATAAGGAAGGTTTTTTGAGAAATAACACAAGCTTAATCCAAACTTTTGGAAGAGCCGCAAGAAATTCAGAAGGTAAAGTGATCATGTATGCAGATAATATTACAAAATCAATGAAATCTGCAATTGCAGAAACAGAAAGAAGACGACAAAAACAGATAGAGTATAATGACGAGAATGAAATTACGCCTAGAACAATCATAAAATCAATACCAGAACAAGAAACAGAGCTAGATGATATCAAAAATAAATCAAAAACAGACTTGGGTAAACAAAAAATTGAAATTGAAATGAAAATGAAAGTGTTTGCAGAAGATCTAGATTTTGAGAATGCAATAAAATGTAGAGACAAAATAAAAAGAATTGAAAAGGAGTTAGAAAAAGATGGAACAAAATGAGTTAAAAGTTAGAGGTGCACGTCACCATAATTTAAAAAATATTGATGTAAACATTCCAAAAAATAAAATAATCGTAATCAGCGGATTGTCAGGTTCAGGAAAATCCACACTTGCATTTGATACAATTTATGCAGAAGGCCAGAGACGCTATGTTGAATCACTTTCTGCATATGCAAGACAATTTTTAGAAATGATGGACAAACCAGATGTTGATTCTATAGATGGATTATCACCTGCAATTTCAATTCAACAGAAAACAACTAGTAAAAATCCACGCTCAACAGTGGGAACTACAACAGAAATTTATGATTATATGAGATTATTGTTTGCACGAATTGGAATTCCACATTGTACAAATTGTGGAAGGAAAATTTCAACTCAATCAATTGAATCAATTACAGATTCAGTGATAAAAGAATTTTCACAGAAAAAAGTTCTTGTTTTAGCCCCATTAATTCAAAGAAAAAAAGGAACATATGAAAAATTATTTGAACAAATGAAAAAAGATGGATACTCAAGAGCAAGAGTAGACGGTGAAATAATTTTACTCGAAGATGAATTTCCAAAACTTGACAGACAAAAATGGCACAATATTGAGATTGTAGTAGATAGAATCGTAGCAACAAAATCTGACAAAAGTAGAATTTTTGAAGGCATACAGACTGCATTAAAGGCTGCAAAAGGTTCAGTTCTAGTGGCATCAGAAAAAAATGAGAAAATTTTTTCGCAAAATAACGCATGCCCGCATTGTGGAATTACAGTAGGAGAGTTAGAGCCACGTACATTTTCTTTCAATTCCCCATTTGGAATGTGTAATCAATGTAATGGATTAGGTGTCAAAATGGAATTTGATCCAGATTTAGTAATCCCGGATAAAACAAAATCAATTTTAGATGGAGCAATTGTTCCATGGAGTGGAAGATTTTCATCATATAGAAAACAAGAATTGAGAGTAGTCGGTAAGAAATACAAATTCAATTTGATGACCCCGATAAACCAAATGAAATCAAAACAAATCAAAGTAATTTTGTATGGTACCGAAGATGTTATGAAATTTTCATATGAAGCAAAGACTAGCGATACAATTTGGGAGTATACAGATGCATTTGAAGGGGTGTTAAACAATCTACAACGAAAATTCATGGAAACTGATTCAGAGTCTAAAAGAGAATGGTTAAAACAATTCATGAGAGATACACCATGCATAACATGTCAAGGTAGAAAGCTGAAACCAGAAGCACTAGCAGTAAAAATTAATTCAAAGAACATAATGGAAGTTTGTGATTTATCAATTGACTCATCTTACGAATTTTTTAATAAATTAGAATTAACTGATACCGAACAATTCATTGCAAGAGACATCTTAAAAGAAATTAAAGAAAGATTGGAATTTTTAAGAAATGTTGGATTGAATTATCTTTCTTTGAATCGTTCTAGTGCAACACTTTCAGGAGGAGAATCTCAAAGAATTAGGTTAGCAACACAGATTGGTTCAAATTTGACAGGAGTTTTGTATGTACTAGATGAACCCACAATAGGTTTGCATCAAAGGGACAATGCAAGATTAATCAAGACATTATCAAAATTACGAGATCTAGGAAATACAGTCATAGTAGTAGAACATGATGAAGAGATTATTAGAAATTCAGATTGGATTTTAGATTTAGGGCCAGGTGCAGGAGTACATGGAGGAAATGTAGTTTTCGAAGGTACGTTAAAACAAATTCTCAACAATCACAAATCAGTTACAGGAGATTATCTAAAAGATCACAATCTAATCAAGATTGATGACAAAATTAGAGAACAGAAAGGGAAAATTGTTGTAAAAGGTGCACAAGAGAATAATCTAAAAAACATAAACGTTGAATTTCCATTAGGATATCTAATTTCAGTTACAGGAGTATCAGGTTCAGGAAAATCAACATTAGTCAACGACATATTGCTCAAAGCATTATCATCTTATTTCTACAAGACCACAGGACTTCCAGGAAAACACAAAGATGTGGCAGGAGTAGAAAATATAGATAAAATAATTTCAATTGATCAATCACCTATAGGAAGAACACCGAGGTCTAATCCTGCAACATACATCGGTGCATTTACACCAATTAGAGAGCTTTTTGCAAATACTGAACTATCAAAAGAAAGGGGATACACACCAGGACAATTTTCATTTAACGTTGCAGTGGGAAGATGTTTTGCATGTGAAGGAGATGGAGTAAAAAGAATTGAAATGCAATTTTTATCAGATGTATATGTAAAATGTGATGAATGTAATGGAAAGAGGTACAATTCTGAAACATTAGGTGTTATGTACAAGGGGAAAAATATTGCAGATATTTTACAAATGACAGTAGAAGAAGCGCTAAAATTTTTTGAAAACATACCAGCAATAAAAAAGAAATTAGAAACTGTTCTTGACGTAGGATTAGGATACATAAAACTTGGTCAATCATCAACTACATTATCAGGTGGAGAAGCGCAACGAGTAAAACTTGCATCAGAATTATCAAAAAGAGGAACAGGAAAGACACTCTACATTTTGGATGAACCTACAACAGGATTACATTTCGCAGATGTTCAAAAACTACTTGATGTTTTGAACAGATTGGTGAATGTAGGAAATACAGTAATTGTGATTGAACATAACATGGATGTTATAAAAAATTCAGATTGGATAATAGATTTAGGTCCAGAAGGAGGAGATGAGGGCGGAAATTTAGTCATAGCAGGCACACCAAAAGAGGTATCAGGGTTTACAAAAAGTTACACAGGCAAATATCTCAAAAAAGTGATAAATAAATGACATTTGATATATCCAAAATTTCCATACCTAAAGAACCTGGAATTTACTTAATGAAAGATTCCAAAGAGGAAATAATCTACATTGGGAAAGCAAAGAATTTGAAAAATAGAGTGAAATCATATTTTTTGAAAAATCAAAATTATAAAACACAAAAGTTAGTTTCAAAAATTGCAGATATCGAATTTGTTTTAACAGATAATGAAAGCGAAGCATTTTTGCTTGAATCAAACATGATTAAAAGATACAGACCAACATACAATATTGAATTAAAAGATCAGCAAAGATACACATACCTTAGAGTTACAAACGAAAAATTTCCTAGATTATTAGTTGCAAGACGAACACGTAATGGAGATTTTTTAGGAAAAGGAAAGATTTTTGGGCCATTTACAAAAGGAAGTTCAAAATTATTAACAATAGGCTCGTTAAGAAAATCATTCAAAGTAAGAATTTGCAATACGCTACCAAAAAAAGTATGTTTAGAGTATCATATAGGAAATTGTGATGGACCGTGTGAATTCAAATCAGCACAAGAAGAATATGGGAAAAATATTTCAGATTTAGAATCAATTCTAAAAAGTAAACAGCAAATGAAAGAATTTGCAAAGAAATTACAGAAACAAATGGAAGATGCTTCAGAATCACAACAATTTGAAAGAGCCATAGAGATTAGAGATACACTACAAAGATTAGGCAGTATAGATTCAGGCAAAAAAATGGAGGATGCAAAAAAATCAGATGAGGAATATTTTGGTATAAGATATGGAAAACAAGATGCAGTAGTGATGACATTTAGACAAACACACGGAGTGATAAGAGATAGTGAGAAATTTTCTTTTGATCTAATCGGAGATAATAATTTAACAAATTTTCTATATCAATATTATACAACACATCAAATTCCTAAGACAATTGTTACAAGCGAAGAAGTTGAAGAAAAACAATCACTTGCCGATGCATTAACAGACAGAGCAGGATTTTTAGTCAAAATTGTAGTCGGTGCAAAGGGAAAAAGAAAGGAAATGATTGAATTAATTCTTCGAAATCTAGATTTGATTCAAAGTAAAAATGCAGAACCCGGATTAGTAGAATTAAGAGATATTCTCAAACTCCCATCAATTCCACGCATAATAGAGTGCTTTGACATATCAAATCATGGAGATGAATATGCAGTAGGTTCCATGGCAAGATTTGTGGACGGCAAACCAGACAAATCAGGCTATAGAAAATTTAAGATAAAAACAGTGACAGGGAGAGACGATTTCGCTATGATTAACGAAATAGTAGGCAGAAGATATTGGAGATTGAGAAAAGAGAAAAGTGAATTTCCGGATCTAATAGTAATTGATGGCGGTAAAGGTCAGCTTACTGCAGCACTATCAGCATTGAAAGAGGTAGGAATTGAAACACCCTGCGTATCACTTGCAAAAGAAAACGAAGAAATTTTCATTCCAAGAAGAACAAAATCAATACGCATATCAAAAAATAAAGATTCGATAAAAATTTTGCAACATATTAGAGATGAGACACATCGATTTGGGGTTGCATATAATCGAAGTTTACGGAAATTCGATTAACAGAAATTATCTAGAGAAATTTCACGTAACGGTTGTGCAGAAAAACCAAGATTATTCAAGTCCATTGCAAATTCGTCAACAAATCCATGAATTGTGTATACTTTTTCTGCTTCAGATTGTTTTACAAGATCAATTAGTTCATTGTAATCACAATGGTCACTTAGTGGAATTGAATAATCAGTTCCTCTTGAGAAACCAAATTTTTTAGAATTTGCCCAGCCACTAAATCCTATTGTAATTACATCATATTTTGTTTTCATGTGTTTAATGAAATTATTTTTTGCACTCATCATTGGTGCTATCATGACCCAGGGTTTTTTATCTAACAAACCATTTGATTCAGCTTCAGTATGACCAATTGAATCTTTCAAAGGAACACCCATTGAACGATGTAAATCATTCATTTTTTTTACAGAATCGTGATAATAGATTGGATCCCAATCTCCAAATAATTGTGAAAGTGTTTGAGCTTTTCCTAGTTCATAACCAAGGAGAAGAACAGGTTTCCCTTTTGAATAAAGATTTGCAATTATTTCATTTACTTGTTTTACAATTTCAGTAACAGGTGGAAGAACAAATTCAGGTAATCCAAAAGTACATTCAGTGATTAATGTTTTACATTTTGGAATTTGTGCACCTTTTAGAAAACCACGATCACGTGTAGATATATCACCTGTGTAAAATATATCATCAAAGAGAAGGCCCTTTGAACCGAAAATGTGACCGCTATCAACAAGTGTGAAATTTTCAATAGAATCAGTAGAGTTTTTGAGCGTAAAACCACGTAATTCCGCAATTTTATCAGTTTCAGGTGAAGAAAGAATCGTGCCAGTTCCACTACTTGGAAGATGATCAATGTGTGCGTGCGAGACAAAATGCACACCATCATTTTGAATTTTTTTTGGATCTAGGTATACGGTGGAATTAGAATCTGTACACTGTATGCCATTTTTTGTTAATCTGACATCTCTCATTACATTTAATCAGATGATTTTGATTATAAATTGCAAGTTTGATCGAATGTTAACATAGCGTTTAATTTATTCCATGAATAAAATCAGGTATTGAAAAATCTGGGAATTTTGATTTCAGGCAGAGGTAGCAACATGGAATCAATTCTTAAGGCAATTAAAAAGAAAAAAATTCCAATTAATCCCGCAGTAGTTATTTCAAACAAACCCAATGCAAAAGGATTAGCAATTGCAAAAAAAATGGGTGTTCAAATAGAGATCATAGATAGTTCAAAATACAAAGGAAAAAGACTGCAGTACGATAAGGAAATCATTTCAACATTAAAAAAATACAAAGTAACTCCTTCAAATGGACTAGTTTGTTTAGCAGGATTTATGAGAATTATCAGTCCATACTTCATCAAAGAATATAAAAATAAAATATTAAACATTCATCCTGCACTCCTACCTGCGTTTCCAGGATTAGATGCACAAAAACAAGCAATAGAATTTGGCTCAAAGTTTTCAGGATGCACAGTTCATTTTGTAGATGAAGGCGTAGATACAGGTCCGATAATCATACAAGAAGTTGTCAAGATAAGCAATAACGATACAGAAAAATCATTATCAAAAAAAATTCTTGTAAAAGAGCATGAAATCTATCCTAAAGCCGTTGAACTTTTTGCTAAAAAAAAGATTTCAATTAAGGGAAGAAGAGTGAAAATTTCAAGTTAAGAGTCAGGACCGCCAAAAAAGTATAGTACTTTTAATTTAGTTTTATTTCCAAAAAAATAATGTTCAGTATCTTTTGGAACAAAAAATGCTTTTCCTTTTTTTAGTTTATAGTTTTTATTTTTAATTTTTAGAAATCCATCACCTTCTAAAATATAATACATTTCATCAGATTCATGTGGAAGTTGAGTATCTTCTTCACCAGGTTTTAAGACTAATACTCCAGCAGCAAGTGTTTCCTTATCAAGAAATGTGTTAAAATATGAGGTGCCGCTATTTATTTTTCTAATATAATCATCTATGTTATATTCAAATTTCATTTTATTCTGCAATCACTTGGAAGAAATTGCGTTGTGGTGGTTGAGCCATAAATTGGCCAATTTCAGATGCAAATTTACTATGTTCTGGACTAGAATGCATTTTTTGGAAGGACTCCATATCATTGAATTCAACCATTATTCGATTTCCGCCATCACGGGATTCTAATAATCGCCTAGAAACAAAACCGTCAAATTTTGATAATGTTTTGTTTGAATCTGTTATCCAAGTCTTAAAATCATCTTTTTTCTCATCTTTGAGAACAATTTCTACA
>Ga0208410_1001421_pt1 | contig 12437 bp, 8 predicted proteins | sample ETN02SmetaG_3_FD_185787 | JGI IMG/M metagenome (GOLD analysis project Ga0208410, IMG submission 185787) | Marine microbial and viral communities from oxygen minimum zone, Eastern Pacific Ocean - ETNP2014F10-02SV257 (SPAdes) (version 2) | ecosystem: Environmental > Aquatic > Marine > Oceanic ... | reverse complement strand
TGAACCACTGATGATGATCTTGCAGCAGCTAAGTCCCAATTATCTCTATAAATAGATCCAAATGTTAATGGTTTATTGTCTGTATGACCTGAAACAAGTATTTCACTTCTCCCTTTTTCATTAACCTCAGCGATTTTTGCCATTATCTTTTTTGCTTTACCTGTCAAATCAGCAGAACCAGATTTAAAAGCACCACCAGACCCAACTGTTATAATTACTTTGTCATCTTTTCTTTCAATATCTATCAAGCCCTGGCCAATTTCTTCCTTAAGAGCAACTTTAAACTTATCCTCGGCTAATTGAGCTTTTTTTTCTTCTTGCTTGGCAGTTTCTTCTGATTCACCGCTATTTGTTCCTTGCTGAGATTGAGCATCTTGTTTTCCTTTAGCTGCTGAGGCTGTAGCCAACATCGCGAGTTGTTTATCCATACCACCAATTAAAACTTCTGTTTCAGATTTACCTGAACCAGCTTTTGCTGATTCAACTGCATTCAATGTTTCCTGAAGAAGATTTGGAAGTTCTTTCTCATCGGCTTCAGTAGGTGTGAAATTTACTACTACTTTATCTCCTAAGACTTCAACATCAATATCTCCTCTAGAAATTGCATCTTTTATATTTTCAGCTAATTCTTTAGCATCCTCATTTTCTCCATCATCCTTAGTGTTATCTTGTGTTTTTGTTTTTAGCTCAACTTTTGGTTGATCTGTTTCTGTGGTTTGTTGTTTAAGGTTGTCTTGGACTGATGGTGTTGGATTAGGACTGAAACTTAAAGAAAGAACTGTTGTTCCTTTAGGCTGTTCTACAACAGGCACCACTCTTTGTATTCCAAATGCGTTTTTCATACTTCCGCTAATTTGTTTAAACTTAGGAACGTTGAATTCAGCAAAGGAAAGAATCAGAACAAAAAAGGCCATTAAAAGAGTTGCCATATCAGCAAAAGTCGCCATCCATGCAGGGGCTCCTTTAGGGGGGCACTCTTCACATTCATGCTCCTCTTCCTCAGTTGTTTCCTTTTTTTTTTCTTTAGCCTCTTCTGCCATTTGTTCCTATTTCCTAAGCTGCAGCTGACTCAATTAGTTTTTGTTTTTCTTTAGGAGGAAGATTCGCAATCAACTGATCTTGAATGTTTCTAGGACTTTCACCTCTAGATATAAATTGTAGGCCTGTAATTATCATTTCTCTGTAGGTAGTTTCATAGGCAGAATATCCTTTTAATTTGATAACCATAGGCATAAAGATAGTATTAGCGATCATTGCACCATATAGTGTAGTTAAAAGTGCCACGGCCATTGCTGGACCAATAGCTTTTGGGTCAGCCATGTTCCCTAGCATTGCTACCAAGCCAACAAGTGTTCCAATCATTCCCATAGCAGGAGCTATATCAATCCAAGCTCCAACTACACCATGATTTGTTTCATGACGAGCTTTCATTGCTTTAATTTCCTGGTTTAACTGGGATGTTAACTTTGCTTCATCGGCTCCATCTACTAACATCTGCATACCCTTTGCAAAGAATTTATCAGGAACTTCTTGACCCTCAAGTGCCATCATCCCGTCTTTTCTTGCAATCCCAGCCAATTCCACCATCCTTTCAATTAACTCATCTTGTTTTTTAACAGGGGGAAAAAAAGCTTTTGCCATTACCCCAAAGCTTCCTAAAAAGGCAGGGAGAGTAGAACTGTACATAACTCCAAAAGCAGTACCACCAAACACAATTTGTACGGAGGGTACATCAATAAAGGTATTAATACTGCCTCTGATACCGTAGATGGGTGCCTCACAATATTCTTCCTCTTTATAGGTGCCAAATATTCGATCCCAGATAATGAAAACTCCTCCATAGTTTTTATCTATGTAGATTTCGTTTTGTGCATGATGAACTCTGTGATTTGATGCAGTAACAAAGAATCTCTCATACCAACCGAGCTTTGGAATATGCTCACTGTGCACCCAGAATTGGTAGATGAGATTGATTGAAGCAACACTGATAAAGACATAAGAGGGCACGCCAATTAAAAAAACTGGGATAAAAAATACCCAAGTTATAAAGGCACCGGTTCCAGTTTGCCTTAAGGCAGTGCTTAGGTTGTAATCTTCACTTTGATGGTGGGCGACATGAGATGCCCAAAAAATTTGTCGCTCGTGACTGATACGATGAAACCAATAGTAAAAAAAATCATATACAACAAAAGCAAACATCCACACAAAAGGTGAGCTAGCATCCATTCTCCATAGACCATTATGTGTCTCAATTAGATAAAAGATATAACCGCCAAAACTAATAATAATTAGTTTATTTGCAGATCTTAATGAACCCATAAACAGGCTGCTAATGGCATCATTCAATCGATAGGTATTATTTTTCTTGATAATACCGTAGGTAAGCTCGATCAAGATGGCAAGCAAAAAGAATGGCACTGCGTAAGGTACGTAATCCATTGCTAAATTATAGAACCAGGATGTTTAAAAGTAATCTATTAAGTCTCAGGATTATTTTTGTGCATAGCCGTAAATCTAGAGAAAGCCACGCGTTTACCGTTATCATTAGTAATATCGATATTCCACACTGAAGTTGATTTACCCATGTGCACTGGAGTAGCTTTAGCGTATACATAGCCATCGGTTGGAGAGGAGATGTGATTTGCATTAATCTCAATTCCAACAGGGTATTTTTTGGTGTTATCCATTGAAAGTGCAGCAGCTGTGCTGCCAATGCTTTCAGCCAGGACACAGGAAGCTCCGCCATGAAGAATTCCATAAGGTTGCTTAGTTTTTTCGACCACCGGCATTCTTCCGATAATAAAATTATCACCAATTTCTACAACTTCTATACCAAGGTGTTTATCCATATTAATAGATGAATCTTTGAAATCATCAATCGAAAGAGGTTGGAACCAGATAGATTTAGCCATATAGATATTTTATTTAGTAATTAGAATAAAAGAGTTGAATTAAAATTTAACAGGCATTTCTTGAATGGCATGCACAAAATTGTTCGGAGCCACTTTCCATTCACCGCTCATATAAATGTTTGGAAAACGTGTCAGTATTTGTTTGTATGATTCTTCTAATTGCATCAATGCAACTGGTTTCCCAATGCAAGTATGTCTACCTATACCAAATGCTAAATGCTTATCTGCATTTTCACGCTCAATATCAAACTGATCTGGGTTAGAGAAGACAGAAGGATCTCTGTTGGCAGCTCCGTACCACATGACAATTTTTTCACCAGGACCCATTAGCTGACCACCAACTTCTGTTTCACAAGTGGTAGTTCTGCGCATATGCATGACTGGAGAAATCATGCGAATGCATTCTTGCAGAAAATTTGGCATGAGCTCTGGGTTGGTAATTAGCTTTTGCTTTTGATCAGGATTTTCAGTAAGTAACTTAATGGCACCACTGAGAGTATTGCGCGTTGTATCATTGCCAGCAAAAATGATCAGTAACCAAGAACCATCTAAAAATTCAGGACTTAATTGATGACCTTCTAATTCAGCATTAGCAATTGCAGAGAGCAAATCATCGGCAGGATCTTTTCTCTTGGTATTCATGATGTCTCTACCATACTCAAACATTTCATCGATCATATTATTAAACATATCAATCATGTCAGTATTAACTGGTTCATTGTTTTGTTCGCCTTCTTGCTCTTTTTTCATTTGTTCTACTTGTATGTATTGAGCTAATTCTAAAAATTCCATCCAGGTTACAAGTTTTGGTCTATCAGCCTCTGGGATACCCAAAATTTCAGAAAGAGTAAAAATAGGTAATTGCTGGGAGAAAGCGGTTACAAAATTACAATCTTGGCTGGTGTCAATTGCATCCAAGAGGGAGGTAACTTTTGCTTGAACTTTAATCCTTAGGTTGGATACATAATCAGGTTTAAAGAAGGGCATGTGCTCTCGTCTTAGATTGATATGCATATCTCCATCCAGATTTAACATATGATCAACTGCAGATCTCCAAAGCTTAGGATGTCTTCTATCTTCACTTCCAAGAGTGATCATAGTTCCCGTACCTGCTTGTGATGAAAAAGTTTTTGGATCAGAGGAAACTTTCAAAATATCTTCATGTCTTGTAAGCGACCAAAAGCCTGGTTCAGGATCATTAAAAAAAGGTGGGTGCAAAAATACAGGTGCTTCTTCTCGCATTTTCTTAAAATGCTCAAAAGGCTGTCCTTGAGTGAAAACATCTAAGTCAGTGAAATTAACTTTAGATTTCCAATCATTTACAGGTGGATACGCATTAGAGCTAAAAATTTTATTAGCAATAGCATTACTGATTGAAATAGGTTCACTCATCAGTCAATTACCTTCATTTCTCCAAGATTTAAATTCCTAATTGGCTCTTCAATTTTGCTTAGGTCCCCAACAATAAGCCATATCCATTGATCAGGTTTAATATATGATTGAGCCATATTTTGAACATCCTCTAACGTAGGCTCATCTAAAAGCCTTGGCAATTGATTTAAGTAATCTAAATCTCTGTTATAGGTCACTATCCCAGAAACACCGCTCTTCAAAGCTCCTAAAGTTTCAAATTGGCCTGGTAGACGGAGTGTTTTGGACGCCTTACCTTTAGCTAATTCAGCTTCAGTAACGGGAGTATCGCTGAGATAAGCAGCGTATTCTTTAACTATTTCAGTTATAGATTCTGAGGTTTTATCCGTTTGCACTGGTGCAGTGACGAGCATAGCTCTTTGACCTTTTGCAGAAGCCAGTCTTGTGCGCACACCATAGGACCAGCTTTTATCTTCTCGAAGATTCATATTGAGTCTGGATGTAAAACTGCCACCAATTGCATAATTCATGTAATCAAGCTTAATCTCTTCATCAGTTGCTGAGGGTGGGAGCAATTGTCCAGCCACGATGAAGGATTGTTGCGCATTTGGTTTATCTATTAGGTAAACAGTTCTTTGAGTTGGTAAAGCAACGGTTGTTAAAGCTTTTAGCTTGGTTATGGAGTTTCCTCTCCAACTCCCAAACTTATTTTCTAACAAGTCTACTAAGGTCTCTAAATCAATATCTCCAGCAACTGCAAAAGTAAGATTATCCGGACTCAGAGCTCTTGCATGAAGATCAATAATATTTTTGCGAGTAATGCTTGAAATAGTATTCGATAAACCGCTTCCAGTGAGAGGTTTGCCATAAGGATGTGTATCTCCATATAGCAACTTACCAATGTTTCTATAAGCAATTGATGCTGGCCTATTTTCTTCTTGCACAATAGATGCCAGAGTTTGGCTTTTAATGCGGTCAATTTCAGCTTGAGGGAAGGTTGGGTTTATTAAAGCTTCCTTGGCTAAATCTAAAGTATCTGCAAGATTTCCTTTAAGACTTGATAGTGATATCACTGAAGTATCAAGACCAGAGCCAAAGCCTAAATTAGAGCCCAGTGAATCTAATGCCTCATCAAATTGCAGGGAAGAATATTTTTTAGTTCCTTCATTGAGCATGTCCATCATGAAGTTAGTGAATCCAAGCTCATCATTATTTTCTTGAGCATATCCAAAGTTAAATTGAAAATTCATTTCAACTAAAGGCACATCTGATCTTTGCGCAAGAACAATTTTTGCTCCATTCGATAAAGTAGCAGTCTGCAATCTTGGAAATTTAAATGATACTTTTTCGGTGGGATAGGGTACACCTGTTGAGCGATCTACAGACTTATCATTTAATCCATATTGATCTGAAGGTAAGATAGTTAGAACATAAGGCGTATCATCAATCCACTCAGCAAAAGTTGTTTTTATTTTTGATGAAGTTGCTGCATCTAAGTACTTAGCAGATTCTTGATAGCATCCAGGATTACCTGTGTAGGTTTGACAGGTTGCCAGTAAATCTGATTTACCGCCAAAACCACCTATCCTTTGTATGCCTCTTATAAATCCAGCAATTGCCTTAGTTTTCTCAGCTTTTAAAAGTTTTGCGCTTGGCCCTTTTTTTATAAATGTCTCCATCACCTCATCCATCGATTGCTCAACAATGGCTGGGTCAACTCCGGCAACAACATCTGCAGTTATAAAAAACATGCCTGCAATTTCTCGATCATAATAAAACGAAGAAACGTTGGTAGCTATCTGCTTTTCATAAACAAGTTCTTTGTAAAGTGGGGAGTTTTTACCCCCCACTAAGATGCTAGAAGCCAAATCAAAATGAGCTGCTGCTTCTGTGTCTCTTTCTGGCACATTCCAAATTTTATAAATCCTTGCCTGTGGAACATTATCAAACATAATCTCTCTTTTCTCTTCCGTGCGTTTTGCAATCCATCTTTCGGGCTTAATCAGAGGAGGACCAGCAGGTATGTCACCAAAGAACTTAGTGACTTTAGCTTTAGCTGTCTTTAAATCAATGTCTCCAGCTAATGCGAGAACAGCATTATTTGGGCCATAATAAGTTTTAAACCAGTCTTGCACATCTTTGAGGGATGCAGCGTCTAAATCCTCCATAGAGCCTATAACAGACCATGAATATGGATGTCCATTTGGGAAGCCAGATTCACTAATTCTAGTAAAGGCTTTACCGTATGGCTGATTTTCACCCTGACGTTTTTCATTTTGGACAACACCTCGTTGCTCATCTAGTTTTTCTTGATCAATAACACCAAGCAAATGACCCATTCGATCAGATTCCATCCATAAAGCTAAATCTAATGCATTAGTTGGTACGTTTTGAAAGTAATTAGTTCTATCTGAATTGGTGGTTCCGTTTTGGTCTGTTGATCCAATCTTTTCAAAGGGTTCGAAGTATTCATTATTATAATTTTCTGTTCCATTAAACATTAGATGTTCAAATAGATGAGCAAAACCAGTTTTACCAACTTTTTCATTTTTTGATCCAACGTGGTACCAAACATTAACTGCAACCATGGGCACTTTTTTATCTTCATGGACTATTACGGTCAGACCATTATCAAGTTTGAATGACTCGTATTTAATTTCAGGAAGATCTTCAAGTAACGAAGCTTGTATTGAAAGAATAAATATAAAATTAAGCGTTAAAGCATTAAAAGATGTTTTCATTGATATGTACCCCATAGGAATGTGAATATATTTTATACTTTAGTTATCTGAATATACATATGACTATGAAAATTAGTAAAACTCATTTTTTAGTGCTTCTGGGAATTTCAATTCTTATTACTAGCTGTTCAGACACTTTGAGTGATACAACTGATGGCAGATTAAGGTATTGGATTTCAACCCTTTCATCTGATGAGTTTGAAGGAAGGGCACCAGGTACTGAGGGCGGTAAATTAACTAAAAACTTTATTTCAAAAACATTTAAAGATATGGATTTAGAGCCAGTTAATGGTAGTTATTTTTTAGAAGTTCCCACTTCAGAAATTACGTTAAAAGATTCTTCCTACCTAACTTTATCTTTTCGGGGCAATGACCAAAAAATGATTGCAGGTAAAGAAGTCGTTTTTTGGACTAAACAGGCTAGGGAATACAGAAAAATTAGAGATAGTGAGGTTGTTTTTGTTGGTTACGGAATCGTTGCTCCTGAATATAATTGGAATGATTATGAAGGTGTTGATGTTAGGGGTAAAACGGTAGTCATCTTAGTAAATGATCCAGGTTTCGCTACTGGTAAATTAAGACTTTTCAATGGAAAATCAATGACTTACTACGGAAGATGGACTTACAAATTTGAAGAAGCCGCTCGTCAAGGAGCCGCAGCTGCCATAGTCATTCACGAAGAGGAGCCTGCTGGATATCCATGGTCTGTAGTTGAAAATAGTTGGCAAGGTGCTCAGCTTGATCTTCAACGAGATGATTTGGGTAGTGATAGGGTAATTTTAGAAGGCTGGATAAAAGATAGCACTTTGAATGATGTCCTTAATTTTACCGGTTTTAATTATGCTGCACTTAAGGAAATAGCACTTGAGAAAACATTTTCTCCTTTTGTATTAAGAGGCTTAACTCTCAATTCAGAGATTCACAATAAAGTTAGATATCTTAAATCTCATAATATTGCAGCCATAAAAAAAGGTAGTTCTAAACCAGATGAATATATTTTATTTATGGCTCATTGGGATCATCTTGGACTCATGGATGGCGCTCAAATTGGTCAAGATAATATTGCCAATGGAGCCGTTGATAATGCTACAGGCGTTGCTGCAATATTAGAGCTTGCAAAAAGATATTCTGAAATTGAGACCAATAGATCTATTATGTTTCTTGCAGTTACTTTGGAGGAGTCTGGATTATTAGGATCTGAGTATTTTGCTAAATACCCACCATTTGATTTATCAAATATTGTTGCGGGATTCAATTATGATGCGATTCTACCAACCGGATTAACAAACGATATGATTGTTGTAGGTTATGGAGCTTCTGAGTTAGAAGATCTATTAGAGGAAGAGCTAAAGAAATCAGGACGATACATTAACCCAGATCCTAATCCAGAAAAAGGATATTTTTATAGGTCTGATCATATTAGTTTTGCTAAAAGAGGAGTGCCAGTTCTTTACTCATCTGGAGGCTTTGATTTAGTGGAAGGGGGGAGAGAAGAAGGTTTTTTGATTGCAGAACAATATCAAATGGATGCATATCATGGAGTCGCAGATGAATATGATGAGACATGGAATTTAGAAGGTCTTAATCAATCTATTGATGCAATATTTAATATTAGCAATGAACTGGCAAATAGCTCACAATGGCCTAATTGGTATGAAGGAAATGAATTTAAATCAATTAGAGATGTATCTAGATCTGGTAAATGAGGAATATCAATGCATAAAGACATCATTGTAGTTGGAGCTGGAATTTCCGGTATTGCTGCTGGCTACAATCTTCAAAAAAGTTGTCCAGGTAAATCTTTTGCAATTTTAGAAGGCAGAGACTCCCTTGGAGGGACTTGGGATTTATTTAAGTACCCTGGTATTCGGTCTGATTCTGACATGCATACGCTTGGTTTTCGCTTTAAACCTTGGATACACCGGAAATCAATTGCAGATGGTCCCTCTATTCTAGAGTATCTAAATGATACAGTTGATGAATATGACCTTAGAAAAAGGATAATTTTTAATCAAAAAGTTATTGCATCTAATTGGGTTTCTGAAAGATCAATATGGGAATTAATAATTGATAGCAATGGTCAAGAATTGACTATGACTTGTAACTTCTTATTTCTATGCGGTGGTTACTACAGTTACGACAAGCCTTATATGCCCGAATTTCCTTATCAAGATGAATTTAAGGGCAGGCTCATACATCCACAGTTTTGGGATGAGACTATGGACTACACAAACAAAAAAGTCGTAGTCATTGGAAGTGGTGCAACTGCAGTAACATTGGTTCCAGCTATTGCTGAGAAGGCTAGACATGTAACCATGTTACAGAGGTCTCCCAGTTATGTGGTCTCAGCTCCTGGCGAGGATTCATGGAGTAAAGGATTAAATAAAATTTTGCCTACACGTTTAACCTATTTCTTAATCAGATGGAAAAATGTATTAAGAACTAGCCTAGGCTTTTACTTGTCAAGAAAATACCCTGCAAAAGTAAAGGAAAAATTGATCAATTTAGTTCGTGAGGAGCTGGGCGATGATTTTGATGTTGATAAGCACTTTACACCGAGATACAACCCATGGGATCAACGAATGTGCCTTGTCCCTGATAGTGATCTGTTTAATGCAATTAAAGCTGGACGAGCCTCTGTAGTTACCGATCACATAGATAGATTCACCGAAGATGGAATCTTAATTAAATCAGGAGAGGTCATAGATGCAGATATTATTGTTTCAGCAACAGGAATAGAAATAAATGCTTTGAATGATATAAATGTCTCCATCGATCAAATAAAAGTGGAGCCTCATAACAAACTTTCATATAAAGGAATGATGTTAAGTGGAGTGCCAAATCTTGCTTTTTCTTTTGGCTATGTCAATGCTTCCTGGACTCTTAGAGCAGACCTTACATGCGAATATGTATGTAGACTTTTAAATCAGATGGATAAGCAGGGCGTAACAACTTGTATTCCTGAAGAAGATCCAAATGCAATAGTAGATGATGAATATATTGATTTTACTTCTGGGTATGTCCAAAGAGCTCTAAATAGATTGCCTAAACAAGGCAAGAAGTCACCATGGCGTCAATATCAAAATTACTTAAAAGATATTTTTTTGGTGAGATTATTTTCAATTAAAGATTCAACCTTGAAGTTCTACAACCCCAAGTAATATTTGGCGCACCCGGAGAGATTCGAACTCCCGACCCCTTGGTTCGTAGCCAAGTACTCTATCCAGCTGAGCTACGGGCGCACGTGATCATTATACGTTAGAAATATTTTTTTATATCCCCCCAGTTTCTTTACCGACCTGTAAAAAAACCTTATATTAAAGCTATAAAAAAACACATTTAACTCTCAAATGAATTTTGAAACAATCATATTAGTTCTTCAAACTGTCGGACCATTTGCCAGTTTTTTCTGGAGAACACCTGCTAGGTATCATATCAATGAGGGATGTTTTTAAAGCATAAATCTCTATAAAAACATGAATTTATTTCAGCGGTTTTCTTTTGCCGCCTTAAATCTTCCAACCTCGGCAGCTGGAATGCCAATGTTTATTTTCATTTTGCCATTTTACGCTGATGATATGGGCTTAGGTTTATCTCTTGTAGGCATAATTTTTTTCTGTGGAAGATTCACAGATATTCTTACTGATCCAGTCATGGGGGTTTTAATTGATAGATTTCCCTCGAAGTGGGGTAAACATAAATTATGGATTTTTTTATCAGCCCCAATTTTTATGGTTGCTACCTATATTATTTTTTTACCCTTATTTGATGAACCGTCTGGTCTTTATTTTTTTGGAGGATTATTTTTAATTTATTCTGCATTTACTTTAAGCAGTATCACACAACTCTCTTGGTCAACTTTTCTTGCTCCCAACTATGACGATAGAACAAAACTTTTAACGTTGAGAGAGCTTATGGCTCTTTTAGGTATGTTTACAGTTATTGCTATACCCGCGATTGTAGAAATTAACGATCCTTCACTTCAAGCAAAAGTTAATGCGATTGGCATTTTTGTATTAATTTGCATTCCATTAATTACTTTTAATGCTCTTAAGCAAGTTCCAGACTCAATTTCGTCTTCATCAGATGTGAAATTAAAGAATCCATTTAATACCTTTCGTAAATTATTACAAGATCAAATGCTCAACAAAATAGTTATTGCCGCTGTTCTAATAGCCTTTTGCATGAGCCTTAATGGAGCACTTTATTTGATCTGGATGGAGGTTGTAATTGAATTGCCTGAATATTCATCTAGATTGATGCTCGCTTATTACATTGTAAGTGTTTTAGGGTTGTTGGTTTGGAGGAATTTGGGGATTAAAACTTCAAAACATTATGCAGCAGGCATTGCCTGTATATATGCAATGATAGTTTTATCTATTGGTTTTGTAGGTTATTGGTTTATAAGGGATTTAGAAGATTTCTCAAAGCTAATGGCAGTTGGCACATTTATTATTTTTTATGGATTCGCATTTTCTGGCCCATTACCTTTAATTAATGCAATTACAGCCGATATATCAGACAAGCTTAATCTTGAAAGTGGTAAAAATATTTCTGGAACAGTTTTTTCATATCTAACAACTCTAACAAAAGTTGGTTTTGCATTAGCTGCTGTTGTACCGTATGTAGTTATTGAGATGTTTTGGAATTTTGACATCAGTTTAGGGGTAGAAAATACAGAATCTTCAAAGATGGCGATATTCTACATCTATACATTTGTACCAATTATTAGTTATTCTATAGCAGCATATTTATTGTTTTCTCATTCTTTAAGCAGAGAAGACCACGAAAAAATTAAATCTAATTTAGAAAGCTAACTATGGATTATAAAAAATATGAATGCGTCATTTGTGGTTATATCTATGATGAGGAGATCGGAGATCCTGATGACGGAATTCCAGCGGGAACAAAGTGGGAAGATATTCCAGATGATTGGGTTTGCCCTGAATGTGGGGTGAGCAAATTTGATTTTGAGCCTTTAGAATCTTAAAAAAATTATTTTGAAAAGATTCATCACCTTATGTCTTATTTTATCAATATGTTTTCCAATTTTTTCCGTTAGTAACTCGATTCTGATTGGTGACCTTGCTAAAGATGATCTGCTCTTAAAAGATAATAAATTCTATAAAAATTATCTTTCTACTGAGGCATATAAGTTTGAGAAAATTATTGATTTAGAAGGTATTAGCGTAAAAATTTTATTCGGAACTTGGTGTCATGACAGTCAAAGAGAGATACCAAAGCTCCTGAGATTACTCGAAGATATAAATATGAAGCCTGAAATGATCTCTTTAATTGGTCTTGATTATAATAAAAACGAACCCCTCAATAGGGGTGCAATGTTAGAAGTCAAAAGAACTCCCACAATCATCTTTTATAAAAATGGTATAGAGATTGGAAGAATAGAAGAAAC
>Ga0208410_1001420_pt1 | contig 12444 bp, 10 predicted proteins | sample ETN02SmetaG_3_FD_185787 | JGI IMG/M metagenome (GOLD analysis project Ga0208410, IMG submission 185787) | Marine microbial and viral communities from oxygen minimum zone, Eastern Pacific Ocean - ETNP2014F10-02SV257 (SPAdes) (version 2) | ecosystem: Environmental > Aquatic > Marine > Oceanic ... | reverse complement strand
GTTTGTTAATTTTCCGAGAGCATTGGCATGAAGCGGACCTGCTCCACCAAAACCAATTAAAGCGAAGTCCCTGGGATCATAACCTTTCTCAACAGATACCAGCCTCAAAGCTCCATACATATTTTCATTTACGATATCTATGATTCCTGCTGCAGCTTGTTTGACAGATAATCCGAGAGCTTTAGCCACTGGCTTAATCGACTCTTCAGCAAGGTCTTTCCTGATCTTCCAATCCTTGTCACCACCTAAAGCAACGTGCTCAGATGGTATATATCCTAGAACCACGTTTGCATCAGTCACAGTCGGTTCAGTCCCACCTTTATCATATGATGCTGGCCCAGGAGCTGCTCCGGCACTTTGTGGCCCAACTCTCAGTGCTCCTGTTAATTCAGGAACATGAGCGATAGAACCACCACCTGCTCCAACTGTCCTTACATCAACAGATGAAGCTCTAACCGTTACATCACCAACAGAGGTTTCTCTACTTTGTTCTGCAACACCATCTTTAACTAAGGAGACATCTGTGGAGGTACCACCCATGTCGAATGTCATTAGGTTCTCAAAACCTGCTTGTTTTGCAATCCAAATTGCACCCGATACACCACCTGCTGGTCCACTCATTAGAAGATTTACAGGTGAGTCAGATGATGCTTTTGCTGATGCAAGACCGCCATCTGATCTGAGAATCCTGAGCTTTACATTTTTCATTCTTCTCTTAAGACCGTTTTGTAAGTTTTTGACGTATTCTGCTACTTTTGGTCTTACATAAGAATTCGCAACTGTAGTAATTGTTCTTTCGTATTCCTGCATTTCTGGAACAACTTCAGATGAGAGCGATACAGGAATCTTTGGCAATAGTTTTTTATTCCGTATTACTTTTCTTATTTCTTTCTCATGTTTGTCGTTGGCAAATGAGTTGATCAATGAAACTGTTACGGCTTCGACGCCTTTATCCCTTAGTGCTTTGATATCTTTTGCGAGTTGACCTACTTTAAGCTTGGAAAGGACTTCACCTTTCGCTGAGATTCTTTCATCTGCTTCCATGGTCAAAGAAAGCGGCGCCAAAGGTTCGCTTTTATTATAAATTACCCAACCACCAAGTCCTCCTGGGACAAATGAACGAGCAATTTGCAGAACTTGCCTATAACCCTTTGTGGTAATTAGACCGACTTTTGCTCCAGTGCCAGTCAATATTGTGTTGGTTGCTACAGTTGTTCCATGCATCACAGATGTAATCTTAGATGGGTCTACTTTTGCATTTTTACAAACCCGATTTATTCCATTGAATACACCAATCGATGAGTCTTCTGGTGTACTTGGAACCTTAGCAGTCCACATTGTGCCTGTTTTTTCATTAATGAGAAGAAGATCAGTGAAAGTCCCCCCTACATCAACTCCAAGTCGATAACTCATAATTTCTCCTTTTATTTAAATCTAAACCAATTAACTAATTTCTTTTAGTTCGATTTATTATTTGAATTCTTTGAGTACTACCTTAAAAAAAAATACTCAATAATCATACTTTTTTTACATGTTTATTTCAGCGTTTTCTGGGAAAATTCCAGCTTTGGGTACCATAGCTGGAACAGCTCTCCCAAGTTCTGATTCTAACCATTCAGAGTTCTCTACAATTTGATTAAGGTCTACACCAGTTTCTATTCCAGAACGGTTAAGCATATATAGCAAATCATCAGTGGGTATATTTCCAGTTGCTTTTGGTGCAAAAGGACAGCCTCCTATGCCTCCTGTTGATGCATCAACAATTGTGACACCAGCTTCGATAGCAGCAGCAGCATTAGCTAGACCAGTATTTCTAGTATTGTGAAGATGCGTTCTCAGAGGTAAATCAGGTGCAAGCTCTTTTATCAAAGAGAATGTTTTTTTAATTTGATTGGGGACAGCAACACCTACACTGTCAGCCAATCCAATGATATCAGGATTACCCTTAAGAACTTTTTCAGCTATTCCTGCGATGTGTTCTGGATCAACCTCCCCTTCATAAGGACAACCAAAAGAGCATGCAATCAAAACATTTGTCCGAATCCCTGATGATTTAGCTTCATCAGCAATTTCAAGCCAATTATCGATGGATTGTTGGGTGATTACTCCCTGATTTTTCATATTGTAAGTATCAGTACTAACAATAACCATGCCAACTTCTTTGATTCCACAATCCTTTGCTCTTTGAAAACCTCTTTGATTCATTATTAGACCTATGTAAGAGACATCATCATGGTTTGGTAAGGAAGCCACCAATTCCTCGGCATCAGCCATTTGAGGCACCTTTTTTGGATGCACAAAGCTTGTAACCTCTATGTTCTTTATGCCTGCATTGATTGATCTAGTAATAAACTCTTTTTTAACTTCAGTTGATAGAAGCTCAGGCTCACTTTGAAGACCATCCCTCGGCCCTACTTCGCAAATTGAAACTTTTGACACCATTACACTCCGTTTTGTTTTTCTAGATTTGATCAAGTGTATACAAATATTATGATATTCTCTATCTTTTGAACTAGTGTGATCACATGCAATTAGGTCGAATTACAGCAGTGACAATAACCAGTCCTGATTTGGATAGGGTTATAGATATTTATTCAAAATATTTAGGCTATCGTTTAATTTCATCGACAACAGTAAGTGCTGAGCAAGCAAAAATCTGGGATGCCGAAAATATTGAAGGCTCAAGGATGATATTTATGAGTCCGGAAAGCTCTAATGATTTCTTTTTTCGTTTCATAGAACAAGATATAGACGAAGATTATGTTCCGTTTGGAACTTATGGATGGAACGCAGCTGAATTAATTGTAAAAGATGTAGATCAGTCAGCAGAAAAGTTGATCGGCTCCCCTTTTGAGGTGATTGGTGAGCCTGCAGATTTGTCCTTCACTGATCAAATCAGGGCAATGCAGATTTTGGGACCATCAAAAGAAATTATATATCTTACCCAGTTCAAATCTAAACTGGATGAATTTGATAGTCCATCCCCAAGATGTGATATTGACCAGACTTTTATTGTTATTCTTGCCGGAGAGAATCTGGATCAGATGCAATCATTTTTGCATCAAGAATTATCTGTAAAAAAAGCAGCACCCATGCAATCAAGGATTCGTGCGATCTCCAAAGTTTTCGATCTGCCAGAAGACACAAAATATAAATCTGCTGCTCTCGCAATTAGCGATCAGTCTTTGATTGAACTGGATGAAATGCCATCTAAAGCTGGCCCTAGAGCTTGTAGACCAGGTTACTTGCCATCAGGTATCTCAATAGTCAGTTTCATCGCTCATGAGTCTACTTTGATAGATAAAACTTATAATTCAAACATACCAAGCTTTGAAAAATATCAAGCATCTACAATTAAAGGAAATAGCGGTGAGCTAATCGAGATAATAAATGTCTAGGAGAAATTTTTTTGCAACCTGATTTAATTACTTTATTCATTATTGCCTCAGCAAGTTCTTTTGCAGGGATACTAGCTGGAATGTTAGGTATTGGCGGAGGGATAGTCATTGTTCCTATGATTTACTATCTTTTGACATACTTTGGTTTTGATCAATCAATCATAATGCATGTTGCAGTTGGAACTTCTCTTTTTATAATTATTCCAACTGGATTGAGATCTGCATTTGAGCATTCAAAAAGAGGTTCCTTTAAAAAAACAATATTCAAAAAATGGTTTGCTCCTATAGCTTTAGGTTCTATTTTGGGAAGTTACTTGGCAGGCATCTCATCTTTCAAAGGCCTCACTTTACTTTTTGCAACACTGGCATCAGTGGTTTCATATCAAATGTTTACCAGCAGCAGAAAGGATGAAGCATTAACAATTATTCAAAATCCATTGCTTAATTTCTCTCCTTTTTTTATTGGTATATTTTCATCAATGATGGGTATTGGTGGTGGAAACTTAAGTGTGCCAATAATGAGTTATATGGGAATTGAAATTAGAAAAGCGATAGGTACTTCATCTGCTCTTGGGATTGTAATAGCAGTACCTGGATCAATAGGATTCATGATCAGTGGTCGAGTTGTCGAAAACCTTCCTGATTATTCTATTGGTTATGTGAACCTTCTTTATGCAGCACTGATCATACCTTTAACAATACTTTTTGTGCCTATTGGAGTCAGATTGGCTCATAAATTCGAGAGGAGCAGACTGCAAGCAGTATTTAGCTTATTACTAGCAATTACTGCAACGAAAATGTTTTGGGATATTCTATCTAGTTAAAATGTCAGAGCTTGTGATTCACCCGATGCAAGTTGGGCTTCAATAGCAGCAATTTGAGTTTGTAACAGGGTCACTCTTTCAACTTCTTTTTCTAAGAAATTTGACCAATTCTCAACTGTTTTAACTGATGAAGGGAGCTGGCATCTGATAACCTTCTCTTCAATTTCTTTACCCATTTCAAGGAAGGCTTTTTGAGTCTCCATCTTCAGAATTAACTCATCAAGTGATAGATTTTCAGAATCAGCACATTGTTGAAGCGCGATGTCATTTCTTCGATCTGCATCAACTTTTGCCATTGCAAAGGATTCCTTTGCATCTTCATATTCAGCAGCTTCAAATTCACACATCCCTTTTGTAATATATGACTCATCTAGTCGCTTCAAAGAACCTTTTGAGATACCTGTGTTTGCTGATTCAATACAACCCGTGTAGTCGCCAATATTTGATAAAGACCTAGCCAGCCTCAAATCAAGTTCACCATCATCTGTCAGTTTTGCTGCCTCCCGAAGGGCAACGATGGCTTTGTCATCATATTTAGATAAAAACCATGCTTGTGCCAAAACCATCCAATTTTTTTCATCATCTGTATCAACTTTTCCATCATCCACAGCTTTTTGAAGAAGTTTTGCAGCCTCATAGGGTGCCTCCTTAGAAAGATAAAGTTGTGCCATCATGACAAACTCGGAACTCTTCTCTAGATATCCTTCATGATATGCTGTTTGGTAAGCAGCTATCTGTTCCTCTTCTTGCCTATCCTGCGAATACATTGCAGAGAGTTGAACCCAGTACTCTTTTTTAGACCACTCGACTACAAGCCTTTCTAAGATTCTTTTTACTTGATCCATTTGTTCTAATGAATAATAACTGGCTCGAAGTAATAACCACCATTGCTCTTTTGTTGGCCCAATGGCTAGGTTTTTTGCATCTGCTTCAAGACCTTTAATTTCTTCTTCAAGCTGAACATATTTTTCATTACCTTTTCTCGTTTGCTCTAGTTGAAGTTTGAGAACTTTCTTTACCTCATTGGCAAGCGATATGTAATCAATATTATTTCGGTCATACTTCACTCTGTATTTTCCAGCTGCTGAAGTGACATTCTTTTGTAGCTGGGTAACACGATCAGCATTTCTTGATTCAGCCAAAGATATTGCTTCTTCAACTGATTCAATGGTTTTTTCAAACTGATCCATTTGGTACTGAGCTGTACCTTTAAGAATATAGAGGTCTGGTCTAGGGGTTGTTTGATTCTTGAGAATGTCATCAACCGCTGAGACAGTTCTTGGATAGTCTTCTAGTTGAAAGTAAAGTTGTGCGATTGTAGTTCTAGCTGATGATACAAGCCCCTCAGGAACCTTCTCATCTTGAAGCACTTTACGGTAGAAGTTTATAGCCCCTTGATAGTTTTCTTTAAGATACTCTACATACCCATAAAAATAATTTACTTGAGCTCTTTCGTAGTCTGTGAGTTTCTTGAATGCCATGATGTCATTTAACTCTTTAAGACCTTCTTCAATCTTTTCAGCTTCAATTAATTCTTGAGCAGCAGACAATTTCTTAGCAACTTTTTCAGTCATTGCTCCAACTTTTTTAGTTTTTCTTTGCTCTCCTTCTTGAGCAGTTACATCACTCATAGGGACGGATAAAAAAGTGGGCAGTAAAACTAAACTTAAAGAAAGAATAAAAAATAACGTGAACTTCTTCATTTATTTCTCCAGCTCAAATGTAATTTTGTGTTGGACGCCGGGTACATCAATTGGCGTTCCATTGATTACTCGGGGCTTATATTTAAACTTAGACGAAGCTTTTAATGATGCATTAGCAAAAAGACTGCTGGTGCATTCTACAATCTTTCCGTTTGCAGTAGTTCCGTTTCTGGTAACAACAAATTCAACGATACAGTAGCCTTCTATACCTCTTGAGAGAGCTCTATTTGGATATATGGGTGCAACTTTAACGATTGGAAGATACTCGCCCTCTCCAGCATTAAACCCACCAATACCAGCTGCTACATCTACATTCGCATCTACAGCTCCTATGCTGACTGTATCCATGCTTGTATCGATGTCATCCATTTGTTGTTCTGGTTCAGGAGGTGGTTCTTCTGGCTCCGGTGGTTTTTTTGGTTTTGCATTTTTAAGATCTAAAGATTCATCTTTTTTGATTCGAACGAAATCTACGAAACGTCCTTCATACTTTGAAGTGATTGCCCCTTCTCCAGTTGCAATAAGTATTTGCATAACCCAAAGTATTCCAAATGTTGTGAATACAGAAAGGAAGCCAGCTGCTGCTATTCGAGTTAAAGGATCTTGAATTCCTATCGTATCTCTAATTTGTTGAATCAGTTCAGACATATTTATATATGGTCAGTTATTCACCTTCATTTGCAGCAATAGATACGTTATAAACGCCAGCTTGCCTGGCAGAGTCCATAACTGTTACAAGTGTTTCAGTGAAAGCTTTTTTATCAGCCTGAATAATGACAGCACCTTCAGGGTTTTCTGCATGCATTCTTTCAATATTAGCTCTAACTGCTCTAGGATCTATTCTTCTTCTATTAATCCAAATTTCATTATTTGCTCCAATTGCAACCAGAATATTGGCATTTTCTTTCTTAACTGCAGTAGGTGCATCAGGACGATTCACATCAAGACCGGATTCCTTTACAAATGAAGCCGTTACAATAAAGAAGATCAGCATGATGAAAACAACATCAAGCATTGGCGTGAGGTTTATTTCAGCTTCTTCTTCTGGTTGTGCTTGAAATAGATTCTTTCTCATATTTTCTTACCTTAATTATTTATTCGTCTGCCGTTAGATTATCTTCTAAATCTTCGACTTCAGATGTTACCTTTTGATTTAACAATGTCACAAAAAACACTCCAGATAAAGCGCCAACCATACCAGCCATAGTGGGGATTGTTGCTTTAGAGACACCAGAGGCCATAGATCTAGCATTCCCAGAGCCTGAGATAGCCATTACATCGAATACTTGTATCATCCCAGTAACTGTTCCCATCAGTCCCAGTAACGGACAAAGGGCCACTAGGGTCTTGATGATCGATAGATACTGATTTGCAGACATTGAAAATTCAGAGATCATCTGTTCTCTAATTGCTTCTGAATTCCATGACTTCTTATTTGATCGATTGCTCCAGTTTGCTTGTATCGAAGTTTTCTGTGTTATTAACCCTGATTGGAAAAATGATATTCTCTCGAGGATTAACATCCACATTAGGAATATCACAAGAGCAATTATATTCAGGACTTGTCCTCCCATCTCTAGGAAGTCTCTGACTGCTATAATTACATCACCCATCTTAATGATCCTCTTGGTTATTCAAATTATGAGGACTTTTCAGAATGACTTGCAATGATTCCAGCTCCTTGCTCCTGAATGATCTGGCTTACTCTTCTGCTTCTTCCGCTTACAATGGTATGAAGAAGAGTAGTTGGTATAGCAACTGTCAGACCCAGCACAGTGGTAACCAATGCTTGTGAAATACCACCAGCCATTAGTTTAGGATCACCTGTTCCATAAAGTGTAATAGCCTGGAAGGTATTGATCATTCCAGTTACTGTTCCAAGAAGTCCCATTAATGGGGCTACAACAGATATTACTTTTATGATTAATAAGCCTTTGTTCAGCTCTGGCGTTTCCTTGAATACGGCTTCAGCCATTTTCAGTTCTAGGGTATCTGTGTCGACACTCTTGTTTTCTTCGTAAACATTTAGAACCCTTCCAAGTGCATTGTCAGTGCTGATTACATCGCTATTCAATTGAGCTGTAACTTTCTTATCAACATCAATCAGGATATATAGCCTTTGTATGGCTATTCCAACACCAAATGCACCAAGTAGTAAGACGAGATAACCGACAATACCACCTTGTTGCACTCTCTCCATGAGATTGGGTCGTGCCACCAATGATGCCAGTACACCTCCAAGTGTTGGGTCAACACCAAATGAAACTTTCTCATCGCCAGCTTCAAAAACATTTGAGGTACTGCTTGTATACCTTCTACCTTCGGGCTGTCTTGGAATTTCAGTGACATTACCAGTTTCAGGGGAGTATGTTAGATACTTTCCATCTGCGACTATATTAAATGCACCTACTCTAACCACTTCAGTTGACTGCTTGCTTCCATTGGTATCAATTACGTCTGTCGTGAATTTCACGACTTTTCCTGACTCCGTCATTTCCCTTTGAAGCTCAAACCAAAGTCTTTCAATCTCTTCAATAGATGGAAGCTTTGAGTTACTTCCAATTTTCTTAGCCAAATCTTCTAGAAATGGACTACGATCAGGATATTGGACATTTGTTAATGAATTATCGAACCTTGTTCTGGCATCGCCAGCAACTTGCTGCATAACACCAAAAAGTTCTTTAAGGGCACCAAGTCTTTCAGTAAGCGTATCTTGGAGAATATTTAATTCTGCTTCATTTTCTTCAAATATTGCTTCTAATTGAGTGCTTCTATTTTCTTCAGTTATTTTTGTTGCATCAGCTTCAGATAAAAGTTTTTCTTGTTGATCCCTTTTTTGTCTAAATTCTGCTTCTCTCTTCTTATTTTCAGAATTGTCGTTGATTTTTCCCTGCTCTACATTTTCGAGCAATTGATCAACAGTTAAAGCTGATTGCTGAGCATAGACTGGACTAATAATTAGACATCCTAAAACTATGAATAAATATGTTTTCTTCATTTAGAGTACCTCCGCACTATCAACTGGGATGATAACCAGATCAGGTGCAACCTGCTTCTTGGCTATGCTTAGACCCATTTTAATCTCATTACGATTATCACTTGCATCTTCCCACTGCTTCGTTTTTTGATTCCAAACACCTGATACTTTTCCATCTACAGATTGATACATAAATGCTACACGTCCAACACGGAGGAAATCTAGTTCAAGGGTTTTGCCATCAACTTCGAGTGTATCCTTGTAAGTTTCAATGGTTTTTCCATAATCATTTTCTATTTGATAAGCCTCAGTAACCTTTCTGAACTTTTCAGCAACTGTGACATCTTCTCTTTGCATAATCTCTTTGAGTGTATCAACTCGCTTTGTTCTCTCATCTAGCAAAAAGGGAACATCGAGCTGAACGAATTGATCGAGAGAATCAATCATTTTTGTCATCGTGGGGACAATCTGTCTGTTAATGACTGATACGAGTACAATAGATTTTTCCAAGTCGACCTTGACTCTGGCCTGATTTTCAATTTGCAGTTCTAACAGTTTGTTATAGATCTGAAGACCATCGATTTCTTTGAGTGTTGCCCTATATTGATCCACCAACTTATTTGTTTGATCACTTATCTTGTCAACACGCTGTTGAGATTCTTGAGCCAATAATGTCCTTTCTGTTTGAGCAGTTAAAATTTGGCTCAAAGTTTCAGCAGGGACCATCATTGGAATGGATACTAGTAAAAGACTACCTATAATCAGTTTGGTAGTAATTTTATGTTTGTTCATAAAAACATTCCCCAAATGGTTTATTTTGAAGTCTTGGGTACACGTCCCAAGGAAGAATTGATGATAGCATAATCAAAAAATACTCCAAAGGCTAATGACAAAAATATTACTAAAAAAAATCTTGTAATTTCATTCGATATATATTTTTGGATATAACCATATATACACTCTATTTATTGGTTACATAGTCATAATAAATGTTAAGAAGAAACTATAATAAATGTTGACAAAAAGCCTGACTTCGATGAATATTTGCGAATGAAAAGTATGAATAACAATAAAGTTTTAATAACTAGGTACGGGTCAGAAGAGATTTTACTGAACCTGCTGCTAATTTGTCATCCAGGGGCAAGATAGAGTTTTTTACTTTTAAAAGAATTTTTGAGGCCCCGCAAAAAGCGGGGTTTTTTTTATAAATTAATAAAAAGGAGTACAACTGATGCAAATTTATTATGACAGTGATGCTGATCAGAATATCGCTAAAGGGATGGAAATAGTCATCATTGGTTATGGATCGCAAGGACATGCTCATGCAAACAATCTTAAAGATTCAGGTGCCAATGTTACGGTTGCTCTTAGAAAAGAATCTGGATCATGGGCAAAAGCTGAAGCTGCTGGTTTTGATGTCAAAGAGGTAGGCGAAGCTGTACCCAATGCAGATCTTGTCATGATGCTTATTCCAGATGAGAAACAATCAGCTATGTATGAGAATCATTTAAAAGACAATATAAAAGATGGAGCAGTTCTGGCATTTGCTCATGGATTTAATATCCACTTTGAAATGATTATTCCTAGAGATGATCTGGATGTAATTATGGTTGCACCGAAAGGCCCAGGCCATACTGTTCGATCGCAATATGAATCAGGAGCAGGAGTACCATGCTTATTGGCTGTGCATAGAAATGTCTCCGGAAAAGCAAAAGATGTTGGGCTTTCATATGCATCTATGATTGGTTCTGGCCGAGCTGGAATTATTGAAACAAATTTTAAAGATGAGACTGAAACAGATCTATTTGGAGAACAAGCGGTCCTTTGTGGAGGTTTAACGTCACTTATTCAAACTGGTTATGAAGTTCTGGTAGAAAATGGTTATCCACCAGAAATGGCATATTTTGAATGTCTTCATGAAGTAAAATTAATTGTTGACCTCATTTATGAAGGTGGTCTTCAGAATATGAGATATAGCATTTCCAATACTGCAGAGTATGGAGATTATGTGACAGGACCAAAGATTGTGAATGAAAATACAAAGGAAACGATGCAGAAGATATTGACTGAGATTCAGTCTGGAGAATTCGCGAAAGATTTTATGAATGACTGTAACTCTGGTGGTCAGAAAATGAGCGAATATAGAAAAAACTCCTCAGAACATTCAATCGAGTCAGTGGGCGAAGAGCTTCGCTCAATGATGCCCTGGATATCTGCCAATAAAATTGTTGATAAAGCCAAAAACTAATCATGAAAGATTCTAGAGAAATAATTATATTTGATACCACTTTGAGAGACGGTGAGCAGGCTCCCGGCTGCAGTATGACAATTGGTGAAAAGCTAAAAATTGCGCATGCACTTAAAGAATTAAATGTTGATGTAATTGAGGCTGGTTTTGCAGCAGCATCACCAGGTGATTATGAAGCTGTGAATGCAATTGCCTCTGAGATTGATGGACCAACCATCTGCTCTCTTGCAAGATGCAATGAAAGCGATATAGAAAAAGCATATGAGGCACTTAAGGTTAATAAAAACAGAAGAATCCATGTTTTTGTCGCCACCAGTGAAATACATCTCAAGCACAAACTAAATATGGCTAAAGATGAAGTGCTTAAAGCCGCTTATGAAGGCGTTAAAATGGCAAAGTCATTTTGTGATAATGTTGAGTTTTCTCCAGAGGATGCTTCAAGAACCGATCATGGTTTCCTTACCGAAGTGGTCAATGCTGCAATTGAAGCAGGCGCAACGACAATCAATGTTCCTGATACAGTTGGTTACACAATCCCATATGAGTTTGGCGAACTGTTTAAACATTTGATTGATAATTGTGACAATGCAGAGAATGTTGTTTTTAGTGTTCACTGTCACGATGACCTCGGCCTTTCAGTAGCCAATAGTTTGGCTGCGGTTGAATCCGGAGCGAGACAAATCGAATGTACCATTAATGGTATAGGAGAGAGAGCTGGAAATACCTCACTTGAAGAAGTGTGCATGGCAATTAGAACAAGGGAAGAGTATTTTGATTTTAAAACATCAATAGATTCAACAAAATTATACCCAACAAGCAGATTGGTTTCCTCTATCACGGGGATGCATGTTCCTAGAAACAAAGCAATTGTTGGCGATAACGCATTTGCTCATGAAGCTGGTATCCATCAACATGGAATGCTTAGAGATTCTTCAACATATGAAATCATGAAGCCTCAAGATGTTGGTATTGCTAGATCAAATCTCGTTCTTGGAAAACACAGCGGCAGACATGCTTTTTTGGACAGAATCAACGATTTGGGGTTTAAGCTCGAAAAGGATGAGATTGATCCAGCTTTTCGAGAATTCAAGAAATTGGCTGACAAAAAGAAGGAGATCTTTGATACAGACATAGAAGCAATTGTTTTAAATGCGGATATTGCAAATATGAGTCGATGGTCGCTGGAAGATCTTGAAACAAATTCTGGCTCCTCATGGGGTTCCACTGCATCATTAAAATTAGTAGATTCAGGTGAAAATATCATTGAAAGGGATAATAAGGAGAATCCAGCCAG
>Ga0208410_1001418_pt1 | contig 12449 bp, 11 predicted proteins | sample ETN02SmetaG_3_FD_185787 | JGI IMG/M metagenome (GOLD analysis project Ga0208410, IMG submission 185787) | Marine microbial and viral communities from oxygen minimum zone, Eastern Pacific Ocean - ETNP2014F10-02SV257 (SPAdes) (version 2) | ecosystem: Environmental > Aquatic > Marine > Oceanic ... | reverse complement strand
CAGATCAATAATTCCATTTTCTGAGATTGTAATATCAAATGAGGGCAGAACTGGGACAGGTTCCCCACCGTAAACATTTAGATTAACTGGAATTGTATAAGTTTCTATATTACTAGAGTTAATATTTATTTCAGAAGAATAGATCCCTTCTCCGATACTAGTTGAAAAAGCTTGAATATAAAAGCTTGCAGATTCACCATGATTGAGGACTCCTTGAAACGTTCCAGCGTCAGATGACATTAACAACCACCCCAGAGAATCTGGATTAGCAATACTAACATCATAGTCTAAAATAGTTCCAGCTTCGCCCACATTGGAGATCAATAATGTTTGAACTTCAAAGTCTCCAGTCTCCATTACAAAATCAAGAGATGATTGACTTATGTCCAATTCTGGTATGGCCAATGAAACCGTAAATGAAATGGAATCCATAGGCTCAGTAACACCATATAATTGCAGGCCACCAGGTCCACCCTCACCTCCGTTATAGAGAAAACTTGATGGATTTGAAAAGTCATTGAGAATATCATGGTCATAAACCACGCTATATGCAGCGTCATTTAAGTTTCCCGTGCTATTTATATCACCCTGAGGTCTATAAACATATAATTGATCTGGTGGTCCAGACGCGTTTCCATTACTAGCTTCCTCATTTACCCTATATGCGACTAAACCAGACCTAGATCCCGGAGCATTTGAATCATACATCCCCTCTTGTCTTCTATACTCAAAGATAAAGTACTCTTCTTCTGAGAATGGCGATGAAATAATGTAAGCAGAATTTTCTTGCTCTTGCAGAGGCCTAATACTGTAGGTTCCGCTTTCAATGATCTCGATTGGGTCTATCCAATTGAAATACTTCCATTTTGTGAATGCACTAGGAAACTGTGGCGTGTTTCTCACTTTCGCCATTAGATCCCAGTATCCGATCGGGGTCGGCCCATTTCCTGAGTTATATTGGTATAAATCTGGTGCACCTAGCACATGACCAAACTCATGGCAAAGTACCCCAACATTATAATACCAGGACTCTGACAGCATAAAAAGATAATCATATACTTGTGCCCCATTTATATGAACTTCTTCACTAAATAATGCAGAACGATGTGGCCACAATAAATCAGCCCATGCTCCTTGCGTCCCAAAGACGACAAAACTAACAGCATCAACAAAGCCATTTTGGTCTAGATCTACATCCATAGTGGAAGGGATACTAGAAGATATGGAATTCAGAGCATTTACAAGCAATGCATGCTCCCTATGAAATCGATCGCCTTGACTTTGATATCCATTGGGATTATTTGCTGAATATGGTTGATAGTAAGATCTCGAATGATCATCAACATATGCAGTATTGGAACCATCAAAGGATCCAGGATAGTGATATGTATTCACTTCCAAGTTATTATAGGAAATCTCCCAATAGTAATGCCTCAGTGATGGCTCATCAATATCAGTTTGAAATATCCCATCATAATATGACCTCTCATCTGGAAAGCCTGGGTCGTCAGCGAAGCGAATGAAGACATTAATCTGAGATATCTCACCCGATGAGGGTGCATCCCTATGGTCTCTTAAAGATTCTTCTTGATGATAGAGCCTCTTTTTTATTTCGTACTCTTCCTTTGTAATGGAATGACCTGGAACAAGATCTGAGACCAAAGGATCATCGCGACCAACCATGAATGAAGATGGAGAAATCTCACCATGGATGTCCTTTTTTGCGTAATAATAAAATCCATCTGTAGGATCTTGGAGAATCGTAAAATCATCTCTGTCGTGCAACCTTCTAGCATATTGGTCACCAGTAATAAAACACTCTATCTGGTGCCCATCTGGCTGATAAATGACCCTTGGGATATTTTCGAACCATGTTGCACTAAGAATCGATAAGGAAATGACCAGGGGTATTTGATTTTTAATGATATCCACAATAAAAGTTAATTATGGAGGAGGTTTGAGATAACTATTATTCGATCGAGTACAATTCATCGACCAACAGATGAAAAGTAGGAATTATTTGATAAGTGTCATCTTCTGCGATTTCACATGAGAACCATTGATCATTAGCCTACAAATGTAGGTACCACCGCCAACAGTCGTCCCTTGGTCATTCACCCCATTCCAAGTGATCTTTTTTTGACCTCTTTCGAATCTTCCATGATGGAGTCTTCTGACCTCATTTCCCATCAAATCATAAACAATGAGACTTCCCCTTGAATCAATATCAACAGAAACAAAGATATCTGTTGAAGGGTTGAATGGGTTGGGGAAATTTTGACTTAATTCTATTTTTGAAGGCAGTGGCTCTAAAACATCCAATAAATTCATTGAAACCCTAATTTCGTGAAAAGTAAGGCCGTCTTCGGCTTGATATTGTGCAACAAAAAAGTCCGTTTCCCAATCAGCCAGGTCGTATGCTAATTCTTCATAACCCAAGACACCTAAGGGGGTAATGAACCTCCTAAGGAAAACGACCTGCCCCATGTCCTTATTAATCCCAAAGTAGTGATAGGCCCAAGACAGATCATCATTGTACAAAAAATCACAGGAAGAAGAATAGATATGGAATCCTTCCCTATCTCCTCCTTCACTGACCACTATAGATATGTTTCTATTTTCATATGAAAAAGTGGGTGAATCAAGATTTTCATCGCCAGTCCAATGTCCTAAAAAATTATTTAGGGTCTGACCATACAATGATGATATCAAACAGATACATAGGGAAAGTGATTTCAGGTTCATACCCGTAATATACAAACTTCAGTTTGGAAATGGGTAGAACCTTATTGACCTAGTGAGTCACATCACTATTTTAATAGTAGCATACTATTGGTTTCAGATCCTCTAGAGGTTTTCAATTGGTAAAAGTAAACACCACTCGATACTTTTTGACCTACTTCATCAGTAGAGTCCCAAACTAATATATGTCTGCCTGCTAGACCTTGACCCGTCTTTAATCTTTTGACCAGATTACCTGTTACATCAAATATTTCAAGAGAAAAATATCCATCCTCTCTAAGTTGGAAGGTGATCTCAGTTACCGGGTTGAATGGATTAGGATAGTTTTGTAATAAAACAAAGTCATCCAACTGAATTGTTTGATCAACAGTTACCTGTCCACATATTTGTTCATATGCACCAATGACCCCTGAAGAATCAGATGCAGTTTGACATATAGAAGTCTCCTGAAGAGCAAATAATGAATCACTTGCAGAACAATAGCCAGGGTCCTCATTGATGATTCCACCCTGTGTTGTAAATATTATATTTGGATAGTCTGAAAAAAGCTCCTCTCCACCCTCAATATCAGAGTAATTAGCCTCTAAGTAGGTAACGCCACTTGTCTCAGTAGAATAAATGATAGGCCCATTATTTCCCCAAAGAATCGAATTGTCAATATTAACCACAGAACTATAAAGAGCCATTGCAGATCCTACTCCAGATATGTTTCCTCCAAACGTTACCTGGTCAAGGTCTATTGTTGCCTGATGGGCAACAATACCACCGCCATAATCATAACCATTGTTATGTTCAAATGCTGTCCATTCGATCCTTCCAGACCCTCCACTATGGTATAGCCCAGCTCCTTCAATGAAGGCCTCATTATTTCTTAAAATACTGTGTGTCACGAAAGGCTCAGCATTCTCAAAATAGATTCCTCCTCCCCAGTAAGCAATATTATTCTCAATGACCAAGCCATCGATCAAGGGAGATCCATTCGTAACATACAACCCTCCACCAAAACTTGCACCATTATCCCTAATGGTAAGATCAATTAAGGTTGCATCTGAGCCCGACAAATAGATTCCACCTCCAATGTCAGCTGAATTTCCCTCGATGATAAGTTTTTCCAAAGTTGGTGAACAATTTAAGATCTCCAACCCCCCTCCTGATGGTTCTGAACCTCCTCTGAATGACAAGCCTCTTATGGTGCCGTTGTTATTTGATGTCCCACTCAAAGTGAGGCACGTTCCTCCGACAGGACCGGATGTAAAATAAGTATCTAAAATGATTTGAGGGTCATCCAATTCAAATGTCCTCGATTCAAGAACGACCTCCTTCCCATCAAAATCAAACGGCTCATAATATACTCCTTCCTTTAAACGAATCGTATCACCATCGGCTGATGAAATCATTGCCCTAGCGATGGTCTGATAAGGAGCTTCAAGACTACCGTCGTTTGTATTGCTACCATTATGATCTACGTACCAAACAGGACCAATATTCACAGGGCCGCAGCCAGCGGCATAACAACCGATCAATGCCCCGCCCTGACCTCCATCTTCACATGATGAATTCTCTCTAACAAAATAATCAGCTTCAGTGGGGTTACAAAAATAGGGATCCTCATCCAGATTACCAGTCCCCCAGCTCAAATCACCATTATCACTCACTTCAACACCATCTTCTCCATCCTGGATTATTGAATAGTCAACACTCAGCTCAACATCAGAGCCTTCTGAACGAAAATATATCTGAGGTGAGCCATTACCCCATGCTACGGTATTCAACAAACTCACTTCGACACCATCTCGCATGTATATGCCATTTCCATATAGCCCTGCAGAGTTATTGGAGATAGTGACATTGGTAAATTCAGCGACAGATGAATTACGAATGTATACACCTGCACCTGAACTTGAAATATTATCAGCTATCAGGGCAAAGTCTAGTTGAGGATTAGCATTATTTATATAAAATCCTCCTCCAAGTCCATCCGCCTCATTATTAGTTATGTATAGTCCATTTGCCACTAGATCTGCATCATCTTTCAGAGTAATTCCTCCACCTGAATTATTGGCAGTGTTTTCATTGAAAACTACATTCTCCATAACTGGTGAAGATTCATTGCGCATGTAGCAACCGCCACCAAACTCAGCTATATTATCATAGAATACACAATCATAAAATGTGGGGCTTGATGCAGCCCGCGCATAGAGCCCACCCCCGACATCATCCGTTTCATTTCCAGTTATCATACAACCATAGAAAATTGGAGATGATTCATAACAAAATATTCCGCCACCTCCTCCTTCATTGGCAACATTATCTCTAATGATACAATCTTTAATGGTTGGGTCACTATCCTCACAATATATGCCCCCACCATAGGTATAGTAGGAGCCATTGTCATCTGGGTCTTCATCATTACCTGTTCCATTCTGTAGGGTAAAACCTTGTAAAACAGAGCCTGAATCTTCTCCATTTGAGAATGTAGCAACACTTCCATTCTCTTGGGCATCGATAATAGTTGAACCAATTAGAAGGGAATCATCTTCCATCAAGTATAAGGATGAAACAATGATGGACTTTCCATCAAAATCAATGGTCTCAGTATAAAACCCTGGACTAACAATAACAGAATCACCATTCCCAGCTGCTTCGATAGCTGACTGTATTGTTGAGTAATCAGCAGGAACATAAAGAACATCAGCCATCGCAAATGAACTAAGAAGAAAAATATTTAAATATAGTTTGTTGTACATGCTCACGACTTTTTTAAGCGGGGAAATTAGGTTCAATAATTAAGTAATTCAGTGATGAATTCAGGATATCATGTATTAATTTCAGCCCCTCATTAAAATGATTTAATATAAAAACGTATATGAATGTAGCCATACCTAAAGAAAATTTAGAAAACGAGACCCGTGTTGCAGCCACACCTGGGACGGTAAAAGAACTGGTCAAGCTCGGGTTGAATGTTTTTGTTGAATCAGAGGCTGGTTGTAATGCTCATTTCTCAGATGAGGCTTATATCAATGCTGGAGCGACTATCCTAGACTCTAAAAAAGATATATTCTCTAAGGCAGATATTGTACTCAAGGTCATGCCCCCGACACTAGACCAGATCGTACTACTACAACCAAAATCAACTATGGTCTCTTTTTGTCAAACAACCGTTGACCTTGATACTGTAAAAGCTCTTAAGGAGCAAACAGTCACTGGCTTTTCAATGCACCTCATACCTAGGACCACATTAGCGCAAAAAATGGATGCCCTGTCTTCACAAGCTAATATCGCTGGCTATAAGGCCGTACTAATGGCGGCAAGTAAACTAGGCGTTTACATGCCACTCCTAATGACTGCAGCTGGTACAATTCGCCCTGCAAAAGTTCTAGTATTAGGTGCTGGAGTTGCAGGACTCCAGGCTATCGCAACCGCAAAGCGACTAGGTTCTCAAGTTGAAGCCTTTGATGTACGTCCAGTTGTGAAGGAGCAGGTTGAATCATTGGGAGCAAAATTTATAGAAGTTGAGTCAAAAGACGATGAAGGAATTGGTGACGGTGGATACGCAAAGGAAACATCTGATGATTATAAAAAGCGTCAGCAAGAACTAATTCATGACCACATAAGCAAATCGGATGTTGTTGTAACGACTGCACTCATTCCTGGGCGTCCAGCCCCTGTACTTATAACGAACACTATGGTAGATGCGATGAAGCCTGGTTCGATTATCATGGATCTCGCATCAGAAAATGGAGGAAACTGCGAACTAACAAAAAAGGATGAGATCATCGTTCATAACGGTGTTATCATCGATGGGACATCTAATATTCCTGGGTCAATGCCTGTCCATGCCAGTGAATTATATGCCAAGAACATCACTGCATTTCTTACATATATGATTAAAGACGGGCAACTAGAATTAGACCTGAACGACGAAATAATCTCGGGTGCCCTTTACACCCATCTTGGAGAAATAACACATGAACCAACTGCAGAAGCAATAAAGAGATAGCAATGGATATCAACATACTAACTGTTTTCATATTAGCAATATTTGTTGGTTTTGAAATAATTACCAAGGTCCCTCCCACACTTCACACTCCTCTAATGAGTGGATCAAATGCCATATCGGGAATCGCCATCGTAGGGGCCATCATATCCACAAAGATTGGTGGAGGTGTTGGCACCTATCTTGGACTTATCGCAGTAATATTTGCCACTATCAATGTCATTGGGGGCTTCCTCGTCACTGATAGAATGCTAAAGATGTTCAAGCGAAAGTAGAGTATATGATGGATTATACTAATATTTTTTACGTCCTTGCATCTGTCCTATTTATTCTTGGAATTAAAAAACTGAGCCATCCAAAAACAGCTCGAAATGGAAATTTTCTTTCTGCACTTGGAATGTTTGTTGCCATAGTCTCCACACTATTAGCATCTGAAAAGATAGACCTCCATATGATTATGGTTGGAATGATCATCGGTACAGTAATTGGTGCCTTATTTGCTCAAAAAGTAGAAATGACACAAATGCCACAAATGGTAGCAATATTCAATGGATTTGGTGGTAGTGCATCTGCCCTTGTTGCTGCGGCTGAGTTTCTTAATTCGGGAACCATTTCAACCTTTACCCTCTCGACCGTTATGGTATCTATTTTTGTTGGCACTCTAACGTTCACTGGTAGTTTTATTGCTTTTGGGAAGCTACAAGGATTCATTAGCGGTCAACCCATCGTATTTCCTGGTCAGCAGATTTTTAATGCCCTTCTAGCCATTGCCTTAGTTGGAACTGGTATATATGCTGTCCAATCACCATCAGAGATAAATTATTTTTATGGGGTGATCATTATATCAGCCATTTTAGGCATCACACTAACGATACCAATTGGTGGAGCTGACATGCCTGTTGTCATCTCTCTTTTAAATTCTTATTCAGGTGTGGCTGCGGCTGCAACTGGCTTTGTTCTAATGAACAATGCCCTCATCATTTCTGGTGCCCTTGTTGGAGCGTCAGGATTGATATTGACGAATATTATGTGCAAGGGGATGAATAGATCACTTGCAAATGTCATCTTTGGTGCGGTTGGACTAGAACAGGATACTAATAGCGACAGCTCTCAAAAACAGGTCACAATCAAGAGTTATTCCACAGAAGAAGCAGCAATGATCTTTGATGCCGCTGAAAAGATAATTGTTGTACCAGGATACGGACTTGCCGTTGCCCAAGCACAGCATGCTGTCAGAGAGGTAGCAGAGCTACTTGAGAGTAAGGGTAAGCAGGTACTCTATGCCATCCACCCCGTTGCAGGGAGAATGCCAGGTCATATGAATGTTTTACTTGCTGAAGCAAACATACCTTATGAACAATTGAAAGATCTTGACGAGATTAATCCTGAATTTGAGGACTGTGATGTTGCACTTGTATTAGGTGCCAATGATGTTGTCAACCCAGCAGCTAGGCATGACACCTCGTCCCCTATCCATGGGATGCCGATCCTAGATGTTGACAAATCCAGAACTGTCATTATTAATAAGAGAACAATGAATACAGGATTCGCTGGAATTCAAAATGAATTGTTTGGATATGATAACAGTATCATGGTATTCGGTGATGCAAAAGATATGCTTCAACAACTCTTGAAAGATATTAAAGAACTCTGACAACCTAGTCAGAGAATTTGCATCTTGGTCTATTAGACCTCTTGTTTACTTAGGTCAACATTCACTTTTGATGAACTGGAATACAGTCCAAGAGAAATATACTTTTCGCACACAGCCTCTGCATAATCTTCTGAAAAGTATTTTCCAACTTTAAATACACGGCCACCCCTATCCTCTACCATATCAAGCTCAGGTAATAATTCTCTAACTGCCTCCATTTGCTGGTCACCTTGCGGAACAATGTTTACTTCAAACATTAACAGCTCACCACCCTTTTCAGAACTAACATAGTGCGCTATCATTCCGGTGAATTCAGCAACGGCCATGGCCTCCTCTTGGGTAACCTCATCATCAGCCTCTGCCATTAGATTGATAAGATCAACCAAACCTTCGGCGACCTCTGTATCAGGACCCTCATCAAGATAAGACTGAACGAGCCCTTTCAATTCGACCAGATTAGTTACCTCTTCGGGTTTACCTGGCTTGAGGTCTGGAATTTCAATATTCCATTTTTCAGAGAATTGATTGATAAGGTCTATCTCTTCCTGTGCAATATCATCATCAATAGCAGCGAGTTTATGAAGTATATCGATGATCTTTTTTGCCCCTTTGGGCCGAATCATATTTGTAATAAGATCTCCAGATTCCTTTCCCTCTAACTTGAGAGCTTGTCCAAGCAAAGTAAAAAATCCAACTCCTCTGTTCTTATCAACAAAATAACCTGTACCTATAAGAGTGAAGACTGTTGCAAGAAAGAGTGCAATAACACTCTTAGCAGCTGAGAAATAATCATTGGTAATGATGAGACTGTTAAGTAGAAATGGAAAACCAACAGCAAAACCTAACATGGCAGCGACAATTGATATACTATTTGCTACCTCCTCATTCTTTCTACGACTCCAGATCTTATTTACAGTCAGATAACCCTTTATGACTGAAAAGAGCAGTGCACTTGAGACCAGTACTCCTATGAATTTTTCAAATAATGATAGGCCCTGCGTGTCGGAGGCAAATATGGGTGAAACAAGGAGCAAAATAACTATGATATATCTCTTATGAGCAAACATACAAATGACTTTCCTATTTTTTTAAAATTGTTTTCATTTTCAACAATATTTAGAATCTAATCTAATTAACTTGAAAAAAATATAAAACACCCCTTTATCTAGTCCTTTTTGAGCCTTTGTATATGAACCAATCATCTTTGTTGATCTCATGGTAATAATTTGCTTCGGCTACCAATATTTTTGCAGTATTCTTCTTTACAGCGGCAATCTCGACCCTAACCCCTTCAGCCTTGAGATGAGATACCAATTCAACAAAATCTGAATCTCCAGACATAATGATGATAGTATCAACCTTTGATGCTAATTGAGTTGCCTTGATGGATAGAGGAATATCCGCAGATTTATGACAAGGGACCACGGATCCATAGTAGTTCTCATGCAAACGTTCAGCAAATTTTTCTGAGATCGATTTTCCTTCTCTAAAATATATTAATCGATTTAAACCTCTGCCATTTAGAAGTTTAGGAATCAACTGATCAAAATTGATCATTGCCCTTTGATTATTCGACATCTCATGTATGCTTCTTTCGATGTTATTCCCATCGCATAATATAGCCACGGATTGATTGATTAATATGTCAGTCATAAATTGTTTACCTTAGTCTCTTTCTTCAACGATCTCATAAAACAACTTTACTGATTCTTCTCTCTCAATATCAAACTTTCGCTTACAATAATGATAAACAATATTCTCTACAAGATCCTCATACTCGTCTTCAGTATAGAGTTCGAGTATGGTCTCTAGATATTCGTCAAGTTCTGCTCGTTGTGATTGGTTTAATGGGATGATAATTTCCTTATCCCTAATTTAACACATATTAAGGAGAGATGGCAGAGTCTGGCTGAATGCGCTGCACTCGAAATGCAGTATACCCTTTGGGTATCGGGGGTTCGAATCCCTCTCTCTCCGCAAAATTGATCGCTAATTTATAATGTTCAATCATTATATTCAGTAGGAATATCTTGGAGAAAAAATGATTTTAAAAAGAATCTTATTATTATTTGTTTTTATTGCCTCTAGCTGTAGTTCTGGTGGTGGGGGAAATGATGACCCAGGACAAATCAATGACAATGCTCTTTCTGTTGGAGATTCCTTCCCAGGATTTAGTGAGTTTAACCCATGTTCAAATGAAGATATTGCCTATGATTATGGCGACACATCAACGGTGATTTTAGTAAGTTTTTTTGCTTCATGGTGAGGTGACTGCCAAGGGCATGTCTCAAGTCTTGAGGCATTACATCAACAGTACTATCAACAGGGCCTAGTGATTATTTCTCCGGGGAAAGATATTGGCAATCCATACTCCTGTGAAAGTTGGAGAAATACCTTTGGAGCCAGCTACCTGATAGCGAATGATAATGATCGAATCATTGAACAACAATTGTCAAGTGATGGGACACACCCCTACCATGTACTAATTGATAAAAATCGGATAATTAGATATAGTAAAAGTGGTTATGACCAAAGTACATTAGAATCATTGATTCAAACCACTCTCTCAGAATAAGTAATATTTATTAATTAAATACGAAGGTAAATTCTATTTATGAAAATCAAAGTGTTTGAAATAGTAAAAAGTGGTCTCTCACCCTTGAGCGTCGAAATGGAAACAGTTATTCAAGATTGGTTAAATGATAATGACCAAATTGAAATCATCAGTACCTCACAGTCTCAACATCTAAGAGAGAATACGGTATTCGTGACCGTATTTTATCGATAGGGGCTTTTTTACCATGAGAAATTTAAATCATATTATTTTTGTCATTGTCTTTTCAATAGGCATCGTTCACGCCGGTTGTGGGTCTTGCAATGTCAGTAACAAAAAAGCAGAAAAGCCAGTTGGTGATTTTGTCACAAAAATAAATGAAGATGGTACAATCAAAGGGTTGGTACTAGCATCCTGTGGAATGTGCAACTTTGGAATGAGAAACAAAAATTGTAGTCTCGCTATACAAATCAATGAAAAAGGCTACGATGTAAAAGGCACTAAGATTGATGACCACGGAGACTCACATGCCCATAATGGTTTTTGCAATGCAGTTCGAATAGCAGAAGTATCTGGTAAGATAAAGAAAAACAAGTTCATTGCAGATACATTTGTATTGCAAAAAGATTGACCTAAATCAATAAATAAGTTCCCATAAGACTATATACATTACTACTATTCCTGCTCATCTTGAGCTGTAAAGGGAATAGCTACCATAAGCTAGAGACCAGAAAAATAATCGTAGATAAATCTAGCTACGATGAATACCTCATCAATAGAGTAAATGGAATACATAGGCTTACAGGATATAGTCCTCTGGATTCTAGTAAAGGGATTATCCTTGTTCACGGATACTATCCCCCAAACTGGACAACCAAGGGTCATGAATGGACCATTGCATTGAAAAGGTTAGCAGATTCAAAAGCACTTACGTGGTGGTTCAAGCATGATTGGAATGCCTGCCCAGAAGTCACAAGCTATCAATTAGCCATATCCATAGACAGTATCAAGAACGCTAATGAACATGTTAATCAGATTCATATCCTCGGTCACAGCATCGGCGGATTGATTGTTACTGATCTAGCAGAAAAATGGAACTCCGATCAAAAACTATTGATTCACGCCATAGCTGCTCCGCTAGATCATTACAGCGACAGATTAAATTCGTGTGAAGTTAGTGGCAAAAACAAATACACTATGAGCGATGATGTGGACTATATGCAGTGGAGGACATCAAAAAACGTCGATGGTTTTTTTAAAGACCTTGAAAAAGATCCTCAAAAGGTAGAAATCATAAATGGGGACTATATTCTACTTCCAGGACAATGGGATGGAAAAAGACTTGGACATAATCTTTCAATACAACTGGTTGTAAACCAATTGCTGGATACAATCAATTTCTTTTAGAATTAAAGAAATCCTTAAGCAAGATAGAACATTGGTCTTCAAGAACTCCTCCCTTGACAGATGTAACGCTCTCTAATCGCTTATCACCGCATAAC
>Ga0208410_1001417_pt1 | contig 12455 bp, 11 predicted proteins | sample ETN02SmetaG_3_FD_185787 | JGI IMG/M metagenome (GOLD analysis project Ga0208410, IMG submission 185787) | Marine microbial and viral communities from oxygen minimum zone, Eastern Pacific Ocean - ETNP2014F10-02SV257 (SPAdes) (version 2) | ecosystem: Environmental > Aquatic > Marine > Oceanic ... | reverse complement strand
CTCTAAATTAACAAGTTCCATTAAGTGAAATTCTTCTTTGTTTAATTTGGGTAGGATGTTACTTTTGACAAGAATTTTATATTGTTTAAGTTCATTTGCTTTATTTCTGGTGTTTATCCCTTTGAATGAAATGATGAAAGTTTCTTTACCTGGTTGTTTGAAACCTGAAGTAAGTTCTAATTCTGCAGGAAACTCGTTTTCTTTCTGTAGCCATCTAAGACCTGGTTTTATAAATCTTTCTTCAAAATCGCTAAGAGACTTAACTTTAACTTTGCCATTAATTCCATGTGGAGATGTTATTAATCCAACAACTAACCATTCATTTTCATTTATCATTATATTTGTTGTATGTATTTATTTTATGGAATCCTCGAGTAAGCCTATACTCCCAGGCGCATTAGTAGTAGTTAAAGATAATAATTCGATATATAGAGGATATAAGGGATTTGTACAAAGAGTTAGTAAGAATAATGCAGCAGTTCTTTTCGAAGGTGGTAATTGGGATAAACTCATAACTTTTCAATTAACTAATTTAGAACTAATTTGAATATTGATTTTCACCCTCTTTTATAAATTTTTCCATTAGAATACCAGCTGCATTTTTTTCTGCTTTTTTATGAGATTGGCCAAAACCATAGGCTTTTTTTGATCCATTAATATATATTTCACAGGAGAACCTTTTAGGATCTCCATGTATCTTTGAGACTTCCATGATTTTATATGCTGGCAAATCAAATCCCTTGCTCTGACACCATTCTTGTAATGCTGATTTAGCATTAAATTTATATGGTGCTTTTAAAAAGGCTTCTGAATCTTTTGTCCAAAATGCATCTAGCCATAAATTAACTTCTTTGATTGAATTGAAGCACTTATAAAGTGCACCTATTACCGCTTCTGTAGCTTCTCCAATAATAGTGTCTGTTGCATTTTCATCGCCTAGAGCTTTGGACCCTTTGATTATAAATTTTTCTACATCAATCTTTTTACCTAATTGAGTTAGCCATTCATCACTTACTATTAGTGACCTTAGCTCTGATCTATCCCCTACACTCATATTTGTGTATTGCTCTTCTATAAAAGAAGATGCCGCTAATCTGAGGACTGCATCTCCAAAGAATTCTAACTTTTCGTAATTAATTTTTTTGTTACCAGAAGAGTGGGTTAATGCTTCATTGAAATTTTGAATTGTTTCTAGATTTTCTGAAATTATCATTTCATGAAATCTGTGAGAATTAATATTTAATGATTTTAAAAAAGTAATTATTTGATCAATTCTTGTCCTATCAATTAAGCTTGCCATATGAATTAAATAAATACTTAAATGAAGTAGAAAGCAGGACGTAAGCCGGGTTCTGTTCATCTTCGTTAAGATGGGCAATCATCTATCTAGGACTGGAATTACTTCACAGTCTCAAGCGGCGCTTAAAAGTAGATTGTTTAATGGTCATAAATCTACTAAGCCTTGCTCCCGACCGGGGTTTACCTAGCCAACACTTCTCAATGTTGCTGGTGCGCTCTTACCGCACCCTTGCACCCTTGCCATACAAAAAGTATTAGGCGGTATGTTTCTGTGGCACTATCCTCACGGTTGCCCGCACTGGGAATTACCCAGCAAGTTTGACCATATGGGAGCCCGGACTTTCCTCAAAAATATTTTATTTTGGAAACGAAATAAAACATTTTTGCGATTGCCTCTCCTGCTTTCATCTAGCATAATGCTTATTACTCTAAAAAACATCTATTGGGGCTGTAGCTCAGCAGGATAGAGCAACGGTTTCCTAAACCGTAGGTCGTGGGTTCGACTCCCTCCAGTCCCGTTAAAGTAATAAACTATATGTAGTATGTGTGCAATATTGCCACTCTCTAGCTAGCGTGTAATTAGTAATAAATCTTTTATGGCTAAGTTGCATGATATGCGTTTGAAGCTCTTAATTCAACAAGAGCATGAACGTATTTCTAAATCGCAACCTAATGATTTAGACCTTTCAATAGTCCAAGCAAGATGTTTATGCTGGCTTGCCTTACTGGCTGAAGCTCATGAAGATCAGGCAAATGATGCAGAAAAAAGAGGAGATGCTGAACAGGCAATGGGATGGTTCGCAGATTCTATGAGGTTAAGAGACGTGATTAATTTGGTTACCAGCATTGAAATACCTTTACCTGATAGTCCGGATTCGCTTGATGAAAATGACGATTTATTGGATGGTCCTACAATTATGCCCAAATAATGAGATGATATAGGAAGAATTATTTATTCTTTTGACTGAAGAACCATGTCAATGCTCTGACTGTCAGAGATTTTATAGAGAGCATGATCGTCTTATTAGAGAATTTCCCACTTTTAAGCAGCAACAAGAATTAAATTGGGCATCAATTCAATCATTTAGAACTCTTTGTAATAAAGTTACAGATGAATTACACAAACAGTTGTCAGCGAGAAAGTTGAATGAAGAGTCAATTGTAGATGATAAAGATATTCCTGAGATAGAGATTACTGAAGCTATAGATGAACTTGAAAATGTTAATGCTTATTTATATGCAATTGAGGCGTTAATGGAGAGAGTTTTTGATACTAAAGTTACTAAAAATATAGAATTGAAATTTAGAGAAATTTCTAAAGAATTGGCTCCTGATCCACTAAATGTAGATAGATTAATATTAAACAGATTATTTCATCAGACTCCAGACTTTCCAGATAAGGGAAATACTAATTAGGTACTTCTTCAATATCACAAGTAATTTCTACAGGCATAGGAGCTACTTTCCAAATAGAATCGCAATACTCTCTAATAGACCTATCTGAGGAAAAGTAGCCAGAACGTGCAGTATTTAATAATGCCATTTTATTCCATGCATTTTTATTATTCCAGCATTTACTCACCTCATCCTGTTTATTCAAGTATTCTTTGAAGTCAGCCATAACAAAAAATGGATCATGTCCAGTCAAGCTGTTTAATAAAGGTTTAAATAATTCTTTATCTCCATTACTGAAGTGGCCAATTTCTACTAAGCGAATGACTTCTTTTAGTTCAGGACATTCGTCAATAAATGTTTTAGGAGAATAACCATTATTTTTTAAGTTCATTATTTCACTTTCCGTCTTTCCAAAAAGAAAGAAATTTTCTTTCTTTACAAGATCTCTTAATTCTACATTTGCACCATCGAGAGTTCCAATAGTTAAGGCTCCATTCATTGCGAACTTCATATTTCCTGTCCCTGAAGCTTCTTTACCCGCTGTTGAAATTTGTTCAGATAGATCGGTTGCAGGATATACGATTTCTCCAAGTTTTACATTATAATCCGGTAAAAATACCACTCTTAAAAGACCATCCATATCTGGATCAGAATTAACTACATCGGCAATACCATTAATGAACCTAATCATTAATTTTGCCATGAAATATCCTGGTGCGGCTTTTCCTCCAAATATTATTGTTCTTGGAACTATAGAATTGATTCTGCCGTTTTTAATCCTCAAATATTGAGCAATAATTTGTAAAGCATTTAAATGCTGCCTTTTGTATTGATGAATTCTTTTTACTTGAACGTCAAATAAACTGAATGGATCGACAATGATACCTGTTTTGGAATGAATAAAACTAGCAAGTTTACGTTTACCTGTTAATTTAGTTTCTTCAAATTTCTTTAAAAAGCTTGTATCGTTTTGTTTCTTTTCTAGATTTTTTAAAAGTTCCATATTGGTTATCCAACTAGGACCAACTTCTTTCTCTAATAGGCTAGTTAAAGATGGATTTGCTAGTGCTACCCATCTTCTTGGAGTGACGCCGTTAGTAACATTAGTAAATTTTTCAGGCCAAAGTTCTGCAAACTCTGGAAGAAGTTGTCTTTTTATTAAATCTGAGTGAAGTGCCGCTACTCCATTTATGTGATGTGCTCCAATAGTGGCTAAATGTGCCATCCTTACAGACTTAGAACCTTCTTCATCAATTATTGATAACTTTTGAAGTATTTTGTCATCACCTGGATAACGTAGTCTGAGCTGTTGTAAGAATCTCCAATTAATTTCATAAATAATTTCTAAATGACGAGGTAGGAGATCATTAAATAAAGCCAAATCCCATTTTTCCAAGGCTTCAGGAAGTAATGTATGGTTTGTATAAGCTACTGATGAATTTGTAATATTCCATGCTTTATCCCACCCTACTTGGTATTGATCAATTAGTAGGCGCATTAATTCAGCTACTGCAATTGCAGGATGAGTATCGTTTAATTGAACTGTCCAATGATTAGGAAATTCTGTTATTGGGATAGATCTTTTTTCAAGACTTCTCAACATATCCTGTAAAGAGCAACTTACAAAGAAATGTTGTTGTTTGAGTCTTAGTCTTCTACCTTCATCAGTTCCATCATTTGGATATAGAACTTTTGAGAGAGTTTCTGATGCAACTTTTTCTTCAACTGCTCCATAGTAATCACCAATATTAAAAGCATAAAAATCAAAACTTTCAGTTGCGTCAGCTCTCCATAATCTTAATCTGTCGCAAGTATTTACCCTGTAGCCTAATACTGGAACATCATGAGGAACTCCAATAGCATGCTCGGAAGGTATCCATCTTGATCTGTAGTTTCCTTTATCGTCTCTATAACTTTCGGTTCTACCTCCAAAACCAACGAAACATGATTCATCAGGTTGAGGTAATTCCCATGGCCATCCACCCTTTAGCCATTTATCAGTAACCTCAACTTGCCATCCATCTCTAATTAACTGATTGAATATTCCAAATTCATAGCGAATACCATAACCTACAGCTGGCACTTGTAAAGAAGCTAAAGATTCCATATAACATGCGGCAAGTCTACCTAGTCCACCATTTCCTAGGCCTGGTTCTTCTTCGACTTCTAAAATTGTGGATAATGATTCTATCCCAAATCTCTTTAAGGCATCCTCTGCTTCTTTAGTTATACCAAGATTTAATAGGTTATTACTTAATTGTGGACCTATTAAGAACTCTGCTGATAAGTAAGCTACAGTTTTTTGAGGCTTTTCCCTTATAACTTCTTGACTGGCTAAATATCTTGTCATTAGTCTATCTTTAACTGCATAACTTAAAGCCATATATAAGTCGTGAGGACTTGCAGAGGTGGCTAACTTGCCAAGAGTATAGAAAAGATGGGCAGTCATCCCTTGAAATACAGCATCAGCATCCATGCCCGCTTTCTCAGGATCTAAGTAGCATCCTGGAGTAGGCAAGCGAAGATCGAAGGGTTTGTTGGATTTCATTGTGTTAGCCATATTAAACATGACAATAGCCATTTTTAAAATAATTTCTTTGTTGTAACTTCAGATCAACACTTGTTGAGTATTTTTGCTTTTTTTTACATAGTTATTAAAGTGGGCCCTTAATAAACTATCTTCCAATTAGATAGTTTAGTTTTTTCACATTTTAAATGTATTCATTACTTGCTGAATTAAGTGCCCATGATTTAGAAGTTGCTGAAACGCTGATAGGAGTTATTAGATTTCTACTGATATTTTTAGCTGCACGAGCATTAGCAGAAGTCTTGGTTAGACTAAGTTTACCTACTATTGTGGGTGAGCTTTTGGCTGGGGTTGTAATAGGAGCTTCAGGTTTTCATTTACTCATTCCACCTTCAGCTGGTACTGAATTAAATCAAGGATTAATCAATGTCATTAGTTCTTTAGCTTCAATACCTCCTGAAGCAGTACCAGATGTTTATTTTGAAAGCTTTCCTTCTCTTCAAGCAGTTGCAACACTGGGTTTGTACGCACTTCTATTTTTAACAGGATTAGAGAGTGAGTTAGAGGAATTAGTCGCAGTTGGTGCTCAAGCTTTTACAGTTGCTATGGCTGGAGTCATTTTGCCTTTTGCTTTCGGAACACTCGGATTAATGTTCATTTTCCAGGTTGATCTAATTCCAGCAGTTTTTGCAGGTGCATCTATGACTGCAACGAGTATAGGAATTACTGCAAGTGTTTTTGGAGAATTGGGATATTTGAAAACTAGAGAGGGTCAAATAGTTATTGGCGCAGCAGTTTTGGACGATATTTTAGGAATTGTTATTCTTGCAGTTGTTGTGGCTCTTGCTGCTGGTGGTTCTTTAGAAATAGCTCCTATAGTCAAATTAGTTGCTGCAGCTGTTGTATTTGTTATTGCTGCTATTGCATTAAGTCGAACAGCTGCTCCTGGGTTTGATTGGCTTTTAGATAGGTTAAAAGCGCCTGGAGCTGTAGTAGTTGCATCTTTTGTGATATTAGTTTTATGTTGTTTTGTTGCGACAGCAATAGGATTAGAAGCAGCTTTAGGAGCTTTTGCAGCTGGATTAATTCTTAGTAGCTCTAAAAATAATCATGCAATTCAACAATCCGTTTTGCCATTGGTATCATTATTCGCGACTATATTTTTCGTATTAGTAGGGGCTGGTATGGATTTATCAGTTATAAATCCACTTGATCCAACAAGTAGGTCTGCACTGGTAGTTGCTGGATTTTTATTGGTTGTTGCAATTATTGGAAAAATTGCTGCCGGATGGGTATTTTCAAGTGATAAGCCTACAAATAGATTGGTTGTAGGCCTAGGGATGATGCCAAGAGGAGAAGTAGGATTAATTTTTCTTGGTTTAGGTACTAGTGCTGGTCTATTAACTCCTTCTCTTGAAGCTGCTATTTTATTAATGGTTATTGGTACTACATTTCTTGCTCCTGTTCTTTTAAGGATAGTTTTGAAAGATAAAACGCCTGGTGGTGGGAATAAAATTTCAGATGATGTTGCGGCAGATCCTGTAGGCCTTCTTTAAGAAATAATTTTATTAGAATTATCAAACATAATAATTTGATAAATGGAAAAATCAGTATTAATAAGCGAAGAAGTTAATTATTCTTGGAATTTTTTAAATTATCCAATACACACTATTTCTGCAAAGCCTGAGATAACTACAAAAAATTGTGCAATTTTATTAATTCATGGTTTTGGAGCTTCTACAGATCATTGGCGATTTAATATTCCTGTATTGAGTAAAAAATACGAAGTTCATGCAATGGATCTTTTAGGTTTTGGGAAAAGCCCAAAGCCTCAAGATGTCGATTATTCAGGATCACTATGGAAAGATCAGGTTGTATCTTATGTAAAAGAAAAAATAAAGAAGCCCACAATTATTGTTGGTAATTCTTTAGGTGGTTATGCCTCCTTGGCAGCTGGAGCAGAACTAGATGAACTTACTGCAGGGGTGATTTTGTTAAATGCAGCTGGATATTTTAGTGAAGAAAAAACGAAGAAGAAAAATATGTTGCAGACTTCAATTGAAACAGTAGCAGGAATATTCCTTAAAAATATTGTTCTTCAACGTTTAATATTTGATAACATGAGAAATCCAAAAAATATAAAAAAAACCTTGAATCAAGTTTATGTGAATAAAACAAATGTCGATGATTTTTTAGTTGAATCGATCAGAAAGCCATCTTTAGACTATGGAGCTTTTAATGTTTTTAGAAGTGTATTTAACCCATCAGGTCCTCAAGGGTTGCCTTTAGATAAGTTATTTGAAAAACTTGATTCTCCTTTATTATTGCTTTGGGGTGGAAAAGATCCATGGATGAATACTCCTAAGAAGAGAAATCTATATAAAAAATTTACTCCAAAAAATACAAAAGAAATAATTTTAGATGCTGGACATTGTCCTCATGATGAAATACCAGAAATAGTCAATCAGCATATATTGGATTGGGTTGATTCTATTTAAATATTTATTGTGCAAATTAAATTATTTAATAAGAAACAAGGTATATACATTTTTCAATTAGATGAAAATAACTACATTAAGTTTTGCCCTGAAAGAGGTGGAGTTATTACAAATTGGGTCTCGGAAAATAATGAAATAATCTATTTAGATGAAAAAAGATTTTTGGATAGGGGGGAAAGTATTAGAGGAGGTATTCCGATTCTTTTTCCGATTTGTGGAAATCTCAATATATCTAATTCATTATTTGGAAAAAAATATTTGCAATTGCCCCAACATGGTTTTGCTAGAGATTTGCCATGGCAATATTCTTTAAATAAAAAAGAAAAATCATTGTGTTTAGTTTTGCAGGATTCTGAAATAACAAGAAAATATTATCCTTTTGATTTCGAGGTCAGAATGGAAGTTACTTTAAAAATTAATTGTTTAGAATTTAAAATTCATATCGAAAACAAAACAAATTCTGAAATGCCTATAAATTTTGGATTGCATCCTTATTTTAATATTTCGGATTTTAAAAATTTAGAATTTTTTGATTACCCGTTAAATTGTCAGGACCAGAAAAGAAATATTCTAATTAATACATTAGAAGACTTAAAAAATATCCACAATGGAATTGATTTACTTATGTATTCTTCAGGTAAAATCTCTTTTAGAGATAATATCTTCAAAAGGCAAGTAACTTTAAATCACCCATACCCTTTTGACCTGGGTGTTATTTGGAGTAATCCCCCGAGACAAATGATATGTCTTGAACCATGGACTAGTCCTAGAAATTCTTTAGTTGATGGATTAAGAAAAATTTTAATTCCTCCAAATGTCAGTCAAAAGTTTGATGCTTCAATAGAAATAAATTCTTTTAAATAATTTTGATTTACTTATGAAAGTTGTAGTTATTGATGATGATCCAACAGGCTCTCAAACTGTAAATAATTGTTTTTTACTACTTAAATGGGACTACTCAACCTTAGTTAAGGGGTTTAAAGGTGAATCCAATTTGTTTTTTATTTTAGCTAATACAAGGTCATTATCAGAAAATGATGCGAAATTAAGAATGCAAGACATTTGTAATAACCTTAAAGAGGTTATTGCTTATGAATCTTTTAAAAAAGAAGAAATTATATTTGTCAGTAGAGGAGATTCTACTCTTCGAGGACACAACTTTTTAGAACCTAATACTATCAATAATTGTTTGGGACCCTTCGATGCTACGTTTCATATTCCAGCTTTTATTGAGGGTAAAAGATTAACAATTAATGGATGTCATTTTGTAGATCAAATTCCAGTCGATCAAACAATTTTTGCCGAAGATAAGATTTTTGGTTATAAGACAAGTAATATCAAGAATCTTTTATATCAGAAGAGTAAATCTCAAATAAATTTGGAGGATATTCAAAATATAAAAATGTCAGATTTTGACATTCTTGACGTTGAAGAAAAGAACATTATTGTTCAAAAAATCAAGAATTTTAAAAATAATACTCATGTAATTGTAGATATAGAGAATTATTCTCAACTTAATAAGTTTTCTCGAGTAATTAATAAATTAAGTAAACAAAAAAAATTTCTTTTTAGAACTGCAGCAAGTTTTATAAGTTCAATTTCTGAAATAAAAAGTAATTCTAGGGAAGATATTTTTTTCTCTAATTTTAGAATAAAAAATAACGAGAATAAATTTCTTCCAGGACTTGTAGTCGTTGGTTCCTTTATTGAACTATCAACTTTACAATTGAAACAGTTATTAAAGAAAAGTCATTCTGAACCTATTGAACTTGATGTTTTTCAATTCTTTAGAATTATTTCATCAGATAATAATCAGGATAAACTGAATTTGTTTAGAAACAAATTGTTGTTAGACATTAGATCAAATTTTAAGAAAGGAAAAACTCCAGTATTATTTACTTCAAGAAAATTTATGTCTCTAGATTGTTCTGAACAATTTGATTTTTATAATTCTCTAGCTCTTTTTATTGCTAACTTGGTTGCAGATTTGAAGAATGAAATAGGTTATTTAATATCTAAAGGAGGAATAACAACTAATGTGATTCTTAGTAATGGACTTAAAGCAGATTATGTTTACTTAGAGTCTCAAATAATAACAGGCATTTCATTAGTGACTTACAAACTTAAAAATGATCAAAAGCTTCCTATTGTGACATTTCCAGGGAACATTGGTACCCAAGATTCATTACTTAAAGTCTGGAGTATCTTAGAAAATAAAAACAACTTTTAAAATTAGAAATTTGAAATAATTTCTTCAGCAAATCTGCTGCAGGATAATGGCTCTACCTGTGGTTCCATTAAACGTGCTAGATCATAGGTCACTTTTTTTTGTTCTATAGCCTTACTTATACCCTTAGTAATTAAACTAGCTGCTTCATCCCAACCAAAATATTCGAGCATCATGACTCCACTAAGAATTACTGAACCTGGATTAATTTTGTTTAAGCCTGCATGCTTAGGCGCCGTTCCGTGCGTCGCTTCAAAAATTGCTGCATTGTCACCAATATTTGCACCCGGAGCCATGCCTAGTCCTCCTACTATCGCTGCAGCTGCATCAGAAATGTAGTCTCCATTAAGGTTTAACGTCGCAAGAATTGAATATTCTTGAGGTCGTGTTTGAATTTGTTGGAATATACTATCAGCTATACGATCATCAACTAAAACTAGTTCTTTCCATTTACCATCACCATGGGAATTTGATATTGATGCAATTACTTCTTTAATTTCTTTGCAAATAAATGATCTTTTATCACTTGTAAGCTTGTCATAACCAGGTTCAATCATCCTGGCGTTATTTTCAATTGTAATTTCTGGATTTTTCTGAATATTATCTAAAATCCAGCTTTCTCTTTCTGTAATGCAGTCTTCTCTAAATTCATTGACTGCCAATTCATATCCCCAATCTCTAAAGGCCCCTTCTGTATATTTCATGATATTACCTTTATGTACAAGAGTGACATGCCTTTTATCTCCTGATAATCTTTTTGCGTGCTCAATAGCCTTTCTAATATGCCTTTGGCTACCTAATTTGCTTACTGGTTTTATTCCAATTCCTGAACCCTTTGGTATAGATCTTTTTTTTAAATTCTTACTATTTGGTATCAGAACATTATTCAGGTGATTAATTAAATCAAGGCAATTTTTATCTGCAGCTTCCCATTCAATACCCATGTATATGTCTTCTGTATTCTCTCTATAAACAATTACATCTAAGTCTTGAGGTTTTTTATGAGGACTTGGTGTGCCTGAGTAATATCTGCATGGTCTAACACAGCTATATAAGTCAAAAATTTGTCTTAATGCAACATTTAAAGATCTAATACCTCCTCCCACTGGAGTTGTTAAAGGACCTTTGATTGCCACCCCAAAGTGTTTAATTGCTTCAATAGTATCTTGAGGTAAATAGTTATATGTTCCATAAATCTCACAAGCTTCATCTCCTGCATAGACTTTAAACCAATTAATTTTTCTTGCGTTTCCATAGCTTTTTTTAATTGCTTCATCAAGAACGGCTTGCGTTGCTGGCCATATATCAACTCCAGTTCCATCTCCTCTAATATAAGGAACTATTGGATTACTAGGGACATTCGGTTTGCCTTTATTAAAAGTTATCAACGCTCCTTCAGTAGGTACATTTAATTTTTCAAATTTAGGCATAGCACTGAAGTAATTTATAAAAAAGATAACTAATTAAAGTTCTTTATATTTTAAGTGGAAATGAGGTACTTTCTTTAAAATGCAAGAAATTTATTATTCAAATGTGAATAGAGATTAGTAAGTTGATCAGCATTTCAACATTTTTGTTAATAGAAAAGAAATTTAATATGCAAGCCAAACGAAACTATGTCATTTTTCAAAAAATTATATAGCTATTTTATGAATGCAAGTTCAAATGTTAGTAATGTTGAAATAGCTAAGAAGGTTGCCTCTACTGCTGCATTGTTTCGTAAATATTTCCCAGATGCGAGTGTAAATTTTAGTCCTTGGGACAATTCAAATGATGCATCAAAGTTAGATACTCTTGATTTTGCCTTTCATTTTCCAGGTTGGAGTCCTCTGATTGAATGTAGAGCAATACTCTTACAATTGAGAATTGAAAATGAAAATGATAATAGAGTACCTAAATTGTTAGGCATAATAATGCGTGGCATGATTATTCCCTCTGAAAGATGGAGAGTAGCTACTATTGGTGAATGGGAAATGACAGGTACACATTTACCTCACAAGGAGCAAAAAGATAATCTTTTTCTGGTTTGTAAAGAACTTTATAATTTATTCTCTACAACATCCGCTAGTAACAAAAATTAGCTGTTTTATGTATTTTCCTTGTAAATTAAATATACAAACAAACTTAATTAAAGATAAATGGCAGTTGCTCTTGCAGGACAATTAAGAGAAGGGACTAAGAAATCCCATACTATGGCAGAAAATACTGGCTTTGTGGCTTGCTTTTTAAAGGGAGTTGTTGAAAAAAAATCATATAGAAAATTAATTAGCGATTTATATTTTGTTTATGAGGCTATGGAAGAAGAAATAGAAAGGTTGGTCTTTGAAGAACATCCTGTAATAAAACCTATTGGTTTTAAATCATTATTTAGAAAAGAAACACTTGAGAATGATCTCAAATTTTATTTTGGCGATAACTGGAAGCATGAGATTAATATTTCTCAATCCGCCAAAGAATACGTTAGTAGAATTCGAGAGGTAGCAAAAAATTCACCAGAGCTTTTAGTTGG
>Ga0208410_1001414_pt1 | contig 12470 bp, 9 predicted proteins | sample ETN02SmetaG_3_FD_185787 | JGI IMG/M metagenome (GOLD analysis project Ga0208410, IMG submission 185787) | Marine microbial and viral communities from oxygen minimum zone, Eastern Pacific Ocean - ETNP2014F10-02SV257 (SPAdes) (version 2) | ecosystem: Environmental > Aquatic > Marine > Oceanic ... | reverse complement strand
GACGCGCGCGCACGCGGCGCGCGTCTTCGCGCGCGTCGAGGGCGCGGAGAAACAAGCCATCGCGGCGTACGGTGGAGGCGCGACGGAGCGAGAGGAGTGTTTTTACACGCGGGCGGAGGCGTGTGAACGGGCGTGCGCGGTGAGCTGCGAGAAGGCGGCGGTGGGGGCGGGCGCGGACGACGCGGCGGAACTGTGCGAGAGCGCGTGCGCGTACGCGTGCGAGCGACAGAGCGACGCGGATGGGAAGTTTGAGGTGTGTCTGCGAGGACAGGGGGACCCGGAGACGAGGAGGTGGGAGGAGGAGTTGGAACGACGCGCGCGGGCGGCGGAACGCGCGATCGGGAAGAATGGGAACGGGAACGGGAACGCGCCGACGTAGCGTCGCGTCGCGTCGGCGGCGGAACATTTTTTTCTCATAGATTGTGATTAAGTGACACTAGGTAGGATCGTTCGTTCGTTCGTTCGTTCGTTCGTTCGTCACAGCGCCACCTTGTACGTTTGACTCTCTTTTTGAATCAAGTGCGACGCCTTGTCGAGACACGTGAGCAAAGAGTCTATGTTTGACACCCACTTGTTTAACAATCGATCGCTCGACGCCGTCGACGTGAAATCGACGAGACCGGCGGGACGGTCAATCTTGGCGACGACGGATTTATCGATCACGCACGAGGAGAGGTGTCGCTCCGTCTCCTCGGGCGTCAGACACAAGAGCTCGGAGAGTCTGGCGAGAGACATGCGGGAGTAGTAGGCGGCGATGACGAGCATGTTGTGCTCGATGACGCGAAGCTTCAAATCGTCGACGCGCTTGGCGCCGTCTTCGCCTCCGAAAATTTCAGTCTCGGCGACGAGTTCGCTCGCGTATTTCTCCTGTAACGTCGTCCAGTGGATGATTTCTTTCGTGCAAAATTGTTTGACGAGCGCCTCGTGCGTGGGCAAATCGCTCAGCTTGAGGTTCCCCTTGACGCCGTGTAAAATGCTCTGTTGCATCGGTTCGTGCTTGCTCAGACACACCAACCAGACAATCTTCTTCAGCGTCGGTACCCACCGCTCGCGGTCGTTCTTCACCTCGGCGCACTCCAGAATGTTCTGGTAGCACCGACACTGCTCTAGGTATTCATCGCTATGACTATAGTACTCCACCATGAGCTCGTAATAACGCAACTTGAGCGTCTCGAGCGAGGGCACGCCCTCGTCGGTGGGTTCAAAGTATCCCTCGGCGTGTTCCACTTGTCCCTCTTTTTTCACCTTTTCCGCCCTGAGCTCTTCGCGCTCCTTCTCGCTCAACTCGGTCTCTTTCTTCGCCATCACCGTCGCCTTCTCCGCCTCCTTCTTCTCCTTATCGATGAGCTCGTCGAACGCCCTCGGGTTGATTTTCCGACTTAAAATCAACGCGCGGAGGTAATCCTTCTTCGCCAGACACAACCGCACCTGTTCCTCGATGAAGAATAACTTTTCGTGTCGAGTCAACGCGCCGTACGTCTCGATCGCCACCTCCTGCATCACCCCGCACGCCTCATCGATTCTCCCCGCCTCCTCGTGCATCCTCGCCAGCGCGCGCGTCAGTCGACTCTTTTCCACCTCTACGAAAATTTTCCCGCTCGTCGCGTCGCACAGCGTCTCGATCAATTTCAACCTCTGCTCCCCATCCGGCGCGTCATCGATAAACGTCATGCATCTTCGCACCATCGCGGCGATCGCTTGCTTCAATTGCGCTCGTCTCTTCGTCAACGCCGCGACGTGTTCTCGCAACCCGTCCCAGTCCTCGCACGCGCGCAAGACGTCGACGATCGCCACGCACAGTCTCGGCGCCGCGACGAAATCAGCCGCCAGCCGATACGTCTTCTCCAGGGCGAGCATCTTATCCAACGTTTCCGTCAATTTTCCCGGCTACGCGTCCACCGATCGCGCGTCGTCGTCGTCAGTCAATCGTTCGTCCCGCGCGCGCGCAAAAATCACTCATGCACGCATTCATTCATTCATCATCCGTGAGATCCGCGTCGTCGTCCTCCTCCGCGTCGTCGCCCGCACCTTTGTCGCGTCCAACGCCATACCCGCGAGCTCTCGCTCGAGCGCGGCGACGTCATCGCGCGTCGACATCGCGCCTCGCGTCGGTCGCGCGTCCGCGTCTGCCGATGGATCTGACGGGATGGATTCGGATGGAGAATGACTCGAGCGAGGGACTCGTTGGTGAGTCGTGAACGGTGGAAAGAGGCACGCCCCGTGTCGACGAATGCCACGATGACGCCACGATGCGATGGACCGCGGTGGTCCTCAGTCGTCGGTGATGCTGTGATGTCGACGGTGCGCGCGGTGTCGACGTTCTTCGCGCCGCGTTCGCGTTCGCGTTCGCGTTCGTCGTCGCGAGCGACGCGGAAAAGGTGGGCGTCGACGGCGCGAGGGACGCGTCGGGACGAACTCGAGGCGGTGCAGCGACGGTTTTCGCGCGAGTGGGATGCCGGTGAATCGGGGGTGCGCGTCGAGCGCGCGAGAGAGGGAGACGTGAAGGCGTGCGTGAATTTGGTGTGCGATGCGTTCGCGGGAACGGAGGATGCGAAACCGAGGGCGTACGTGTTGAAGTACGTCGTCGGGCTCGTCGTCGACGGCGACTGCGAGGAGACGGCGTTGGTGGCGAGACGACGCGCGAGAGAGAGTGAGACGGGTGGAGAGGGGGAGGGGGAGATGGAGGATGATGCGGGCGCGAACGGGGAGGTGGTGGGATTCGTCACGGTGAGCATCTCCGCGAAGACGCGCCCGCCGGAACGGGATCGAAACATGTCTCCGCCGGACGACGCGGCGTATTTGGCCAACGCGTGCGTGGCCGAGTCCGCGAGACGGGAAGGGATCGGGCGAGCGCTCGTAAAGTCGGTGGAAGATTTGGTGCTCGAGATGGGCGGGTGCGACGTGTGGTTGCACGTGCGCGAGAACGAGCCGGCGCCGCTCGCGTTGTACACGGGAGAAGGATACGAGAGAGTGTCCAAGGAAAAGTCAAACGTCTTCGAGGGAATGTTCGGGGATAAACGCGCGTCGCGAATTATGATGCGCAAAGAACTACGAAGCGACGGTTCATGTAATTTTATGCTGTGATAGTCGCGTGTGCGACGAATGTATCGTTTACATTTGGTTGTTTGTTCGTTCGCTCGCGCGACGGCGTCGTCATCTACCTATCTACCGACGCGTCCGATGCGCGAGTCCGTCTTTGGATCGGCTGTGTACTCTTGCATGGCGACCAAGAAGGTGTCCACGGAACTCTGTAACCGTCTGAGATCGTTCACGTGTAACAAGCGCGCCACGGCGACGGCGCGCTCAACCTCGGGATCGCCGTTCAACCCGACGCCGCTGGGTACCTCGTCTAATTTCGGCGGATTCTTCGCCGCGAGTTTACCGTTGTCCGATAAAAACGCCGTCACGAATCGCTCCTGCGCCAGCACGCACCGCTCGAGGAGCACGCACGCGTCGAGCGGATCGTTCACGCGTACGCTCGACTCGTCGAGACCCAACGCGCGAGCGAAACCGAGTAACGCCTCTTTCCCTTCACCGCTCGCCAGAGACGCTCCGACGTCCGACATCTCCTTCGCCGTTAATTTCAATCGCTTACTAGAGCGCTCGATGGCGTCCATCGCCGGTTTCGACGTGGACACCTCCGCGTCGGCGTATTTGAGCGCCGTCGCGCGCTCGAGGAGTTCGTCCACGATCGCCTCTCGCGACGCCTTGCCCAAATCGCGCAGCGCCGGCGACAGCTGCTCGCCGTAACTCGAGAGGGCGCTCGCGCAGTCACCGTTACCGGCGCGCGCGCGTCGCAGAGCGTCGCGTCCCTCGACGGGGAGCGCGCGGATGGCTGTATCTTCTAAAAATTCCGCGAGCGCGGCGAGCGCGCGCTCATCGCCCGCGCCGGGGTAGGTGGAGGCGGGCACGTCGTGCGCGGCGAGCGCTCTCGCGCGGAGATCGTCGTCCAGCGTCGCGCGCGGTTCCGCCATCGCGAACGGTTCTGAGGTCGCTCGAATGCCTGACGGCTGGAAAAGCGTCCCGACGGCTGCGGCGCCGGGCATCCGGAGGCGCGAAGAGTTTACGCTGACGTGCGCGCGACTATTGTCGACGAAACGTGACGCGCGAAAATAATGTATCTTTACACGGCGCAAAACGGTGTCTGACGCCCGATGAGTCTAGCGAACGCGCAATCGCCGAGGATTCTGAACGATGCCTCACGCGCTCGAGTTTTGAGTGAAGACTTTGGGATCCAGGCACGCCTCGATGCGGGTCAACGCGTCTTCCAGGGTGGCTTCGGAGGCAGCGTACGAGATTCGCAAGCACTCCGGAACGCCGAACGCGCTGCCCGGAACGAGCGCGACTTGACCTTTTTCTAAGATGTAGCGGCACAGTTCGTCGACATCCGTCACTGGACCGAATCCTTCAGCCGAGGCGTCGCCGCCGAAGAAGGCGCTCACGTCGGGGAACACGTAAAACGCACCGTCGACGCTCGGAAGTTTGACGCCCGGGATGGCGTTCAGGCGCTCGGAGACAAAGTCGCGACGCTGTCTGAACGCCTTGACCATTTCGGCGACGTCCTCGCCACCCTTGAATCCCAGTTCTAGCGCCGCGAGCGCAGCCTCTTGCGAGATCGAGTTCGGACCGCTCGTGATTTGCGATTGAAGCATGTTCATCGCGCGCGCGAAGTGTTTCGGCGCCGCAACATACCCCAGACGCCAACCGGTCATGGCGAAGGATTTGGAAAACCCATTTACCACCATCGTGCGCTCCCACATGCCCTCCATCGCCGCGATGGAGTGATGCTCCGCGGGCGCGTAGATGATGTGCTCGTATATTTCATCGCTCAGCACCATCAATCTCGGGTGCTCGACGACAATTTTCGCCAATTCCTCCAACGTCTCCTTGGGATACACCGCCCCGCTCGGGTTGCTCGGCGAGCACAAAATCAACAACCTCGATCGCTCCGTGATGGCCGCTCGCAGCTTTTCCGGCGTCATCAGGAATCCCTCGTCCGCCGTCGTGCGCACGACGACGCTGTCCGCGCCGGATAATCGCACCATCTCCGGATAACTCACCCAGTACGGCGCCGGAACAATCACCTCGTCGCCCGGCCCGCACGTCGCTAACACGCACTGCGCCACGCTCTGTTTCGCCCCGTTCGAGAGCACGATCTCAGACAACGCATCGTATTTTAATCCATTTTCCTTTTCCAACTTATCCGCGATCGCCTCGCGCAATTTCGCGTCTCCCGCGTTTGGCGAGTACTTTGTCTTCCCCGCGTCGATCGCCGCCTTCCCAGCCGCCGCCACGCGCGGCGGCGTCGCGAAATCCGGCTCACCCGCCGCCAAACCGATAACATCCGCTCCGCTCTCCTTCATCGTTCGCGCCAGATCCGTCAGCGCCACCGTCTTGCTCGGCCGCAGCGCCGCCACGCGCGGGTTCAGGCTCTGGTCCACCGCCCGCGTCGTCGTCCTCGCCCGCGTTTTCGAGTCACCCACCCCGCGCGCTCGCTCCCCGCGCGTCGCGACCCATCGCCTCGCGCGCACCGATGCTCCCGTCGTCGTCATCGCGCGCGGTGTCGTCATCGCGCGACGTTCTCGCGCGCGATGCGCGTCCCGACGCGTCTCGGTCTGCGGCATGGCATCCATCCGCACACGCCGGGACGCGGGACGCCGTCGTCGTCTCGTCGACGATGCCGGCGAACGAGCGACGGAAACGCGCGAGACGCGACGCGGAGTCGACGCGTCGCGCGCGAGACGACGTCGAGGTCGCGGCGCGAGGCGAAGAGGAGGAGGAGGAGGAGGTCGCCTCGGCGGTGCGACGGGGCGGCGGCGCGTACGGCGCGCTCCTGGCGTCGCTGGGCGCGAGCGACGAACGAAGCGCGAGCGAGTCGAGCGAGAGCGATGAGGATGACGAGGAGGAGGAAGACGAGCGCACGGCGTCGTCCGATGAGAGCGCGAGCGAGGGCGAGGAGGACGAAGAGGCGACGATGGCGGCGGATTCGGATGGCGACGCATCTTCGAGCGACGACGACGAGGACGACGACGAGGACGACGACGAGGACGACGACGAGGACGACGCCTCCGCGTCGGAGGACGCGACGGATGCGCGAACGACGGAGACGGGTGAGTCGGCGTTGGGACGACACTTGCGACTGGGAGAGACGCTCACCGAGGCGCGCGCGGAGGCTTTGAAGACGCAAAAGGTGACGTTTCCGAGAGAAGACGCGAGTGCTGGGAGTGGGAAGCGGAACGTGTGGGAGGGTGCCAACGGGTTGGAGGTGCCGAGAGTGTTGGAGAGACCGGAATTGGTGAATGCGAAACTCGCCGAGCGGTGGCGTACGGTTACGGGAAGCGACGGATTCGCGAGCGAGAGTCAGGCTGCGTTTTATTCCATGCTCGCGTCGTACGTGGACGTGCAACACGGATGTCGAACGTTGGTGCCGAATCAAGGACCCGCGGGACAGCAACTGAACGACGAGATCTTGGACGCCGTCTGCCTGCATGTCATCGATCACGTGACGAGGACGAGAAATCGCGTGATGAAGAATAACGAATCGTTGGCCAAAAAGGCAAAAGCGGGAACGAAAGTACTCGAAGACGATCTTCCGCGCGATCAAGGATTCGTGCGTCCGACCGTTTTATTCCTGACACCCATGCGAAACATCGCGGGTCGAGCCATCATGCGCTTGCTAGACTTGTGCCCGGCGGCGCACGGGAGAAACGACTCGGTGAACAAACTCGAGCGCATTGAGGAGGATTTTTTAGCTTACGAAGGTAGCGATAGCGAGAACGAGGACGAAGAGCCGAGCGGTAAAAAGAAGTTCAAGCCGTTCGTGCCCGCGGATCACAAGGCGTTGTTCAAGGGAAACACGGATGATCACTTTCGACTCGGATTGAAGCTCACGAAGGCGAGCGTGCGATTATACGTTGACTTTTTCGGTGCAGACATCATCTTCGCCTCACCTCTCGGCATCGTCACGGCGTTACAAGATGAAAAGTCGGCCGCAGATTTCTTGAGTTCGATCGAGTTGCTCGTCATCGATCACGCGAACGTGATTCAAATGCAAAACTGGGCACACGTCGTCACGATTGTCGACGCCATGAACGCTCTTCCGCAAGAGATGCGCGACTGTGATATCCAGCGCGTCCATGAGTCGTATCTGAATGGACACGCGCGTCATCTGAGACAAACCGTGCTACTCTCGTCGTTTCAAACGCCCGAGATTAATGCGTTGTTCAATCGACGATGCGTCAACTACGAGGGCAAGGTTCGTCTGCGCACGTCGCAAAAAGGCGTGCTCGGCCAGCTCACCCTGAAAACGCGCCAACAGTTTGAACGCGTGAACATGAAGTCTTCGGACGTCGTGAACGCGGACGACATCCGGTTCAAGTACTTTGTGAAACACGTATTGCCTCGCATACGTGAGAATCCAGAGCCGGGCGTCGTCGTATTCGTGAGTTCGTACTTTGACTTTGTTCGAGTTCGTAACTTGTTGACGAAGGAGGAAGTATCGTTTGCGGTGAACAGCGAGTACACCGAGCCTCGAGAAGCGGCTCGCGCGCGCACGCTCTTCGCCGATGGACGCAAGCGCGTGTTGCTTCTGAGCGAACGGGCTCACTTTTACTTTCGCCGCCGCATCAAGGGTGCCAGAGAAATTTGTTTCTACTCTCTACCGGAGCACGCGCATTATTATCCCGAACTCGTCTCGTACCTCGCCGGTTCCGCTTCCACCGCGTCCGGATCCGCGCCCGTCGTCGGTCACGCGGCCGGCGTCGTCGCGCTCTTCTCAAAATTGGACGCGCTCAAGCTCGAGCGCATCGTGGGGAGCGCGCGGTGCGCCAAGATGACCGCCAAAAACGAGCATCCCATGTTCTTATTCGTCTAGCCGTTCATGCTCGCAATCGTCGTGATTAAATGTATACATCGCGTACCTCTCGCTCCGCCCGTGTCCCCACCTTCGAGACGGGACTCACCCCAGATCGCGACGCGTGTCGCGCGAAGGACGTCGATGCCGCCGCCGCCGCCACCGCTCGAGGCGTGGCCGGCGATCGATGACGCGCTGTTGCGCCTGGCGATCGAGTCCGGCGTCGCCGTGGAGGCGCTGAGCGGCGCGCGGGCGTGCGTGGAATTCGTGAGCGGGCGCAAGGAGGCGGCGGAGGTGCGCGCGCGATGGCGCGCCATGCTCGTGGGAGGGGACGGGTGGAGCGAGAGATGCGCGGAGAGGATGCGCGAGGTGTCCACGGAGGTGTTGGAGCGGGAGATCGACGCGCGCGTGCGATGGAGGGCGACGTCGAGCGAGACGGGGGGCGCCGCGGGGGAGAAAACCAAAGCCGAGGACGGCGCGCTGATGCCGAGTTTTAGAGAAGCGGAACAGGCTATTTTGAGGGGGGAGGGGATAAAACGACGACGACGTGCGATGAGCGACGAGCGAGAGGCGGGGACGACGAGTGAGGACGAAGATGGACCCGCGAAGAGGGCGGCGTTGAGGAAAATTGAGAAATTGGAGCGAAGCGCGCAGGCGGCGGCGGCGCGCTTGGCCACGGCGAAAGGCGCGTTGGCCGAACTCGTCGGGATGAACGCAACGTTCGTGATCGACGATCGAGAGTGCGTCATCGGACGGTCAACGGAGGATCTCAAGGTGGACGTCGACCTGTCGTTGGAGGGGAGGGCGATGAAAATCTCGCGTCAACAGGCGTTTTTGAAACTTCGATGGAACGGCGAGTTCGCGCTTCGAAACGTCGGTCATCGGCCGATTTGGTGCAATAATACGCCGCTGAGCACGGGTCAGAGGTGCATTCTTCGCCCGCACACGCTCCTGGAAATCGGAGGCTTGCGCCTGCTCTTCGTGCCGAATCCGACGTTGATTCGAGACGTGGCGCCCGTGGGGACGTGACTACTATACTATACAACGACTACAACTAGACTGTACTGTAAAATCTACACCGTTTATGAACCTAACTGAAAGTTGTACGCGTTCGCCTCCGCCGTGGCGTCATACGCGAACTCGTTTCTTCCCGTGCACGCCGCGGGAGAGTCGCCAATCTGCAAAACCATATTCATGCAAGCTCTCGTCACGCTCGTCACGCTGGAACTGACCGGATTCGCCACCCAATCGTACAGATAGGCGTCGTTTGCTCTGTGACTTCCACGCGCTAAGAAAGTCGCCGACCAGCGCCATTTGGGCACGTCCGCCGTGATACTAGAGACTTCGCTCGACGCGAGCATGGAAAGTCTGACGAGCCCGTTGTTACTCGTAAAGTCTGAAACATCCACGACCGCCACGCACGTCGAACACACACCGTCTGAGCGCACATACGCCTTACCGTTCGCCACCACGACGGCTTCACCGTTCAGTAACTCGTCGCTTTGAATCGACGCCACCACCCGCACAGAACCCGCCTGTGCCAGACTCGCATCGCTCGGGAGCAATACCACCGTCAATCGGTTGGTCTCACCGCACAAAACGAACGCATAGTTTTGTTCAACCGTGAACGCCGACGCCCCGCACAGTCGCCCGTCGTAGATGGTCCTGCCGCCCTTGCCCACGCCGCCCTCCTCGTACGTGTCGCACTCGTATCCGAGTGTCAGTATCGCCGGTCGCGTCGGCTCTCTCGCGTCCACGAGCACGACGCTCGAGTTTTTCGTCTGCACGTCTCCCCCGGCCAACACGGCGACGTACGTCCCGCTCGTGTGCAATTCCAAATCGACCGGTCGTCGCATTTGTTTGAAGCTCGCGACGCTGCCGTTGACAAACATGTTCGCCGGCGCGGTCGTGTCGATCACCGTCACCGCGTTGGAGCGCGCGGCGGCGACGTAGAGGTACGTGTTATCCTTGAGCACCGCCCCGGACGCGCCGCACAGTCGACGAAGCGTGCGAGAGGCGGCGACGCACTCGCGAACCGTTCCGACTTTACTCGTTTGGGCGACGACGCCGACGGCGCTGTCGAGCGCGAAGAGGAGCGAAAGCGCGAAGAGGAGCGAGAGAGCGCGTCGTGCAATGCTCGGCGCCATGTCGGGACGCCGAAGAGTCGCGACGCGCGCTTCACGGTCGCGTATGAGGACGCGAGTGGGCGCGGCCCGAAAGTTGGTTTGGGACGATTACGTCGAGCGCCGCGCGTGAAGAGCGCCGCGCGTGAAGAGCGAATGTGACGCGCGTAAAGAGATTGATTCATCACTATTAAACATTAAACAATAAATATTCAAAGTTGAAGCGCTGCGAAAGCGCCGGGCGCAATAGTCAAAGTTACATGTATTACATGTATCGCGATGTCGTGCGACAAAGAGTGTGTTGAACGTTCATCCTCGTCTTGAAAGCGAGCGTGGAGATTCTTGTCTCGATCGATTTACTTGGCGAATCCAGGAATACCATGCATCTTGAAGTCTTCCGCGGTCAAATCACGCTTTGGAGCGGAGATGCCGGGGATTTGAGAGCGCGGGACGCGGTCCTTGCCGTTACCGGTGGACGCGCCGCCCAACACGGCGGGAATGCCGTAACCGGCGCCGACGTACTCTAAAATGATGGGCATGGTGCCGATGAGAGCGATTTGCCCGACCACGGAACCCGGGTGCGGGATCTTCGCCTTGGCGATGGAGTTCCACATGTCTCTGACCGGTTCGGGGTAGAAGCCATACGGCTCGTCGCCGAGGTGACGTCTGTAAAAGGTGTTCATCAACGAGGAGAATCGGGATAAGCCGTGAATGGCGCCCGTTCGCAAGAAGCGTCTCGCGGCGTAGACCATGAGAGCCTTTTGTACGCCCTTGCCGCCCTCGCACTTGGAAAGTTCGTCCGCCAAGACGTACGCGCTCTCGATGGCTTGGCCGCCACCTTGACCGAGGTTGGGCTGCACGGCGTGCGCGGAATCGCCGAGCAACGCCATGCGACCGTCCACCCAGCGCGGATCCGGGATGATGTCGTTCACGTCACGACGCTCCACGTCCTCGGGTCTCGTGCACTCGAGGCGCTCCATCACAGCCGGGGCCCAGCCTTGGAAGCGGTCGATGAGCATTTCGCGATAGTTTTCCCACTTTTCGCACTTGGCAAACTCATCGTCACCACCCGCGGGCACCTCCAAGAAGGCGTAATACTGTTGTTCTCCGTTTCCGACGTCCGAAGAGACGAAGTATTGCTTCGGTCCGAGGAATACTTGGTAGCCAACCTTGTTCGGATCGGTGTGTTTGGGTTCTCTGTGCGGTTGCGAGTACTTGCACACCGCCGTGTACACGGCGTATCCGGCGTATGCGAGCGGCGGGTTCTCCGGATCGCTTCCGCGCATTTGCGCGCGAAGCTTGGATCGAATGCCGTCGGCGCCGATCAACACGTCTCCGGTGAATTCTCTGCCATCCGTGAGCGTCGCCACCACCTTGTCGCCGCGGTGCTCGTACTTTTCCACCACCGTGCCCATCTCAATGTTTTCCTCGCCCACGCCTCGGGATAAAATATCGAGCAACTCGAACCTCGACAACACGAGCGTCAGCGGCAGACCGTTCTCGTGGCACGGTTTGCGCGTGTCGAACCGATAAAACCACTCGCCGCTCACGCCATCCAACAACCCGTTGACGCGGTCTCCGGTGATGATTCCCTTCTCCATCACCTCCTCCGCCATCACCGGATCGATGGAGTCCAACGCCCCCTGCGCGTTACACTGCAACTGAATGGGTCCTCCGAACGGTTCATACTTTTTCACCTTTTCAAACACCTTCACCTTCATCCCTTTGCGTCTACACGCCGCCGCCGCGATCAACCCGGCGATTCCACCCCCGGCGACGAGCACCTCGGGCCCGTTCTTCTTCTCCCCCTCGCTCGTCGCCGACATCTCCACCGTCGTCGAACGCACCGCCACCGCCATGCGTCGTCGACGACGCCCCCATCCTCGCACCGTCGTCATCCCTCCTCCTCGACCACCGTATCCCGTCGCGTCACCGCCCGACGATGCGCGCCGCGTCGTCGTCGTCGTCGTCGTCTTCCGCGCGCATCGCGTCGCGCCCACCGTCGTCGTCACGCACACCGCGGACGACATCTTCCCCGCACCTCCCGCGCGCTCTGACGACGAGACGAGACGAGACGAGACGAGACGGTCGACGGTCGACGACCTCGCCTCTCCTCTCCTCTCCTCGCCTCTCCGCACGACCGCGTCCCGGGGGACTCCCCGTTCGGTCACGACCGGTCGATCGACGACCGACCACGACGACCACGTGGACGACCACGCGGACGATCTCCATCGATCTCCATCGATCTCCATCGATCTCCATCGATCTCATCGATCTCATCATCGATCCTCGATCGGGATGCCGTGGATGCCGTGGATGGTATTCAATGAGTCATGATCGGTGAAACACACACCCCCCTCTTCATATATTGAGTCATGAACGGTCACACACACACACCCCTCCTCGTGCGTCCAGGACCCACGACCCACGTCCACGACCCCTCGTCGGTTCACGTCGCGGGTGGGACGGCGGATGGATGGATGGTGGATGATGGG
>Ga0208410_1001406_pt1 | contig 12510 bp, 8 predicted proteins | sample ETN02SmetaG_3_FD_185787 | JGI IMG/M metagenome (GOLD analysis project Ga0208410, IMG submission 185787) | Marine microbial and viral communities from oxygen minimum zone, Eastern Pacific Ocean - ETNP2014F10-02SV257 (SPAdes) (version 2) | ecosystem: Environmental > Aquatic > Marine > Oceanic ... | reverse complement strand
TGTGGATGGCGACATTTGACGAGTCGTGACTCGTCAAATGAGTCTCTCGAGCGCCTTTTCCGTGCGCACGAGGTGGCGCGCGCGCGCTCGATGGGGCGTCACCGCTCGGCGCGCGATAAGACGCGGGATGTCGGTCGCGGTGTTTGAAAACGTCGGTCTCGTCGCCGCCGTCGTCGCCCTCGTCGTCGCGCAGGGATTGAAACCGCTCACGGCGCGAGGGGCGGGCGGGCCGTGGAAACCGTCGCTGGCGTTCGCGAGCGGTGGATTTCCGAGCTCGCACAGCGCCTTCGTGTGCGCGCTCGCCACGGGAGTGGGGGCGCAGTGGGGGTTAGATTCTGGGTCGTTCGCGTGCGCGGTGGTGATCGCGTGCGTGGTGATGTACGACGCGACGGGGGTGCGAAGGCAGGCTGGATTTCACGCGACGGCGATCAACACGCTCGTGGCGGGCGTGTACGGGACGAACGCGACGAACGGGACGGGTGCGACGGGTGCGGCGCCGGTGAGCGCGAACGTGGACGTCGAACGGGCGAGCGGTGATGATGGACAAGGCGCGGACTCGCTCACGGAGACGTTGTTCGACGAAGGGTTCGACGCGTTCGTGCGGCGGTTGCAGGAACGACCGCTTCGCGAGCACATCGGACACACGCCCGTGCAAGTCGTCGCGGGGGCGGTCACCGGCGTCGTTATCGGCGTCGTGATCAGTGTGAGTATGATCGTGGTGGAGTAGGAGGTAGCGTACAAGTATTTGTAAATCTACAGTATCATTAATTCGGTGGCTCGCCACCTGTCTATTTTCTATGCGGCGCGAGAACGCGTGGCGCACACCTAGGACCTCACGCCTTCATACCGATGACTATGAAAGTCATGAATATGACCATGACGAGAAGAATGTATATGCACATGATAGCGACGCTTTGTTTCTGTGATTTTTCCGCTTGGACCAACTCTTTGCGACCCTCCTCGACGGCGACGGCGACGGATTGACAGTTGTAATCGATGCGATCCAAGACGGTGCCTTGATCGATGATCAGTGCAGATAAATCCTTCATCACCGCCCCTAAGTCTTGCACCGACTCTAAGATTTTCACCACCTCGCGATCGCGCTCGATGCTCACCGTCTCCGCGCGGTTCAACATTTCCATGCGCATCAACTCTCCGCCGCCGCCGTTTGCCGCCCCCTCGCTCGCACCCCCACTAAACTGCGCGTATGAATCCAGCCCGGCGGCGCCGGGACCTCGATCTTGCTGTTGCTTCAATTTCGCGAGATAATCCTTTTGTTGTTTCCTAAAATCTTGAGACAGTTTATTCAGCTCCATCACGAGCTTTCGCTGCGCATTCACTCGCACTTTCTCCTCCCCCTGCTCCCCTGTCGCCCCCACCGACCGAATCGTCAGATCGCACCGCTTAAACAACTTCGTCACCTCCCTCGTCAACGCCTCGGCCACGATCTCTTCCCCCCCGACGTCTTCAAAATTCGGCAACAACGCCTTGGCGTGCGCCTCTCGCAGCGCCAGTAAATTTTCCCTAATCCTCGCCACGTCCCTCCCCGCCTCATCGCACCTCTCCACCCACTTCGGCACCACCCCTCCGCGCATCGGCACATCGATCACCGTCGCCTCATCGCTCCTCTCCCCCAACGCCGCGTCCAATAACCTCGACGTTCCCGCGCGCGCGTCCGCCCCGAATCTTCCCAACCCGACATCGCTCGCACCCTCTCGCCGCGTCGCGCGGTGCGCGTCCCTCGCTCGCGCGTACGCGCTCGTGAGATTTCTGTGCGCGCCAACGTGCGTCGCCATCCCTCGCGCGCGCGCCCTTCGATCGCGTCACCGAGTGTCGACGAACTCATTCATTTATTTATTCATTCATTCATTTTTTAAGTCGTTGACGACCGAGCCACCCTCGTTCGCGCGAACTCGTCGACGCCGCGCGCCACAACGCGTCGCGCGCTCCTCGGTGACGAGCGCGACGTGCGCGTGGGTCGACGATGACGATGCCCGGCGTCGAGGCGGCGGTGACGCACGCCGTGGCGGTCGGCGCGGAGGTGTGGGTGCCGCTCGAGCGCGTCACGGATGAAGATGCGACGCGCGAGGACGTCAGCGCGTCGTACGCGCGCGGTGTGGTGAAACGAGTGGACGAAAGCGCGGATGCGATCGATGTTGAGGATGGACTCGGTCGAAGGATGCGCGCCAAGGCGTCGGCGGCGCTGTTGAGGGACGCGGTGACGCAGGAGGACATGGTGAAGCTGAACCATCTGCACGAGCCGGGCGTGTTGGATAACCTGCGACGACGATACGCGATGGACGATATATACACGTACACGGGATCGATTCTGATCGCGGTGAATCCGTTCAAGGAGGTCGGGCACCTGTACGACGAGCGAGTGATGGGGATGTATCGAGGGTCGAGGTTCGGGGATTTGAGCCCGCACGTGTACGCGACGGCGGACTCGGCGTACGAGGCGATGAAACGGGAGGGGGAGTCGCAGAGCATTTTGGTGAGCGGGGAGTCGGGGGCGGGGAAGACGGAGACGGCGAAACTGTTGATGCGGTACATCGCGCGCGCGTCGGCGAGCGAAGGCGGGGCGAAGGACGCGCGAGAGGCGGGCGAGGAGACGCAGGATAAAATCTTGGAGAGTAATCCGCTTTTGGAGGCGTTTGGGAACGCGAAAACGGTACGAAACGACAACAGTAGTCGTTTTGGTAAATATGTTGAGATGCAGTTCAACGCTGCGCATCAGATTAGTGGAGCTGCGATCCGCACGTATCTTCTCGAGCGCAGTCGCGTCGTCAAGTTGACGGAGGGTGAACGAAACTTTCACATCTTTTATCAGCTTTGCGCGGGAGCGGACGAAGAATCCAGGAGCGAATGGCGTTTGAAGGATGCGAAATACTTCAACTATCTCAATCAAAGTTCATGCTTTGAGTTGAATGGCGTCGACAACGCGAAAGAGTACGAGCGCACCGTTCAAGCGATGGACGTCATCGGTATCGATGCCACAGAACGGCGGAACATTTTGAGCGTCCTTGCGGGCATTCTCCACCTGGGCAACGTCAAATTCATCGATGCGGCCGACTCCGACGACGATGGGTGCGTTCTCGACGGCGATAACGCTAAAAATGCGCTTCTCGATTGCGCCGCAGTTTTGAAGGTGGACGCTGGAAATCTCGAACAGTCGTTGTGTTCTCGTCGGATAGTGCTGGCTGACGAAGTGATTCACAAATCCCTGTCCGCAGCCACCGCTTCACACTCGCGCGATGCGCTCGCGAAGAGTCTGTATTCAAAATTGTTCGACTTGCTCGTCGATCGCGTGAACGCAAGCATCGGACAAGACGAGAGCTGCAAGTCGTGCATCGGCGTGCTCGATATATATGGGTTCGAGAGTTTTGCTGTTAACTCATTTGAGCAGTTTTGCATAAACTTTGCCAACGAAAAACTTCAACAACATTTCAATCAGCACGTATTCAAGATGGAGCAAGAAGAGTATGAAAAGGAAGGGATCGATTGGTCTTATATCGACTTCGTTGACAATCAAGACATACTCGACGTGATTGAGCGCCGCAGTAATGGAATCATATCGCTGTTGGACGAGTCATGCGTGCTTGGCTCTACGACGGACGAACAATTTGCGCACAAGTTATATTCTGGCCTGAAGGACGAGGGTCGATTTAGTAAACCGAAACTGTCGCAAACGGCGTTCACACTGTCACATTACGCCGGCGACGTTACGTACGAGAGTGAAAACTTTCTTGACAAGAATAAGGACTTCTTTATCCAGGAGCATGAAGACATTCTAGCGCGTGGCTCGCATGAAGAATTGAAGAGCATGTTCGCGTCGTCTGGCGATGAAACTGATGGCTCTAATAGATCGAAATCTTCGACAAAGTTTAAGTCTGTCAGCGCTCGATTCAAGAAGCAGCTCGGTGAGCTCATGTTGAAACTCAACGCAACTGAACCTCACTTTATCAGATGCATCAAGCCGAACGCGGAATCAAAACCATCTTCTTTTGAGAGTGCGAATGTGCTTCAGCAACTTCGATGCGGTGGTGTTCTCGAAGCAATCCGGATCAGTTGTGCCGGTTACCCCTCTCGAAAGAACATTGAAGTCTTCCTCGCGAGATTCGGTCTTCTTGCACCGCGAGCGGCCGCGTTGTACTTTGAAGGTCGAGAGAAGGAAGCCCTGGAAGGCATTCTGCGCGCCGCGGAGGTGGAAGGATGGCAAATAGGTAAGACGCAAGTGTTTTTAAGATCGGGACAAATGGCCGTCCTCGACGTCATGCGATTGAATAAGCTCAATGGCGCCGCGACGTACATTCAAAGTAGAGCTCGCACTTTCATGAAACGCAAGCATTTTTGCGAAATGCGCGAGGCGTCCATCAAGGTTGCTGCTGCGACGCGCGGTATGCTTGCCCGTAAGAGAGTCAGGAGCATGAGAGAAGAGATAGCCGCAGTGCGCATCCAGACTGCTTTCAGGGCTATTCGGATGCGAGTGCAGTATCAACGCACTCAAGATGCGACGAGAAAACTTCAAGCCATTGTGAGAGGCGCACGTTTACGTAAAAGACTCCAGGAGACGCGTGAGACAGAAGATAACATGAACGCTGCCGCCACCCTCATTCAGTCTAAATGGCGAGGGAAGGCTGCTCGCGAAGAGTTCAAGGCGGTGAAGGCCAAGGCGCGAGAAACAGGCGCTCTGCTCGAGGCAAAGTCTGCGCTCGAACAGAAGTTGGACTCTGAACGTGCTCGCACGGCGATGGAGCAACGTGCACGCCAAGATGACCTCGTCAAGTTTGAGTGCATGGAAAACGAGCTCCGAGCTCGTGTTGCCCAACTCGAAGACGAATTAGCTGCGGTGAAAATTCGTGCGGCCGAGGACACAGAGGCTCAGCTCATCGAGTTGAAGAACGCAAAGGATGAAATGGCAACGATGGCTGCAGAAACCGTCCAGTTGCGCGAGTGGAAATCATCTAGAGAGGAGCAGTTTGCCGAGCTGAACGCCAAACTAGAAAGTATTCAAGCACACTCATTGCAGTCTCCGCTGAAAACCACGCCGAGTAAACGCGAGACGAACGCATCTGTGAGTACGAACGTACTTGAAGACCTGAATGTACGAATTAGTGAAAAGGTGGAGCTCAACTCAAAACTTAGAAAAGAAGTAGACGCTCTCGCTCAAGAACGAACAGAGCTTGAAGACAAGGTGACGCAGCTTCGTGAAGAGATGGCTGAAATGGAAAAAGAGAATGAAGATTTGCGGTCGCAGTGTTCGCCTCTGCAGGAGCGTACGAATGGTCGATTCGCGTCTATTCTGAGCCCAATATCACCGATGAGTGGCTATGACTCGCCCGATACGCCAGGTACACCGAATAGCGACGACGTCGAGGCCGTACTCGAGCGGGAGCAAGCCGAGCTCGACGCACGTAAAGCCAAGCTCGAACAAATGCGTTCTCACATGGAGTATTCCGTTCTGCTTAGCTTCGTCGAAAACGATGCCCAAGACGCTGGATTTACCGAAAACGGCACGCCTGTGCTCGCGTGCATCATTTTTCGATGCTTACTCAAGTGGGGCACGTTCGAGTTAGACAGAACCAGTCTATTCGAAAAGCTCATTGATGTCATGTCCATCAACTTGGAGCACTCGTCCGAAGATTACGAGGCGCTCACGTATTGGCTGAGCAACGCATTCACCCTTCTTCAGTTGCTTCATCGTACGTTGAAGACGAGCGCATCGGGTAGCAAGGAGAATCGAAGAAAAAGTGGCGGCTTGTTTGAACGCATCAATTCACGCTTCTCAAGAATTTCGAGTCCAACGTCCGCATCGCCGAGCGTACACGGTGTCGGTAAGATTGATGCCAAGTATCCGGCTTTCTTATTCAAACAGCAGCTAGCGGCGTTCGTCGAGAAAGTCTACGGAATCCTGAGAGATCGCGTGAAGAAAGACATAACACCTCAGTTTGCCACGTGCATTCAAGCGCCACGATCTCGCATGGATGTCACGGCTAAACTAACACGCAGTACATCAGCCGTTCGACCAGAGCTCGGTGACGGATGGATGAGAATTTTAGACACTCTCGACGAGGTTGTCAAGGCCATGGCCCTGAACAACGTCCCGCGTGAGCTGAACAAGCGCTTCTTTGTGCAAATTTTCTGCTTCATAAACGTCCAGATGTTCAACGCTCTCCTACTCAGACGAGAGTGCTGTTCGTTTTCGAATGGTGAGTACATTAAAATGGGTCTTTCTCTTCTGGATGGCTGGGCTCGCCAGCCTCAAAACGAAGCTGTCGGAGATGAGTCCTTGGATGAACTACGATTCATAAGACAGGCTGTAAATCTCCTCGTCATTCATCAAAAGCCGCAGAAAACTCTCAACGAAATCACTCTCGAACTCTGCCCTCAACTGAGCATTCAGCAACTCTACAGGATCAGCACGATGTACTGGGATGATAAATACGGCACAGAGTCGGTCAACGCCGACGTGTTGAAGGAGATGCGCAATCGCATGAACGAGGATACGGATTCACATTTGAGTAACTCCTTCCTACTCGATGACGATAGCAGTGTTCAGTTCAGCATCGAAGAAAATATGGATGTGCAGACCATCAAGATCCATCTTACGGGCCAACTCGGACTGCCACCGGTGTTCTTAGAGAATCCTTCCTTTTCTTTCCTTCTTTCGCCGCCGAACGAACAATGACGTCACTATACTCTTCTCGGGTAATGACAGGAAAGTATACCGTGATGTGTTACACGCTGTAATGTCTACTGTACTACTGTTACATTTTCACATCACTCTGCCACTGTTTCCATGCGTGCGAGGGGAGAAGAGTGCCGGACGTGACCTTGACCTTCGGAATTATTTTGCTCCAAACCGCCGTCACTCGTCGATACGATATCCGATAAAATCATGGCGAAGCGCGCGGCATCTCCGGCGCGAACGCGCATCTCCATCGATTTCTCTGTCCCGCTCGCATCCTTATATTTAAATATTGTCGTCTGAAACTCTGAGTACGACGCTCCTCCGTGCTGGGATACGTCGAGACCGTGGATTTCGGTTTCAACAGAAACTCGAAGACGATTGAATCGCTTCAGAACGAGCAGAGTCGGGAGTATGATGGCGGTGGTCCACGATATAAGCACTACGACGTAAATAAGCGCCGCCCCGAAGACGTGTCCCGCGTTCGCGCACCCGTAGAAAGCGCCGCACCCCTTATAATTCTCACCAAACGTGTCCATGAGATACTCGCGCTTGCCCATCAGAGCGCCGGCGATGATGCCCCACACGCCTCCGGCGAGATGAATCGGGGCGGCGTCGACGACGTCGTCCAACTTCATCCGAAGCATCGCTTGTGAAGCGACAATGTAGCAGGCACCGGCGACAACGCCGATGACGATCGAAAGCCCGACCTCAATGTACGCAGAACTCGCGGAACACGCGACGAGTGCGGTGAGAATGCCGTTGATCATGCGCACGGGATGGATGACGCTCGAATTCCTACGCATGTCAATCAGGCCGGTCGTGAGACCTCCCACGCAACCCGATAAGACGGTGCACACCCCGACGCGCGTCACGGTAAACAGGTTCGAGAGCGCCAGAGTCCTCACGCTTCCGCAATTGAATCCGAACCAACCGTACCATAGGAACAACCCTCCGATGACTTGAAACACGGGACTCTGCGCCGGCAGGTCGTTCGGCTTCCGACCCGACGTGAAACGACCTCTGCGCGGACCCACCACGATCACGGACAAAAGCGCACTACATCCTCCGACCACGTGGACGACGCCCGAGCCGGCGAAATCGAAGACGCCCACGTCCAAGAACGGTTCGCGAGACGACGGCGATAACCACCCCGAATCGGTCCACACCCAGTGCGCGGCGATCGGAAAAATCAATCCCGACATCAGTGCCGCCACAAGCGCGTACGCTTGAAACGAAAACCTCTCCGCCACCGCACCGGACACGATGGTCGTCGACGTCGACGCGAACGCCAACGAAAAAAACGCCTCCGCGTGCCACCTCGCCGCCTCCGTCGATGACGACGAGTAACGCCCCCCGACCATCGCGAATCCGTTCGCCCCCGCGAATCCACCGTCCGATCCGTGCATGAGCCCGAACCCGAGGGTATAAAACGCCAATCCCGACACGCACAGATCGACCAAATTTTTTATCAGGACATTCTTTGTGTTTTTGATGCTCACCGAGCCGACCTCCAAGAGCGTGAATCCGATCTGCATCGCGAACACGAGCGTGGCGCAGTACAAGAAAAACACCGCGTCCACTTTTTGTACGTCCAGCGTCACCTGCATGCCGACCGAGGAGTCGCGCGCGAGGCGCGACGCGCGTCGCGCGGTGCCGCGTCGAAAAGGGTCGACACGGCCCGTCGACCCACGTGACGTTTCGCACGCGCACTGTATATTCATAGAGGAGATATATTCACGGGTCGTCACTCGTCGTGGGAGAGGGACTCCGCGGCGGTGGTCCTCGCGCGCGGACGCGCCGCCGACGACGACGCGCGAGAGACGACGACGGGGGCGTCGACGGCGGCGTCGCGCGAGTTCTCGTCGTCGTCGTCCCGTCGCGTCGTCGTCGTCGTCGTCGTCGTCGTCGACGGGCCGAGAGACGGCGTCGCGTCGTCGACGCGTCGGGTCGTTGGTGGATTTCCGAGAGATTGAAAAGACGACGACGACGACGACGACGCGACGGGACGACGGCTCGACGCGACGAGGACGGGAACGCGTCGATGAAAGTGTTGTGCGTCGCCGAGAAACCGTCGCTCGCGGCGGCGATCGCGACGCACCTGGCGAGCGATGCGTCCTCGGGGACGCTCGCGACGCGGCGCGGCGGCGCGACGGAGGCGCACGACTTCGACGGACGATCGTTCGCGGGGCGTCGAGACGCGCGATGGACGGTGACGTCGGTGATGGGACACGTCGCGAGTGTGGATTTTCCGGAGCGGTATCGGAATTGGGAGACGTGCGAACCCGGGGAATTATTCGCCGCGCCGACGGTGAAGCGCGCCGACGGCGGCGTGGCGAGACACCTGGAACGCGAGGCGAGAGGGGCGGATTATCTCATCTTGTGGCTCGATTGCGATCGAGAGGGGGAGAACATATGCTTTGAAGTCATCGAGGCGTGCGCGCCGACGATGAAACCGCGGACGCGGGACGGTGAGAGACGGATTTTACGCGCGAAATTTAGCGCGGTGACCAAGGAGAGCGTCGAGCGCGCGATGACGACGCTCGGAGAGCCGAATAGAAACGAGGCGCTCGCGGTGGACGCGAGGCAAGAGTTAGATCTGAAGATGGGCGTCGCGTTCACGAGGTTTCAGACGCAATATTTTTTAAACAAGTACGATCGCTTGGATGCGCGCGTGGTGTCGTACGGACCGTGTCAGACGCCGACGTTGGGATTTTGCGTGCGAAGACACTTGGACATTCTTCGGCACGTCCCCGAGCCGTATTGGACGCTCGACGCGTCGTTTGAATCGAGTGATTCGAGTGAGACGAGTGCGAATCCAACGGATGGAGCACTCGACTGCGTCGTCACCCCGACGTGGGCGAGATCGAGACTGTTCGACGAGGAGACGGCGCGCGCGTTTTTACGCCTCGTCGACGAGGCGCGAGAATTTCGCGTCGCCGACGTGCGCGTCGAACCCGCGACGCGCGCTCGACCGTGCGGTTTGAACACGGTCGAGATGCTCAAAGCGGCGTCCGCGGGTCTCGGCATGGGTGCGCATCGCGCGATGCAAGTGGCGGAGCGCTTATACATGGCTGGACACATCTCGTATCCTCGCACGGAGAGCACGGCGTATCCGCGAGGTTTCGCGTTGCGCGAGACGCTGGCGACGCAACGCGCGCACCCGGTGTGGGGCGCGTACGTCACCGCGCTCATGGACGACGGAAACATGACGATGCCGAGACGTGGCGTCGACGCGGGCGACCACCCGCCCATCACGCCGATGCAGGCGTCGACGGAGGAGCGCGTCGGCGGCGGCGAGGCGTGGCGCCTGTACGCCTTCATCGCCAGACGTTTCATCGCGAGCGTGTCGCCGGATTGTGCGTACGAGACGCAGACGGCCGCGTTAACCGCGGGTGGAGAGGAGTTTACTTTACGAGGAACGACGGTGCTCGATCATGGATGGACGCAGATCGAGCCGCACAGAATGATCGAGGAGCGTCCGCTTCCCTCCGTCGTCGTCGCAGGCGCGCGCGTGCCTATGTCGAGCGCGCGACTCCGCCGAGAGACGACGTCGCCTCCCGGATACTTGACGGAGAGCGAATTGATCGACCTGATGGAAAAGAACGGCATCGGCACCGACGCGTCCATTCCGACGCACATCAACAACATACAGGTTCGTAAATACGTCGACATTGAAAAAGGGCGTCGCGTCGTCCCGACGGCACTCGGCGTCGCCCTGGCGCAGGGGTATCGCGCCATCGACGACGAGCTCGTGCTCCCGACCGTCCGTCGACACGTCGAACATCAGCTCGATCTCATCGCCAAGGGCCTCGCTCCGTACGAGGGTGTCGTCGAGCACGTCCTCGCGCAGATGTTTGATAAGTTTAATCACTTCGCCGCCAACATCGGCGCCATGGACGCGTTGTTCGGGGCGTCGTTTTCTCACGCGTCGACGGAATCGACGCCGTATTCCAAGTGCGGACGGTGTTCGAGGTACCTGAGACTCGTCGGCGCGAGCGGTCGGATTCAGCGTTTACACTGTCCCATCGAAGAGGTCGTCTACGAGCTTCCCGCGGGCGGCGTCTTCAAGCGACACAACGGGGCGACGTGCCGCCTGTGCGGTTTCGAACTCTTGATTTTCTCGCCAAAGGGCACCGGACGACACTTTCCTCTGTGTCCGTTTTGTTTCAACCACCCACCGTACGACGGCGCGCCGAGGATCAAGGCCACGCTCACCGGATCACCACATCCTCGCGAGCACCCGGTCGCAGACGACGTCGCCACGTCGCCGTGTCCCGAGTGCGCCGACGGCGTCCTCATGCTCGACCCGACGGCGCCTTCTCCGCCCAAGTTGCACTGCTCGACGTGTTCGGTGCTCGTGCGTTTACCTCGAGACGTGCGTCGCGCGCGCGTGAGCGCGGACGCCGAGTGCGCGGCGTGCGGATCAAAGTGTTTAGACGTAGAATACTTCGCCGGCGAGCGGCGGCTCGCCTGTCTCGCGTGCGAGGACACGCTTCGAGAGAGCGCGCGGGTGGCGAGGAGTCCCGCGAGCGCGCCCGGTGGTCGCGGTGGTCGCGGTGGTCGCGGGAGACGCGATGCGAGACGTTAGGTGTGCGAGATGTCCTTCGAACGACTAAGTGTATCAATAACAATCGCCGCAAGACGGGTTTCGTTCTAATGAGCTAAACGTCGTCCCCTTACGCCGCGAGCGCCTTCTTGATGAGGCCACTACGCTTCGTGCGCGCGAGCGCAATCTTGAAGCGTTCGAAGTCCGTGAGCCCAGCGCGCGCGTTTTGACGCGACACTTTCTTGCCCCACGCGCTCGCCGCCCACTTGCCCTCGACGTCCGCGCTCTTCCAGGCGGCGTCGAGCGCCGCGGCGTCGCACGCGCGCTCGCACTCAACCTTCAAGTCCGTGATCGCCAAGCGACGAAGGCTGATCACATCCGGCCTGACACCCGGCGCGGCGACGAGCACCTACGATCACGCGCGAAATCAATCTCATCGTCAGTCCTTCGTTCGTTCGTTCCCGTCGCGCGTCCGCCGTCTCCAGTCCTAGGGTCTCGCGTATTAGGGTCAGCATCGTCCCGCGCACGAATCGCGCCGTCTCGCGCACGCACTCTGTTCATGTCGACGACATCGACGATCACCAAAAGCTTGCCGTAGCGCTTATCCGCCTTGAGGTTACACAGGGCGACGCGGCCGATCTCAATGTTACGCTGCGCGCGACGCACGGGGCTCGCGGTCAGTCTCCTCGATCGTGCGCCTCGGTCATCGTCTTCGCGTCGTCGTCGTCGTCGCCGTCGCGTCGTCGTCTTCGCGAGCGCGACGGCACGACGCGACGCGCGTATTTTCTTTCGAGCGGGGTCGCGCGCGACGTACGTTGAACGGCATCGTGACGTGCTCGCGCGTCGCGTAAAGGCGGATGCGCGCGCCGCGATGGTGCGCGCGAGGACGACCCTGGGGCGCGGGACGGGGTCTCTTACATAGTGTGGTTTGAAAACACCCATATATTACCGTATGTGTGTGAATAGATAGTCTTTGTTTCTCTATATTATGCATGCCCGGTCGGTCGTCGTTCTCGTTGCGACGCATCGCGCGCGCGCGACCCGAGTCGACGTCGCGACGCGCTCGACGCGCGTCGTCGTCGTCGTCGCGCGATGCGTCCACGACGCGCGCTCGCGCGCGATGTACCGTCTCGTCGGACGCTCGCGCGCGCGGTCGTCGTCGTCGTCGTCGTCGTCGTCGTCGTCGTCGCGACGCTGACGATGGGATGCGAAGCCGCGGGCGCGCCGGTGGCGCGCGCGACGTCTCGAGCCGTCTCGAGCGCGATTCGAGCGG
>Ga0208410_1001404_pt1 | contig 12513 bp, 6 predicted proteins | sample ETN02SmetaG_3_FD_185787 | JGI IMG/M metagenome (GOLD analysis project Ga0208410, IMG submission 185787) | Marine microbial and viral communities from oxygen minimum zone, Eastern Pacific Ocean - ETNP2014F10-02SV257 (SPAdes) (version 2) | ecosystem: Environmental > Aquatic > Marine > Oceanic ... | reverse complement strand
CTCCGAGCGTGTTCAAACGCGGTCCCAAGGCATCGAACGCCGCGGACGCGACCGACGCATCCACGCTCGACCGCGTCGCGCGCGCCGTCTCGACGGCGCGCGACGCGTGGGCCGCCCGGCGAGGCGCGAGCGCGAGCGCGCTTCCGTGCGCCGTGTGGCGCCCGGAAGTCTCGCGCGCCGAGGTGGTGCGCGCGAGGGGGAGACACTTTCACAGATTCGGGTGCGCGCGCGGGGACGCGACGTGGTTGTTCCCGGAGGAGTGCGCGTTTCTCGTCGAGACGGAGCGTCTGGCGTTGTTTTTGAGTGATTCGGACGAGGAACCGGCGAGCGTGCGAGCGGTGTACGCGCTGTTGACGCGATGCGGGGTGTCGAGGGAAGAGTATCTGGTGTACGGGTATTTGTGTCGATTGGGGTTCGGATGTCGACGGTTCGGCGCGGCGTGGACGGCGGACGCGCGCGCGGACGCGGAGACGTGGAGCGCGGACGCGGATGGGTTGGGAAGGTGGGCGCGGAGAGCGGTGAGGGATGGGGATGGGTTGATGACGAAAAAGAGACGCGTGGAGGTGCCGGTGATGTCTCGCGAGGGAGGCGCGGCGTCTCGCGCGTGGTGGCCGTGGACGCGTCATCCGGGACACGCGTGGATCGGACCGGAGATACACGACGCCGTCGAGGCGAACGCGCCGCGCGCGCCCGCGCCGTTGGAATACGACGAGACCCCGGTGCGGGTCTCGCCGACGTTTCAGGTGTATCAGCCGAATAGAAGTTTCAGTAAAAAGTCACCAGATCCGGTGAGCTTTTTCGTCTACGTGCGCTCGGAGAAACCGCCCGACGGACGAGAGATGCGGAGTTTATTGGATCAAGCGGGCGGGAAACCGGTGCGCGTGGTGAATTGTCGACAATCGACGGTGATGATGTTTACGTTTTCAGACGCGAATACGTAGCATTGTACTGTACAACATCTACAAAATTCAATACCGGCCGGGTCCGCGGACCGTCTCCGTCACCGTCTCCCGTCACTCGGACGTCGCGACGAAGCGGCGACCGCGCGAATCGTTCGCGACGAATGTGTACGCGCTCGGCGCGCCGGTGTCGAGCGAGCGCGACGTCACGGGAGAACCGACGTACCAAAAGATCCAACCCTTGCGTTCGCCGCGAAGAATGGCGGCGCGTTCCTCCCCGCCGTCGTCGTACGAGACGACGAGCGATTTCATCTCGCGGCGCGCGGCGTCGTGCGCGTCGGCGCGCGACGACGCGGTCGGTGGTCGTCCGAATTGTCGTCGTCTGGCGGTTTGGAAATCACTGCGCGCGTGCTCGTCCACCTCCTCCGCGAGAAAGAGCGTTCGTCGCGGCGCGCCGAGCGCGGCGAGACGTTCCCGGCCCGAGGGCGCGCACGCGCCGCGGTGCGCGCGCGTCCCGGGTCTTCGCGCGAGCGTCTCGCCGAAACGAAGCAACGCGCGAAATGCGACGTCGACGCGGGCAAAATTCGGCGCGTCGGCGTCCAGGAACGCTTCGTCGAATATGCATCGCTCGAATTCGTCATCCGCGACGACGTTCGCGCGCCATAATTCGACGACGAATTCCGCCGCGCCGACGAGCGACGCGTCGTCGCTCGAGCGTAACCTCTCCGTCGCTCGAATGCGAACGGCGTCGCGGAATTCGGCGGACGTCGCCGCGACGCACCGCGCGTACGTCATCGCGTAATTCGTCTGCGCCGCGGCCGCGGCGACGAGTCGGTCGGCGCACGCGCCGAACGCCGCCGAATGTCGATGGAGCGCCGCGGACATGCGCTCAGCCGTCGATTCGATCGAGTCTGGCGTCGCTCGATTCAACGCGGCGTTAAACGCCGAGACGGGATCGAATACCTCCGTCTTCTTCTTCGAAAACGCCGACGCCGACGTGCTTTCGGAGGAGTCTCTCCTCCAATTTGAATAATCTCTCTCGTCGTCGTCGTCTCGACGCCATCGTCCTCCTCGGTTCGCCGCGGGAAGCACCACCACGCTCTTCGTCCCACGCGTCTTCCGAACGCCGTGCGCCTTTGGATCCTTCACGCGGTCGAACGCCAAGAGCGCGCACCGTCGAAAACTCGCGACGACGGACTCTTTCGCCGTTTTAATGCGCACGGGTAACCCCAACGCGTGAAACCCATCGCACGCGTCTCGCAAGAGAATTTCCTTGACGCCGCGACCTCGCGCGTCGGGCGCGACGCACAGTCTATCCACCTGCGCGCTCGTGAAGACGAAATCGGGAGATGAAAACGGATACATCGTGTCCGCTTTTGGGTCGCTCTGTAACGCGCGCATGGAGACGTACCCGACGCGCGCGCCGGACGCCGCGACTTCGACTTCGTAATACACGCCGCGCGGTTCCGGATTCGCCGAGACGTAATGAAGCGCCGCGTATCCACCCTCGGACCATCTCTCGGGCGAAGACGGGATCAATCGAACCACCGTGCCGTCATCGAGCGCGAGTTCGCGTTCTCGAGCGGAGACAAAGGCGCGAACTCGATGAGAGACGTCGTCGAGTTGTTCGGCGACGCCGAGCGCGAGTCTCTGAATCGGGTCGTCGGGCGACGACCATCGCGCGGACGCCGTCGCGACGATGGTCGCGTCATCGTCGTGGATCGTCACGCGTCCGTTCGTCTGTTCTGCGAACACCCGCAACGCGCGCGCGAGTTCGCGGTGCCACGCGCGCGAGGCGCGTTCGTTCTCGTCTCCTCGGTCTTCGTCTCCGTCGCGTCTTCGACCTCGTCTGCTCGGAAACACCCTCCTCGCGGGACACATCGCGACGACGAGATTAAACGATAGATTCGCGTGCAACGACGGCGTCTTCACCGGCGGCGCCCCTCTCTTCACCGCGATCCCGCACTCGATCTCGCTCGACAGCGCCCTTCGAAACGCCATGAACGTTTGCGCGGCTCTCGTCGCCTCGCTCGCGGGTCCCGGCGCGTCACCCGCGCGAAGCACCCCGACCGCGCGCGCGCCGTTCGTTCGCTCCATCTCCGCGCACACCGCGCGCACGAGTTTCCGCACATCGTTCGCGGATTTATGATCGCCCCGCCACACGTACGCGTCGTCGTCGTCGTCGTCCGGATTCGGCGTCGGCGTCCTCGTCAGCGTCACCCGGCGCGTCTCTCGCGCGCGCCATCCGAAACGGTCCCTCGCCGTCTCGCGCGCCCTCGCGCCGTCGTGCGACCCGAAACAAATCAGATAGACGACGTCTTTGACCGCGGCGTCTCTCTCTCTCGCGTCCGTCGTCACCATCGCGATTTCTCGGTCACCCGTTCCAGTCGCCGCCGTCGCCGCCGACGTCGTCGTCGTCTCGTCGTCCCTCGGTCTCGTGCGCGTCGGCGCGCGCGCGAAAGCACCGCTCGAGGTGACTCAAACCGATGTTCCGACACTCGAGCGACCACTCGTCGGCGAGCGCGGCGCGCTCGCGCGGCGAGAGCGGGATTTTCTTTGCCTTTTCCGTCTTCGCTCGAATTCGCGCAAACTCGCGTTCGAGCGCCTCGTCGTCGTCGTCGTCGTCGTTCGCGTCGCTCGCGCGCGCGAGAACGACGACGCGCGCGCGTGTGTCTCTTTCCCGCCCGCGAGCGAGGACGCGCGCGCGCACGGGATGCGCCAGCGCGCGAATCATGCGCCGTCGGGGACTGGCGCGGGTCGGCACTCGTCGTCGCGTCATGACGTCTCGATCGGCGTCGCCGCGACCCGCGCTCGCGGATGGACGCGATGGAACCGTCGAAAGTATCGACCCGCTCGCGTTCCTGCGCGCGGACGCGGCGACGCAGGCGACGCTGGCGCGAGAGGTGCTTCCGCAGTGTCGACAGACGACGAGCGTGCTGAAGATTTTGGAACGAATCGAGGACGCGTGCGTCGCGCGCGCGCGCTTGGGCGTCACGGACGCGCGGAGATGTGAGACGAGATCGTTAGCGTTCGTTGAACCCGCGAATGGGTCGATGGAGGCGGAGGAAAAGCGAACGATGGGGGAAGATGAAGTGGACGCGTTTGCGCGGGGTGTTGGCGACGCGGCGGCGACGGCGAGACCGGAGGCGATGGATTACGCGCTGGAGTGCGAAAGATCGAGGGATGAGGCGTCTGGAACGAAATTATGGATGACGTGCGACGCGTTGGTGTTCGTGGTGTCGGGAGAGATCACGTCTGAACGCGCTGGAGCGACGGGCCCGGCGGCGAGGGCGAGCCGAATACCGACGTATTCGGGAACGAAGACGAACGAAAAGACGACGCAGTGTCCCGAGGTTGGGTGTTACAGGCGGAATCAAAACGCGAGCGCGGTGAAAACCCTTCGAGGGACGTCCGTGTTGAAGGCGATCGGCGAGATCGCGGCGTGCGTGGAGAGGATGGGCGAGGACGACATCTTCGTGGTGTGCGAACGCGTGGGCGAGACGGATGATGTGCGAGGCGTGAACATACGCGATGCGCTCGTGAAACTCACCGGCGTACGCGAAGACAACGTTTTTTGCGTCAAGGAGTGCGGCAACGAGGGATTGAGGGACGCTGGAGGTGGAAAATTGGATGAATCCACGGGTGGTTGGTTTAACGGCGCGGGCGGGAAGAAAACCGTGGCGAGAGATTTTCAACTGCGTTTGGAGAATTGGCACGAAAAGTGGAGCGCCAATCGCGCGAAAAAGCTCCGCGACACCGAATACGATAAGATTCGGGAGCAAATACAGTTTTGGGCCATGTTTTTGCGCAAGGATGATGAATCTCTGGCCGAGGAGCGAGACGCGCCTGCAGCGGAATCGCCCTCTGAAGACGTCGTGGAAGACGCGGAAGACGCTGGGAAAGAAAAGGAGGATCCACGCGCGCTCGCGCGCGTGCACGAGAGTGGATCTCTCATGGCGGTGCATAAATTCCTCAAGACAGCCGTCGAAGGCGTCCCGATGGCGGGTATTCCCGGCGCGCCGGAGATGGCGTGGAACCACTTTCAAAAGTATCCTCAACCCGAGCGCGCGCCGCTCATGAACGCGGCGTATTCGCACAACGTCATCCAATACGCCGCGGCATTGATGTTTGCATGGCTCACGCCCGGACCCGTGGGCGCGCACGCGACACACTTCACGAATAGGTTTCGAATCTGTCTCTTTTTCGCGTGCCTCAGCGGCGCGTCGCCGCTCGATCCCGAGGTGGTGACGACGGTGATCGGTCTCGCCGCGGGTACGGATAAGGAAAACTTGGAGATGTCTCCGGTGATTCGATTCATGGACAACGCCGACGCGTCGAGCGACGAGGAGTTCGCGGACGCGCGGGACGCGCCCGTGGATGAGGAGTTGATGGATATTGACGGCGAAGCCATCGCCGAGGACGCGTCGTCATCTTCGGAGACGTCCTTTGCGTCTCTCGCCTCCATCTCCACGATAATGCAAGACGCGCTCGATCGAGCGATCGCCGAAGGGAATGATCTCAAGGATCGCGCGTCCAAGATGCTCGTGGATTTCTTAAATTCCGGTAACAGGGAGGTGTTGGCGAGTCGCAGACGCGCGATGAAAAAGGCGTGCGAAGCCAAGGCGAATGCCCTGCAGCTCAAGAAGATGTCGTACGATGAGGCGGAGGCGCTCGGGAAAAAAGTCTTCAACCGTGCGTTTACGCGAGACGTGTCCAAGCGCGTCTCGACGTTGATATTCGGGCCAAAGTTTATTGCATCCGTGGCGGCGGATTTGACGCAAATTCTCAACAGTTCGTTCACGACGTACATCGCCACGTCGTCCATCGACATCTTCTTGCCCATGGTCGAGGAGCACGAGGAGAAGATGCGATTGAAAAACGAAGAGGATGCGCAAAATGCGAAAGAGGCAGCCGCCGAAGCCGCGGCGGCGGCTGTGGCGGCGTTGACGGTGAAGAATGGATTCGTTCGCGTGACGCTCTCCGCGGAGGATGACGGATTCGTGCGATGCGATCTCACGCCGACACCGCTTCCGACCACCGTGGAGAAACTGTTGAACACGTCTAAAATGATCGGGGAGAGAACCGTCGCTCTCACGACGACGACAGCGTCGACGGTGTCGTTGAAAGCAGAGGCGATGTCGACGTGGGCGTCGAAGACGAGCGATTCCGTGCGCAAGGAGACGAATCGAGGCTTGGAACGCGCGCAAGAGAACGCGAAGGCGAGTCTGGAACGCGCGCAAGAGAACGCGAAGGCGAGTCTGGAACGCGCGCAAGAGAACGCGAAGGCGGGTCTGGTAAACGTCAGCGTCTTTTTCGACCGAACGAAGAGTTCGATCAACGACAGTCTGACGTCGAGCGCGACGACCATCACCAACGCGTTCGCGTCTCTCAAGGGCGACGATGTCGCCGCTGGTTCGGTCTCGATCGACGTTCGTTCGCTCCCCGTACAAAGAGTCGCCGCGGCGCTCGAAAACGAAGAGGTCGATCGCGTCATCGTCTCTTCCAACTTGGTGCTCAAGATGCCAAAGGATTTAATCCTCTCCAAGGCGCTCGGCGATATTTACAAGGAACTTCGCGAAGACGCCGCCTCCTTCGTCAAGTACCAAGACGACGAGACCGTTCTTCGCGCCATTCAACGCTTGCTCGAACTCGTCGTCGAGAGCGGGGACGAGATCGCCATCAACGAGCTCATCAAACTCGGCGTCGTCCCGCGACCGAAATCCGCCGCGCAAGCCAAACTCGAGGCGTGGCGCGAAAACTTTCGTCGCTCCGAGACGACCAAAACCCAAGATACAGACGCGGACGCACCCTCCTCACCCTCCTCCCGATTCACCGCGGCGTCGATGCCCACCTTCACCATGCCCCAGATGCCCCAGATTCCGGACGCGCTCAAGAGCTCGTTCGCCGCCCCCATGGCGTTCTTCTCGCCGACGAAATCCGCCGCCGCCGACGTCGACGCCGCGACCGACACCCTCCAATCTCCACCCCCCGCGTCCAATTCCGCGTGAACACCCACACCGTGTAATCCATCTCATGTAACGATACCGTGGTGACGATACCATCGTCTGCGCCGAACCGCGCGCCGTCCCGTCGCGCGCGCCCGCCGTCCCGCCCAAACCCTCGTCCCAAAGGGTTCGCCCCACGGCGAATGGGCGCGGGCGCGATCGCGTCCGCACACGCGCGCGCCATGCCCACGGTGAACCTCAACCGCGACGAACTCTTCGTGAGACTCGGTCAGACGTACACGGAGGATGAATTCGATGAACTGTGCTTCGAGTTCGGCATCGAGCTCGACGAGGTGACGAGCGAGTCGGCGATGAAATCCAAGTTTTTGGGCGCGGAGAGCGCGGTGATGAGAGAGGGGTCGGGAGGGGAGAGCGACGAGGTGATATACAAGATCGACATTCCCGCGAACCGATACGATCTGTTGTGCGCGGAGGGGATCTCGAGAGCGCTGAACGTGTTCCGAGGGACGACGCCGACGCCGACGTTTCGCCTGCGCGAGCCGAGCGACGGAGGGGCGAGGGAAAAGATGGTGGTGAAACCGAGCGCGATGTTGGTGCGACCGTTCGTCGTGTGCGCGGTGTTGAGAGGGATGAAATTCAACCGGGAGCGATACGATAGTTTTATCGATCTGCAGGATAAGTTGCATCAGAATATTTGCCGGAGACGGAGCTTGGTGGCGATCGGGACGCACGACTTGGGGAAGATTAAGGGACCGTTCACGTACGAGGCGCAATTGCCGGAAGAGATTGAATTCGTGCCGTTGAAGCAAGAGAAGTCGTTCAACGCGCGAGATTTGATGGAATTTTACAAGAGTGATCAAAAGTTGAAGCACTTTTTGCACATCATCGAGGATAGCGCCGTGTTTCCGGTGGTGAAGGACTCCGAGGGAACGGTCTTGTCGTTGCCTCCGATCATCAACGGGGCCAAGTCTGCGATCTCTTTGGACACCACGGATGTTTTCATCGAGTGCACGGCGACGGATCTGAACAAGGCGAAGATTGTGTTGAACACGATGGTGACGATGTTTAGCGAGTATTGCTCCGATCCCTTCACCGTGGAGCCGGTGGACGTGGTGGATTGCGCGGGGAAAGAGTGCACTTATCCGGATTTTATGACGAGATTCGTCGATGCAGACGTAGATTACATCAACAAGCGCATAGGAACCTCCATCGATCGCCAAACGATGGCTGCGCTGTTGTGCCGCATGCAGCTGCAAACCAAGCTCGGCGCCGACGAAAAGACGCTCCGCGTCGAGGTGCCCCCGACGCGTTCCGATATTTTGCACCCGTGCGATATCGCGGAAGACGTCGCCATCGCGCACGGGTACAACAACATCGCGCGTACAGTGCCGAACACGTACACCATCGCGTCTCAGCAGCCCATCAATAAGTTCTCAGACGCCGTGAGGGACGAGGTGGCTCGCAGCGGTTTTAGCGAGGTGTTGACGTGGATTTTGTGCTCGCACGATGATAACTTTGCGAACGTGCTGAGAGAGGACGACGGGAACAGCGCGGCGATCGTCGCGAACCCGTCCAGCTTGGACGTACAAGTCGCGCGCAATAGCCTGTTGCCCGGTGCCCTCAAGGCGCTCGGCGCGAACAAGGACGCTCCGTTGCCCGCCAAGCTCTTCGAAGTGGGTGACGTCGTCGTGCTGGATGCCGAAGCCGACGTCGGCGCCCGCAACTCTCGACGCCTTTTGGTCCTGTATAGCAACGTCCAAAGTGGTTTTGAAGTCGTGCAGGGTGTGTTGGATCGCGTGATGCAAGTCGTCGGCATAGCCAAGTTTGACGGCTCCGACTTTGGATACGAGCTCGAGGAGTCGAACGAGCCGACGTACTTCCCGGGTCGACAAGCGTACATCAAGCGCAACGGCAAAAAGATAGGTGTTTTCGGTATCGTTCACCCCGACGTGTGCGCCAAGTTTGACGTTGTGAGCCCGACGTCGGTGTTGGAGCTTGAGCTCGAGCCGTTGATGCAATAAGACCAATTAGACGAGATGTAATGTTGAATCTCATTCATTCTATTCAAATTCTACTAAATCCGTTCGTGGATTTCTCTAATCACTTCTTCTTACCCTTGCGCTTCATCGAGGTCGTCTTTCTCGTCGGTGGCGTCTTGCCCGCGGAGAGACTGTACGAGCCCGGCGCGAGCGCCGGAGACTTGCTCCCGGTGGCGGGCATCGCTCCCGCGATACCGCCGAGTTGCATAGCCGTCGCCCCGGCCGCGGGACTGTAGCTACCGATTTGCTGAAACTGCGCCATCGTTTTGGTGTCTTTCTTTCGCCCTTGCGGTGACTTCGTCATGGCGGACATGGGCATGCCGCCGCTTCCCGTTCGATTGAGACCCGCCGCCGCGGACGCCGGCATGCCTCTTCCCGGCTGTATGACGTTTCCCATGGGAGAGATCGACGCGAGACGGTGTCCACCGCTCCCCATGACGTTACCGTTACCGGGCAAAGTTCCGTTCGAGGCGAGAGCGCTGAGAGCTTGATCCGCCAACTTCACCGGGCTCAACACCGGTCCGCAAAAGTTGCGCACCTCGCGCCACGACCTGTGCGGGGCGATGCGACGACTCTTATCCATGCCGACGCGCTCTTGCGCCGCAGTTCTGCGAATTTTCTGGTGATGTTTCGCCATGACGGCGCACGATCGATCAAAGTGGAAGCGCACCGTCTCGTCCTCGACCGGAAGCGCGCGCGCCATGAGCGTACGCGCGCTCCCCTTGTTGAGATTGAGCGCGGCGATGGCTTGTTGATTTTGTTCCTGCTCCGCGATCTGCGTGAGGTGGGAGAAACGCCATCTGCAGTGCTCGATGCGATGGTACGTGCCCTTAATGGGCGTACCCGCGGCGAAGGCATCCGTGATGAGGGACCAGTTGCAACCAAACTCGTGCACGATGGCGCACAAGAGTTGGTCCTCCATCGGCGTCCAAGAGCGCATCGCGCCGGCTCTGCGCTTCTTCTTCGCTTCCTTCGAGCGTCGCTTCTCTTCCAAGCTCGGACCGGCGCGTTTGGGAATCGGTACACCGAAATCCATGTCCACCTCGTGCCCCGGGGCGCCAAACTGAATGTACTCTCCGCGTCGGTTCTTGCGACGTCTTCCCTTGATGTCCACCATGTACCCCTCCTCATCGAAGTAGAAACCGCGCGCCGCAGCCGCGTTGAGGAACGTTCGGCGTTCATCCATCGTCGCGCGATGTGCCTCATCCTCAGCCTTGTAACGTGCCGCCTCGACGAGCGCGCGCGCTCGTTTGCGCTCATTCTCTTCCCAGCCTCGTAAGCTTCGCTCGTACTCTGCAAACTTTTGCGCCTCGACTTGCATGGTTTCTCTGTACACGCGCTCGTTCAACGCGGGGACGGCGTCATACGTTATCGCAGCAAAATCTTCGACTATGGGAGGCGTTTGCGGCGCCATCAGACCCATATCGATGTCCATGCCGTCCATCTCCATCGATTCCGCGAACGCTATGCGGTCCGCCTTGGATGCGCCGTCTTCGGCGTCATCCTCACCGTCGTCCTGCTCATCCTTCTTCTTCGCGCCTCTACCCCGCGTCGGCTTGCTCGCCTTTTGCTTCTTCGCCGCCTTCTTCGCCTCCTTTGCGCGCTCCTTTTGTTCCTTTTGTTCCTGAGCCTCGATGGCGTCTCGCACCAAGTCACGTTTCATTTCCACCATGGTGAGATACAATTGGTTGGACGCCCACGAGTTGATGATCTTCATCCCGGGTGGAGGCGTCGGCGTTGTGGCCAGCATCGCTATGTGCGGTTGTTGATTCCCGATCGGCGTCGACAATTCCATCTTCGAGGCTTTGTTTGCCCCGTTCTCTTCGTCGCCCTCTTCACCCTCTTCGTCGTTCTCCGTGGCCTCTGTCTTAACGTCTTCACCGTCCGATCCCGCGCTGCCTTCGTCATCGTCATCGTCAACCAACTCAGCGGCGTTCGGAAGCGGTCGCTCCTTGGCTCGCGTCCACGCCTCGGCCCAAAACGCCGCCACCTCGGCGGCGATGGTGGCGCACCGAGTCTGCCGACGCTTCTCCTCAGACTTTTCACGATCCGCCGGCTCGCCCTCGCACGCAGCCACCAACTGAGACACTTGACGAGACGTTTCCTGCTTCCAATCGCGCTCGCTCGCAAAGTCCCGCGCCAACCACGTCATCTCCATCATCACGTATTCCCAGTGACTCTTTCTCTGAGAATCGTCGTGCGTCTTGACGTTAGCGCGCGCGTCCAGCGCCTTAATCTTCTCCCTGATCGCCTTGGCGCGCGCGATGAGCATATCCTCATCCTTCAACCGCCGCTTACGATCCTCCACACTCTCCTCCCCTGCGTCCGCGTCCGAGGTGGACGCGTTCGCGCCGCCTCGTTCGCGCGCCATATCGTCGGCGCGTCTTCGTCTTCTCCCTGCGCGTCGTCGATACGAATCGCGTCTCGTCAGTCCCTCCGTTCGCATCGTCTCGTCCATCACCATCGAATCATTCCTCTCGACCGTTTTCTCTCTCCTCCGCACCCCTCTCCCGTTCGATGCGACTCTCGACGCGCGCGGCGGCGCCGCCGCCTCTCGCGCGTCGATCGCGCGCTCGGTCCGATCCATCGTCGACTTCTCCATCGATAGCGCCCGTTTCTACCCCTCTGACCGCACCGATCGACGAACACGCGTTCGATCCACGTCCTCGCGCGATCGACGTCGTCCTCACCCCTCGGCGCCCTCGTCGACGCGGACGAATCGTCGAGAAATGCCCTCGACGCGAATTGCCCTCGAATCGCGCGAATTCTCAAGAATTCTCTCTCTCTCGCGCACCTCCGTTCGCGATCGACGCCCGTGAGCGATCGAAGCGATGTAAAAGACGTTTCCGGCGCGGACGCGCGCGAGTCCGCGCGTCCGCGCGGGCGTCGGCGGGATTTGACGTCCTCGGAACGCGCGAATCCGTGATCTCCACGACGAGGACGTTTTCACGAGTCATGACTCTCCAACGAGTCCCTCCATGTATCCATCCCCGCGTTTAAACCTCACGCGTACGAAGGACGTCATCGAGACCGTGTACGTCATCCAGATACATAAAAATACACAGGTTTCACTCACGCGCGCATACGCATCGAATGTCCGATTACACACACCCGAACATAAAAATATACAACGGTCGCGCGTCGTCCTCGCGCGCGTCCTCGAACGCGCGCGCGCGCGCGCGCCACCTCGCATGTCGCGCGCGCGCGCCGTCGTCGACGACGACGTTTTCGATTCCCTCGATTCGCTCGCGCGACGCGAATTAGCGAGCGCGATCGCGTCTCGGTGCGCGGACGCCTCGCGCGCGGTGCGCGCGCACGAGCGCGCCACCGTCGCCGCGACGGTCGCGTGCGCGACGCACGCCGCGCGCGCGCGCGCCGTCATGCGCGAGTGTTCGACGACGATGCGCGACGTCGCGCGCGAGTGGCGATGGATGACGTCGGAGGAGACGATTCGCGCGCTCGAGGGGGCGTTGGAGGAGGCGCGCGCGTTTCGCGAGCTCGCGGAGAGGTTCGAGCGCGCGTGCGACGAGGCGGTCGCGCGTTCGGGGCGGGGGGTGGGGTAGCGAGGGGTCGAACGCGGCGCTCGAGCGCGTGAATCGGTCTCGGGGG
>Ga0208410_1001403_pt1 | contig 12521 bp, 16 predicted proteins | sample ETN02SmetaG_3_FD_185787 | JGI IMG/M metagenome (GOLD analysis project Ga0208410, IMG submission 185787) | Marine microbial and viral communities from oxygen minimum zone, Eastern Pacific Ocean - ETNP2014F10-02SV257 (SPAdes) (version 2) | ecosystem: Environmental > Aquatic > Marine > Oceanic ... | reverse complement strand
TCCTGCCATTGAGATAAATGATGCAGCTGACATCCAATCAGCAGCAGTTGCCATTCCATTAAGAACTGGATGTATTCCAGCACCAGCTACATAAAACTCTTTTGTACTTTGTGCTCTAGACCATATAGCGATACCTATATATAAAGTAAATGTGATACCAACAAGAAGGTATGTCCAAAATTGAGAGTCCATATTATTCTTTTAAATTATATTTTTCATCTAATTTGTTCATAAGATATACATAGATAAATATTAGTATTACAAAAATGTATATTGAACCTTGCTGTGCAAACCAAAATCCTAGAGGGAATCCTCCGAGATAAAAATTATTTAAATATTCTGCGAATAAAATACCAAACCCAAATGAGCATATAAACCATACTGATAGGAGTATTCTTAGATATAACAAATTCTTTTTCCAATATTTCTTTCTCATTTTATATTAAATATTAAATGGGGTTTTACCTTCGACTCTCATATTTTCTTTTGTTAGAATTTGAAAAGATTTTGATTTAGGCAATTCTTTATAAAGATTAAATGAATCTTCTGGCATTAGAGTTAATTTTCTTTTTAATGTATCTATAATTCCAAAAGCAAGATCTAAATGAGCTAGATGCTCTCCTTTTTCATTATAAAAATTTTGAAAAAGTTTAAAAAACTTTCCATCTTCACTATAACCATTAATTTCAACAGTTATTGAGAATTTGACACCTATTTTAATCTCTTTGTAATAATACATTTGTTCATAGAAAAGAATAGGGCCTATATTAAGTTTATCAAACTTAGTCTTATTTAAATTTAAGGAATTAAAAAAAGAAACCCTAGCATCAGTAGAATATTTATTATATGCATAATTAGCAACATGCCAATTAGGGTCTAAATCTGTCCAAGAAGCTTCATATTCCTTTTTAAACATTCAACAATTTAATTATTTTTTAGAAAAAATTTTCTTTGTAAGTCCAGAAAATATTTAAATAGAAAAAAAGATAAGTTAAGGTTAAACAGAATTTTATTATACTTCCAGCCACTACTCCAACTAATGATCCAAATGCAGGTTTTAATGATTCTGACAAACTTTTTTTATTTACCATTTCTCCAATTAAAGCACCTAAAAAAGGACCAACAAGAATTCCAAATGGGCCGATCATTATAATTGCTAAAACCAGTCCTATAAAAGTTCCAACTTGTCCAGACTTTGAACCACCAAGCTTTTTTACTCCAATAACTGGTATTAAATAATCTATTAATCCTATTGCAATTGCAACAGATAGAGTTATTAAAACAAAATTTAAATTAAATTCTACTGCATCAGTGAGGTTTAAGATTAAGATAGCTAACCATGAGATGAATGGTCCCGGAATTATAGGCACAAAACTTCCTGTGATACCAATTAAGCAAAGAACCAAACCAGAAACAAATAAAATTAAATCCATAAACACTTTTTGTATAGGTTACAAGTTAGTATTTTTTATACATATAATTTACTAGGCCTTTGTTGGCAGTTCTCTTTTTCACTAAATTGCATAAACCCTCAGTTATGGATAAAAAATATGTATTAGCAATTGATGCCGGGACCACAAGTTCAAGAGCAATTCTATTTGATAAAAATGGAAAAATTAATGGTGTAGCTCAGTATGAGTTTAATCAAATTTTTCCAAAAGAAAGTTGGGTAGAGCATGATGCAGAAGAAATCTGGAATACTCAATTAAAAGCAATAAATGATGTATTAAATAATTCAAATGTAAATATTAATCAGATTGATTCTATTGGTATAACTAATCAAAGAGAAACTACTGTTATATGGGATAAAAAAACTGGAAAACCTGTTTTTAATGCAATTGTGTGGCAAGACAGAAGAACAGCTGACTTTTGTAAAGAACTTATTAAAGAGGGAAAAGATAAAGTTATTCTTGATAAAACAGGATTAGTTATTGATGCCTACTTTTCTGGAACTAAAATAAAATGGATACTTGATAAAGAAGAAGAATATAGATCCAAAGCTAATCAAGGAGAATTAATTTTTGGAACAATTGACACATGGCTAATATGGAATCTAACTAAAGGAGAATACCATGTAACTGACCCAAGTAATGCTAGTAGAACTTTATTGTATAATATTCATGATGACAAATGGGATGAAGAGCTATTATCTATTTTCAATGTTCCAAAAAACATCTTACCTAGGGTTATTGATTCATCTTCACTAATAGTAAAAACAGATAAAAGTATATTTGGAGAGAGCATTCCTATTAGTGGAATAGCAGGTGACCAGCAAGCTTCTCTATTTGGTCAACTATGTCTTAATCCAGGTGATGTGAAAAATACTTATGGAACTGGATGTTTTTGTATTATGAATACTGGAGATAAAGTAGTTAAGTCAAAAAATAAAATGCTTAGCACTATTGGATGGAGAATAAATGGAAAAATAACATATGCTCTTGAAGGGAGTGTTTTTGTTGCTGGAGCTCTAGTCCAATGGTTAAGAGATAAGCTTGAAATTATTTCAGACTCATCTAAAATTGAAGAATTAGCAAAAACTGTTGAAACAAATGGTGGGATTACATTTATACCAGCATTATCAGGTTTAGGCGCACCCTACTGGGATCCATTTGCTCAAGGAGCTATTTTTGGATTAAATAGAGGGACTGAAAAAGGACATATTGCTAGAGCAGCTTTAGAAGCTATTGCACTTAGAACAAGAGATATAATAATTGAGATGCAAAAAGATGCTGAGATTGAATTTGAAAATCTTAAAGTTGATGGAGGAGCAAGTAACAATAACCTGTTAATGCAAATTCAGTCTAACCTTCTTGGCAATAAAGTTGTTAGACCAAAAATAACTGAGACTACTGCAATAGGTGCCGCATTCCTGGCTGGTCTGGCAACAGGATTTTGGTCAGATACTTCTGAGTTAAACAATCTTTGGGAAATGGATAAAACATTTAGTCCTAATAAAGATTTTGATTCAAAATCAATAATTGACTTATGGGATAAAAGGATAGCAAAGACACTTTCAGATTAATGAATAGAGATACTAATTTAGATAAAATTAAAAGTTTTGATAGCCAATGGGATATAGTAATTATTGGAGGTGGGGCTTCTGGTCTTGGAATTGCAGTAGATGCCTCAAAAAGGGGTTATAGGACTTTACTTCTTGAAAAAAATGACTTTGGAAAAGGAACATCTTCTAGAAGCACAAAGTTAATTCATGGAGGGGTTAGATATCTCCAAAATGGAGATATTTCTTTAGTTATTGAATCTCTTAGGGAAAGAGGAATTTTAAAAAAAAACGCACCACATCTAGTTAGAGATCTAAGTTTTGTTATCCCAACATATGACTGGTGGAGTAGTCCTTTTTATGGAATAGGGCTTAAAGTATATGATATGATGGCTGGATCATTAGGCCTTGGAAAATCTCTTATTCTTTCAAAAGCAGAGACACTTAAACTAATTCCTAATGTAAATAAAAAAGGTTTAAGAGGAGGTGTCATATATCATGATGGACAGTTTGATGATACTAGAATGGCTATTAGTCTTGCTTTAACAGCAAGTGACCAAAATGCTTGTTTAATTAATTATTGTGAAGTAATCAGCCTTCTAAAAAAAGATAACCTTGTTACTGGTATAAAATTTAAAGACACACTAAAAAATCAAACTTATGAAGTTAAAAGCAAAGTAGTAATTAATGCTACAGGTGTATTTGCTGATAAAATAATTAAAATGGATCAGCCTAAATCAAAGAAAATGATCAAGCCAAGTCAAGGAGTTCATATTGTTTTAGAAAAGAAATTTTTAGATAGTCCTCATGCTATAATGATACCTCACACAACTGATGGAAGGGTTTTATTTGCAGTTCCATGGAAAAATCATGTAGTAGTAGGAACAACAGATACTCAAGTTGAAGATACATTGGATGAGCCAAAAGCTTTAAAAGAAGAGATTAATTTTATTCTTAATAATGCATCCAAGTACATGTCTATTAAACCATCTAAAAAAGATATTAAAAGTGTTTTTACAGGGCTAAGGCCCCTTGCTGCAACAAATAATAAAAAGTCAACAAAAGAAGTATCTAGAAGTCATAAAATTAATATTTCAACTACTGGTTTAATTAGCATTTTAGGAGGTAAATGGACTACATATAGAAAAATTGCTGAAGATTCAGTAGATGCCTCAATACCATTAGGAGGATTAAGAAAAAGGAACTGTAAAACAAAAAAATTACGTATTCATGGATTTAAAAGAAAAGTAGATTGGGATGATCCTCTTCACGTATATGGATCAGATGCAAGAAAATTGAAGTCTTATGGAAGTTTAATGGACAACAAATCACTATCAAAAAAAATTTTTATTTCAAATAGTATTATTTATTGGTCAGTAACGAAAGAAATGGCTATGACAGTTGAAGATGTTTTAGCTAGAAGAACAAGATGTTTGTTTTTAGATTCTGCTGAGTCTGTTAGAATTGCGCCTCAGGTCGCAAACAAAATGGCAGAAATTATGGAAAAAGATAAGGCATGGGTAGATAAAGAATTAAAAAAATTTAATAAATTAAGCAAAAATTATAAAGCATGATAAACAATCCTTATATCGCAGAATTCATTGGCACAGCTATTCTATTATTTCTTGGAAATGGTATTGTTGCTAATGTTAGTTTAAATAAGACTAAAGCATCTAAGCAGATGACACCTTGGATTTTAATCACTACAGCATGGGGTCTTGCTGTTTTTACAGCTGCATTTATAACTGGTCAATTCAGTGGTGCACACCTTAATCCAGCAGTAACTTTAGGTCTAGCATTTGCAGGAAAATTTTCTACAGAACTTATTTGTGGGTATATTATATCACAGTTACTTGGAGCAATTTTTGGTAGTTGGCTAGTTTATATTATTTATATAGATCATTATAGAGATACTTCTGATGAAAGTTCTGTAATGGGTACATTTTGCACCTCACCTGCAATAAGAAACTACAAGAATAATTTCTTTAGTGAGTTAATGGGAACATTTATTCTTGTTTTTGGTGTTTTATATATGGTTAAACCAAATATAATTGTTGAAGGAACAAGCATTGAAAATTTTGGAATTGGTTCTTTAGAGGCTCTTCCTGTGGGTCTATTGGTTTGGGTAATTGGATTAAGCTTAGGAGGAACTACTGGATATGCAATAAACCCTGCTAGAGATCTTGGTCCTAGAATTACATATCAACTTATTCCAAGAAAAAACAAAATATCAGACTGGGCATATAGCTGGGTACCTGTTTTAGGTCCTTTATGTGGTGGTATTCTTGCCGGATTATTATTTGTATATCTTCAATAATTATTAAGTTGAAAAAAAATAATTTAAAAAAAATTGCTTTAATAACTGGTGCAACATCTGGAATAGGTGAAGCAACTGCAAAAAAATTAGCTAACAATTTTTCATTAATTCTATGTGGAAGAAGAGATGAAAAGCTAACTGCTCTTTCTAATTCTCTATCTAATTTAACAACTGTTAAAACTCTAACTTTTGATGTTAGAGATAAAGATGATGTGGTTACAAAAATTCAAGAGCTTAAAGGAGAATGGGAAAATATTGATGTTCTTATTAATAATGCTGGTAATGCACATGGAATGGATTTTATTCATGAAGGAGATCTTGAAGACTGGGATATGATGATTGATACTAATGTAAAAGGATTACTATATGTTTCTAAAGAAGTTTTAAGAATAATGGTGAAAAACAATAAAGGACATATTATTAATATTGGCTCAATTGCTGGAAAAGAAGTATATCCAAAAGGTAATATATATTGTGCTTCAAAATTTGCTGTTGATGCTATATCTCAGGGAATGAGGATTGATTTAAATAAGCATAATATAAAAGTATCTCAAATAAATCCTGGTCTTGTAGAAACAAATTTTTCAATGGTTAGGTTCAAAGATGATCAGGAAAGATCAAAAGAAGTTTATAAGGATGTTAACCCTCTAGTTTCTGAAGACATAGCTAATGTAATTGACTATGTTATATCAAGTCCAGAAAACGTTAACATAAGTGATATTACAGTTCTTGCAAAATCTCAAGCATCTTCAACGGTAATAAATAGAGGTTAATCTAGAACAGTTATACTAAGATATTTATTTGGAGTTGGACTATAAGCTAAACATACAGGACAATTATTTTCTTTTGAGTTATCTATGATGAAATTAAACTCATCTCCTTCATCTATATCTTCAGGAAAGTCACATACACTTCCAAGAGCAAAAACATTAGTATATGAAATATCTGAGAATTCATTAGTCCAGTTTAACTCAAGTAAGGAAGAATCAAAATCTGAATCTAAAACTTGAATAACGTAATTCATACATATACCCTTAACAACAAGTTTTCCTTTATATGAAATTTCTAATTCCTTATCAGGGTTATTCTTAGAGCAACCTAAAAGAAAGAATATAACAAATAGATATATAAACTTCATACCAGACAAAAATAAAAAAACCCTTCAAATGAAGGGTTTTTATTTATTTACAAGAATAATTATTCTTCATCTGGTGGTGGTGGTAATTGTCTATTATAAACAATTATCATACTGACCAATCCATCTGTAACTTGAAGATCAAGCATCGAAGAAGCATATGAATCTTCACCATCTACTGTCATTTTTATATTGTGTGCTGCAATCATCCATGTTTCCCCATTATTAACACCTACGTAAGGCATACCCCAGAAAGGATTAAAAGAGGGATTAAAATTATCGAACCAGGATTGAAGGGTTTCTAAGTGATTATCTCTTCCTTCAACACGTCTACCATCTGAATGCCAAATAACAATGTCTTCAGACATAAGAGATTTTAAAGTTTCCATATCTCTCTCATTATGAGCATCCATAAATTTATTATATACATCTGTTGTTTCTGATGGACCAGCGACAAAAGTCTCATCTCCATCTTGACCTGCCCAAAAACCATGGCCTTCAGTAACAGGAGCATTACATCCTATAGCAAGTAATGCTAGTATTAGTATAAGTTTTTTCATAATATTAAAATTAGTTAATAATTAAAGATAAAGGGAAATTATTATGTTTTAATAGTTTTGTGTAATAAATTTGCTGAAATTATTCATATGAGAAATACAAACTTTTATTTGATCATTGCCATTCTTTTGATATCATGTAATCAAAATCCTAAAAAAGAGAAATTTCAATATGAACGTGTTCAAGAAAATTCTTCTGAAGTTATCCAAAATAATGATATTGAAAACACAATTATCTTAAACTCTAATGATGCAATGCTTTTTGATAAAAAAATAATAAAAGTAAGTGCTGATAAAAAAGTTACTCTTACATTAAATCATATAGGAAAAATAGGAAAAGACTTTATGGGACATAATTTTGTTTTACTAAAGAAAGATGTTGATGTTGATAGTTTTGCACAAAGAGCAATTCAAGCCAGAGATAATGAATATATTCCTGAAGGTGATGAAATTATCATAACAACAAAAATGTTAGGTGGAGGAGAAAGTGATACAATAATTTTTGAAGCGCCAGAACCAGGAAAATATATCTTTATATGTTCTTTTCCAGGACACTATCAATTAATGCAGGGTGAGTTTATTGTAATCTAACTAATTATTCTTAATAAAGATATTTTTTGTGGGTCATACTGGATTCGAACCAGTGACTTCTACCCTGTCAAGGTAACACTCTAAACCAACTGAGTTAATGACCCAAGCTTTGGCTAAAGTAATAAAATCTTTATATTTATAAATATGAGACATCTTACAAAAAATGACTTTAATAAGATGGAAAAAATCTTCAGGATTAATCTTATTAATTCATGCACTGGTTATAAATCTGCAAATTTAATTGGAACAAAATCAGAGTCTGGCATCGAAAATATTGCTGTCTTTAGCTCAGTAACACATCTAGGGAGTAATCCTGCAGTCTTAGGCTATATTCTAAGACCAACTACAATACCAAGAAATACATATAAAAATATTAAAGAAACAGGCTTTTTTACTGTAAATCATATTACAGAAAATATTATAGAGGATGCTCATCACACAAGTGCAAAATATCATGAACAGATATCTGAATTTGATAAAACAAAATTAACCCCAGAGTATAAAGATAAATGGATAGCTCCTTATGTTAAGGGTTCACCAGTTCAAATAGGTTGCAAATATTTAAATGACTATTATATCAAGGAAAATGGCACAATACTAGTTGTAGCTTCAATGGAAACATTATATTTTAATGATGAATTAATTACTGAAGATGGCTGGCTCAGACTTGATAAAGAAAATGTTGTTACAATTAATGGATGTGATGGATATGCTCTTCCGAAACTGATAAATAGATTTGAATTCCAAAGGCCAAAATAAATGGATTTTATAGATAAAAAGATAATGGAATATGTAATTAATAATTCTGAAAATGAACCAGAATTACTTAAAGAATTAACCAAAGAGACTTATCAGAAAATCCTTCAGCCAAGAATGCTTAGCGGTCACCCACAAGGAAGGATTTTAAGTCTATTATCAAAAATTATTAAACCAAAAAGAATTTTAGAGATAGGAACCTACACTGGCTATGGAACAATATGCCTTGCAGAAGGATTATCAGAGGATGGGAAAATAATTACGATAGACAAAAATGAAGAGATAATTGATTTTCAAAATAAATACTTTGAAAAAAGTGGATATAGAGACAAAATTATTCAATTGAATGGTGAAGCTTTAGATCTAATTGAAACACTAGATGATAAGTATGATATTATATTTCTTGATGCAGATAAAGAGAATTACATAAACTATTATAAAGCTGTATCAGATAAAATAGTTAAGGGAGGTATTCTAATCACAGATAATGTACTATGGAGTGGAAAAGTACTAGAACCATCTAAATCAAGTGATATAGAAACTGAGATCTTAAATAAATTTAATCAGTTATTAAAAAAAGATAAGAAATTTGAAACAGTTATTATTCCAATTAGAGACGGAGTTTCAATTTCAAGATTAATTTAAGTCTCTTTTTATTGAGTCTGTAATTTCATCAAAGTCTTTTTTAATATCACTAACACTATCATTAAGTCCTTTAGATATATCTTCTGATGGATCTTTAAATTTTGTGTTTTTTTGAATTTCAGATTTTATTTCATTAGTGGCTTGCCTAACCTGAGTCATTCCTTTAGCTAGGCCTCTAGCAATTGAGGGAATTTTATCAGCACCAAAAACAAGAAGGATTATAAAAAAAACAAAAATTAATTCTGCACCACTTATAAATAATATCATAATAATATCAAATCTAATTAATTATTTAACCTCTTGAAATTTTTTTTTAAATATTCTAATACTAATGAATGGTTACCAGCCTTAAAGTTTTCGTTTAATGGATAATTTTGCACTGCTGAACTAACAAAATCATAAATTGTACTTTCTTCTAAATTAAATTCATCTATAAAATATTTCTCTCCATAAAATGTTATTATTCTATTAGTAAGGTTTAATTCTGATAAATATTTAATTTCTTTTCTTTTAATATCATAGTAACCAGAAATAGCTTTATAGATATAGTCAATATCCATTCCACCTGTTAGGGGCATCAATAAAAACATTGTTGCAACTTCTTTATCAGTTAGTAACTTCTCTTTTCTAACTCCTTTAAAACCAGGAATTCCAAAATCATCAAAATTATATTGTTCTGAAATACCTGAATTTCTTAAGTCATCTAAAATATCACCTGAAAGACCACTTGAATTCACTATAACTTCATCCAATTCATTTACAAATTCATCCATCCACACATTTAATAATACTGAATCAAATAATTCTCTATTCAATATTATCTTCTTCCTAGCAAACTGGATTCCAGAAAACACAATCTCATCATTTAGACTTGCTTTTATTTTAAACTTACCATCTGTATTTGTAATTGTTGCCTCTCCATTTGAATTGTTTAAAACATGGATTCCCTCAATAGAAAAATTGTTATTGTTTCGAATGTAACCTTCAATTATTTTTTCTTCAATATCTTGAGAAAATAATAATCCACTAAATAAAAGTAAAATTAATGTTAGATGAAATTTCATTCATTAATTTCTTTATACCTAACGCTTTCATTTAAAAGGAAGTCAATTAATAAAAATTGATTTTTTTCAAGAAGAACATCAACCGCATTGGGTCTTGTATCTATATAATTCAAAAAATCATTGATTTGAGATGAGGCAAGGAGTAAACTTTCTGTGAAAAAATCATCTTCAAATAGATATGGAATAACTTCACTTGCTATCATATTTTGTTTCTCTTCTTCAGATTTAGAATCAACAATTGTTTTTAAGAGCTTAAAGATATTCACAAAATCTACACCATATCTTAATTGCCTGGTATCAGTTAAAGGATTTTCAATTTTTGTTGATTTATCTGCAACATAATCAAAACCTTTAAATTCTTCTTCTTTTAAGTCAAGAAACTTATCCGTATTATCTGGTGTTATGACAACCTCATCTAATTCTCGAATTCTTTCGTTTATTTGTATAGTTAATCTTTTATTTTTTATAATCTCATCAGTTATTAGAACTGTTCTTATGATATATTGAACTGAAGAAAAAATAATTTCATCTCCTTCTTTTGCATAAATTTGAAATTCCCCTAAATCATCTGTAATAGTTGTACTTTGAGAGGTGTTATTTATAACATTTGCAGCTACAACATTTATATTTCTATAAATTACTTTCCCTTGAATTAATTGTCGATCTTGACCATATCCAAATTGAAACAAAAAGAGGAGAAATAGAATTTTTATTTTCATAACTGAATATACTTATTATCTAATAAATACAGGTTTCAATTCATCAGTAGTATCTTTCTCACTATATGAATAACCTCCATAGTCAAAACTTAGAATTTCATTAACTGTCTTGATATCATTATCTATTATAAACCTTGACATTAAACCTCTTGCCTTTTTTGCATAGAAAGAAATAATCTTAAGAGTGCCATTTTTATAATCTTTAAACTGAGGTGAAATAATTTTATTTGAAAACTCTTTAGAGTTTATAACAGAAAAGTATTCATTACTAGCTAGGTTTAGTATAATTTCATCTTCTTCAAGTTCACTTTTAAGTTGATTAGTAACTTTAGATTCCCAATAATCATATAAATTTTTATTACCGTTTATTGAAAATTTTGTTCCCATCTCTAATCTATATGGCTTAATATGATCAAAAGGCATTAAAATACCATAAAGACCAGATAAAATCCTAATTACATTATCAACTAGCTTATGTTTATTTTGATCTAAACTATTAATATCAAGTCCATCATAAACATCCCCATTAAAAGCAAAAATTGCTTGTTTTGAATGATTAGAATCTTTATCAAAATCTTGATTTCTAGTCCAGTTTAGTTCTCCTAGTTTAGAAGAAATTCCCATTAAATTACATAATGACTCAATTGATTCTTTCTTTAGCTCACTATTTATTTTCATTGCATCACTATGAAATAATGGCTTAGAATTAATTGATGTTTGAACTTTATCCTCAAAGTTCAATGACTTAGCTGGTGATATTAGAATTTTCATATTTTATTCAAATTTATAATTTTTTATGTTTAGAATAAAGTTCCCATTTATCTATTACTTTACTAATATCATCTGGGATATTAGAATCAAATGAGATAATTTCTTTAGTTTCTGGATGAATAAAGCCAAGAGTTTTAGCATGGAGGGCTTGTCTTGGAAGAATTTCAAAACAGTTTTCAACAAACTGTTTGTATTTTGAAAAAACTGTTCCCTTTAAAATTTTATTTCCCCCATACCTGCCATCACTAAACAATACATGTCCTAAATATTTCATATGCACTCTAATTTGATGAGTTCTTCCTGTTTTTAACCTACAGCTAACTAAAGTTACATATCCAAACCTTTTAATAACCTTATATGTAGTTATTGCCTCTTTGCCCCCATCTATATCATTATAAACAATCATTTGTAATCTATTTTTTGGGTTCCTTCCAATTGGAGCATTAATCTCCCCAGAATCTTTCTTAACGTCTCCCCATACTAATGCATAATATTCTCTTTCAACTGTTTTACTAAAAAATTGTTTAGCAAGAAATGTCATTGCCTTTTCAGTTTTTGCAATTACTATTAAACCCGAAGTATCTTTATCAATCCTATGGACTAGACCGGGTCTATCTGATGAATTTTTTGGTAAATTTTTAAAGTGATATAAGAGACCATTAATTAAAGTTCCTGAATAATTACCATGACCTGGGTGAACAACAAGACCTGGAGGTTTATTAATAATTATAATTGACTCATCTTCAAAAACTATATCTAAATCAATATTTTCAGGAGTTAAAAGATTTTCATAAGGTGGATGAGTAAATAAGATTTTTATTTTATCTCCTCTCTTAACCTTATAACTTGATTTAACTGGATTTTCATTGACTCTAATATATCCATCCTTTGCAGCTTTCTGAATTTTATTTCTTGTAGCATTTTCAATTCTGTTCATTAAAAATTTATCAATTCTTAAAGGTTCTTGT
>Ga0208410_1001398_pt1 | contig 12541 bp, 14 predicted proteins | sample ETN02SmetaG_3_FD_185787 | JGI IMG/M metagenome (GOLD analysis project Ga0208410, IMG submission 185787) | Marine microbial and viral communities from oxygen minimum zone, Eastern Pacific Ocean - ETNP2014F10-02SV257 (SPAdes) (version 2) | ecosystem: Environmental > Aquatic > Marine > Oceanic ... | reverse complement strand
GAGCTTTAATTAGAAATATTTTATCTTAATTTGGACCAATCATCTTAATTGGATTGACAATTTTATCGTATTCTTTTTCTTTTATTAAGCCAGTTTTTAAAGTTTCATCTTTTAATCTTGTGTTATTCTTCAATGCTTTTTTGGCAATTTTTGCAGCATTGTCATATCCTATTTTAGGCGCCAAAGCAGTTACCAGCATTAATGAATTATCCAAATGATCTTTAATTTTTAATTTATTTGCTTTAATTCCTTTTACGCAATACAGACTAAAATTTTTTACACTGTCAGCCAATATATCAATTGATTGTAATATATTATGTGCAATTAAAGGTTTAAATACATTTAACTCAAAGTGACCATGAGTACCAGCTATTGATATTCCTGTATGATTTCCAATTACTTTAACACAAACCATGGTTACAGCTTCACATTGAGTAGGATTAACTTTGCCAGGCATGATTGAAGATCCAGGTTCATTTTCTGGCAATATGAGTTCACCATAACCAGCTCTTGGACCTGAGCCAAGAAATCTAATATCATTTGAAATTTTCATTAAAGCCACAGCACAAGCATTTAATGATCCAGAAAGACCTACTATTGCATCATGAGCCGCTAGTTCCGAGAATTTATTGGGCGCTGGTTTAAAAGGTAATTTACAATATTTTCTTATTTCTTTTATAATCTTTTTATCAAAATTTTTATTTGTATTTAGTCCAGTACCAACCGCAGTACCACCTTGCGCTAAAAAAAGAATATCTTTTGTGCTGAATTTTATTCTTTCTATGCTTTTTTTTAATTGTTCATAGTATCCTGAAAACTCCTGTCCTAATGTTAGAGGAGTTGCATCTTGTAGATGCGTTCTTCCAATTTTTACAATTTTATTAAATTCATTTGATTTTTTTTTTAATGTATTTTCTAATAATTTTAAATTTGGTAGCAATTTACTTATTGTTTCTGTAGCAGCAGAAATATGCATTGCGGTTGGAAAAACATCATTTGTAGATTGAGATTTATTTACGTGGTCATTAGGATGAACAGGTTTTTTGCTTCCTTTTTTACCCTTTAGTATTTCAATAGCTCTATTAGCAATAACTTCATTCACGTTCATATTAGTTTGAGTACCAGAGCCAGTTTGCCATACCTTTAACGGAAAATTATCTTCAAGTTTTCCAGAAATGACTTCGTTTGAAGCCTTCACGATTGCGCTACTAATTTTTCCAGATATAAGGCCATCTTTCCTATGAACTATAGCTGCAGATCTTTTTATAATTGCTATTGAACGAATTATAGAACTGTTTACAAGAATTTTTCCAATATTAAAAAACTTATTAGATCTTTCGGTGGACGCTCCCCAGTATTTATCTGCTGGAACATTTATAGCCCCTATACTGTCAAATTCTTTTCTTTTTTTCATTTGTTTGAATAAATAAAGTAATTTATTTATATACTAGTTTTAACAAATCTTACAGGAGTAAAATGACAAACTTTCAAAAAGTAAAAATATTTATGCAAACATTTGACCAAGAAGTAAAATCCAAACCATCATTTAGCACAGAAAAAATTAATGAATTAAGATATAATTTGATCAAAGAAGAGCTCGAAGAATTTAAGCATGCCTTAGAAAATAAAGATTTATTAGAAGTGGCTGATGCTTTAACAGATATACTGTATGTTACATATGGAGCAGGACATGCTTTTGGAATAGATCTAGATAGTTGTTTTGAAGAGGTTCAAAATTCTAATATGAGCAAGTTAGGAAAAGATGGAAAGCCTATTCGTAATGAAGCAGGAAAAGTTATGAAGGGTCCCAATTATTATAAACCAGATTTGTCAAAATTTGTAAGATAGTTTTATATCCAGTCTGGTTTTAGAATTTTAACCTTCGCCCTTCCGCATTGATAGACATTTTCAAAGTCCAATAGATCATTTTGAATTTTAATTAAAGCAAAAGGATTTTTATTTTTTATAAGCAATTTACCCACTTCTTTTTCTTTTAAAAATATTTCTTCACCATTTAAACTTCCTTCAATAATTTTTACTGCAAAAAGTTTTTTGCTTAATTTATTTTTAAGTTTAATTCTTGCAGTATTTTCTTGCCCAACATAGCATCCTTTTTTAAAATCTATTCCATTCAATTCTTCAAAGTTACATTCAATTCCAAATATTTTATTTTGTAAGTTAAAATTATCAATTTGAGAAATTCCAAGTTTGTGACTAAAATTATAGTAGTCTTCAACATTGGCAGTTTTTAATTCTAATTTTTTTAAAGATAAATATAATTTTTCTATATTAATTATTAACCTAGCGCCTAATTTTTTTAACCTTGGATCTAAAAAAATAGGATCTTCGCGATACTTAATCGTAAAACCTTCGATGTCCTTAGAATTTTCAAAAGTTAAAAATTTTTCATAACTTATTCCCGCTACTACAAATTCATTACTGAGATTTAAAATCTCAACTTTTGATCTTAATTTATATAAAGTTAACTGCTTAAAAAACTCTTCAATATTTTTTTTTTCACAATCTAAAAAGTATCCAGTCTTATGTTTTATAATTAAAAAATCAAATAAGTATTTTCCTTGAGGGGTAAGCAAAGCTGCGAAGCAACTCATTTCATCGGTTACTTTTTCGATATCATTTGTAATAAGATTCTGTAAAAACTCTTTTACGTCTTCACCATTTAAATAAAGAAGTCCCCTTTCTTCAAATATATAAACATCTTCTTTTTTCATAATTGATTGATCTTAATTAATAATATAATTACTTTTTAAAAAAATGTTAGATCTAATAATTAAAAACGGTTCTTGTTATATCGATAAAGATCTTAAAAATCATGATGTAGCAATTAAAGATGGTAAAATTATTGAAATTGGAAAAATTGATAGCGAGGCTAAAGAAATATTCGATGCAAAAGGACTGATAGTTTTGCCAGGATGTATAGATACTCAAACACATTTTAGAGAACCGGGCTCAACAGATACAGAAGATCTTAACTCTGGAAGCAGAGCTGCAATTGTTGGAGGAATTACCGCGGTATTTGAAATGCCTAACACTAACCCACCAACATCAACTAAAAAAGAATTTCAAAGAAAATTAGATCTAGCTAAAAATAGAATGTATTGTAATTACGCCTTCTATTTTGGTGCAACAGCAAATAATGCAAATGAATTATCAGATTTAAGAAATTTAGAGGGCTGTTGTGGAATTAAACTTTTTGCAGGTTCTTCAACTGGCAATCTCTTAGTTGCAGATGAAAAAGATATTGAAATAGTATTTCAAAATAGCTCTAAAGTAGTAGCTGTTCACTCTGAAGATGAGGCAATCTTAAATATAAACAAAAAATTAATCAAAAAAGGAGATGTTCATTCTCATCCAATTTGGAGAAGTGAGGAATGTGCAATTTCTTCTACAAGAAGAATAGTGCGAATTGCTGAACGTTATAACAAAAAAGCTCACGTTCTTCATGTAACAACTAAGCAAGAGATTGATTTTTTATCGCAACATAAAGGTAATATTACTTTTGAGATCACGCCGCAGCATTTAACAATCTATGCACCGGATTGTTACGACAAACTTGGTACATATGCACAGATGAACCCTCCTTTAAGAGATAAATCTCATTATGATAGATTGTGGTATGCAGTTAAAAATAATTTTAATGATACCATTGGATCAGACCATGCTCCTCATTTAAAAGCAAACAAAGATAAAGATTATCCCAATTCACCATCAGGTATGCCAGGAGTACAAACTTTAATGCCAGTTATGTTAAACCATGTTAATAATGGAAAACTTACTCTTGAACAGTTGATAAATTTAGTATGCGAAAATCCAGTAAAAATATTTGGAATTAATAATAAAGGTTTTATCAAAGAGAGTTTTGATGCGGATTTTACAATTGTAGATTTAAATAAAATAATTGAGATTAAAAATGAAAAAATAGAAAGTAAATGTGGGTGGTCTCCTTTTGATGGATACAAACTTAAAGGTACACCAGTAGCAACTATAATAAATGGTGAAATTAAAATGAAGGATGGAATAATTTTAGGAGAACCAACAGGCAAAGCAATTAAATTTAGTTAATTATGTAAATGAAAATTTTAATTTTATTTATTATTTGTTTTTTGATATTTGTTGAATCATCACAAGCTGGAGTATCAGATTCACAAAGACGAATAATCGATAATCAAATATTTTTACTTAAAGAAGGAATGGTTAGTGAAAAGGAACTATTTAAAAAAGCAAAAAAATTTGATGACAAAGGCATTTTCGGAATCGGTTCAGATGAAATGACTATAGAAGAATATAAAGAATATCTTAAAGAAAAAAAGGGTTACAATTCACCTAAATAATTATCTAGATACTTTTTCCAGAATAAATATTTACCAAAGTTATACCGGCAACAATTAAAAAAAGTCCAAATATAGATTGCCAGCTCAAAGTTTGTTTAAAAAAAATGTAACCTAATATTGCAATTGTGAAAATTCCTAAGCCACTCCAGGTGGCATAAACTATTGCTATTGGAAGTTTATTTACAACAAAAGTTAATAAATAAAATGCTGTTAAGTAAAAAATTGCTAAAGCTGAAGTTGGTAATATTTTTGTAAAGTTTTTTGTGACAGGCAGTAACATTGTTCCACAAACTTCAAAAAGTACTGCTCCAACTAAAAAAGCGTATGTTTTAAACATTATTTTAAAATTTTATTATTAATTAAATTTTCCTTTATTTCATCAAGAATAGTTGGATCATCTATTGTTGCTGGCATTTTATATTCTTCATTATCAGCAATTTTTCTAACAGTTCCCCTTAAAATTTTCCCCGATCTGGTTTTTGGTAGTCTTTCGACTACAATTGCAGTTTTAAAAGCGGCAACTGGTCCAACTTTATTTCTCACCATTTCTATACATTCTTTTGAGATAGTTTCGTTATCTTTTGAAACTCCTGCTTTTAATGCAATTAATCCAATAGGTATTTGACCTTTTAATTTATCTTTTATTCCAATGACTGCACATTCGGCAACTGATTGATGTTCTGATAAAACTTCTTCAATTGCTCCAGTGGACAACCTATGACCAGCTGTATTAATTATGTCGTCTGTTCTAGACATAATCCATATGTAACCATCTTCATCAATATGACCTGCGTCATAAGTTTGATAATATCCTTTGTAGTTAGTCATATAATTTTCTTGATATCTTTTATCAGCATTCCATAAGGTTGGAAAAGTTCCTGGAGGCAATGGAAGTTTAACAACTATATCTCCCATTTCATTTGGTTTAGCTAAACTTTGATCTGGCTTTATAATTTTAACATCATATCCAGGTACAGCTTTACATGCTGAGCCATATTTAGTTTTTTGCATTTCAATTCCTGTACAATTAGAACTTATTGCCCAGCTAGTTTCAGTTTGCCACCAATGATCAATTACAGGTACTTTTAATAAATTCTCTGCCCATTTGATTGTATCAGGATCAGCTCTTTCTCCTGCAAGAAATAATGATTCAAATGAACTCAGATCATATTTAGAGAAAAATTTACCCTCTGGATCTTCTTTCTTGATTGCTCTAAAAGCAGTTGGTGCAGTAAATAAAGATTTAACTTTATAATCAGATATAATTTTCCAAAAAGCACCAGCGTCAGGAGTGCCAACTGGCTTTCCTTCAAATAAAACAGTAGTACAACCTTTAAACAAGGGTGCATAAACAATGTATGAGTGACCAACGATCCATCCTATATCGCTCGCAGACCACCAAACATCATCCGTGTCAATATTATATATATTTTTCATTGTCCATTTTAGAGCAACTATATGTCCTCCGATGTCTCGAACAATTCCTTTTGGAACACCTGTAGTTCCAGACGTATATAAAATATAAGCAAATTCATTAGATCCCATTTCAACACAATCTTTTTCACTTGCGTTAACTAAAGATTCTTCCCAACTTATCTCTAAAGGTTGATTAAGTTTCACCTCATGGCCTTTTCTTTGATAAAGAATAACTTTTTCAACTTTATGTTTTGCAAGTTTTAATGCACCGTCTACTAGAGGACGATATTCAACTGTTCTTCCAGGTTCAAACCCACATGAAGCAGTAATTAGAATTTTAGCTTTACTGTCGTCTATTCTGCTAGCTAACTCATTTGACGCAAATCCGCCAAACACTACTGAGTGAATTGCTCCAATTCTTCCACAAGCAAGCATAGCAACAACAGCCTCTGGTATCATAGGCATGTAGATTATAACCCTATCTCCTTTTGCAACTCCTTGTTTCTCTAGAGCACCCGCAAATTTTGAAACTTTTTTTTTTAATTCGTTAAAAGTGAACTTGGCTTTGTTGCCCGTAATGGGGCTATCGTATATTAATGCAGTTTTATCTCCTCGGCCTTGATCAATATGGAAATCTAATGCATTGTAACATGAGTTTGTAATGCCATTCTCAAACCATTTGTAGAAAGGAGGGTTGGATTTGTTTAAAATTTTTGTTGGTTTCTTAAACCAAAATATATCTTCAGAAATATTTTGCCAAAATTCTTCTGGATTATTAAGAGAATCGTTATAAATTTCTTTAAAATTACTTTTCATTTTGATTTGTTTTGATTTGCCATTTTTTATTGATTTTAAGTAACAGGTTGTATTTAATTTTAAAATACAAGTAAAATCAATACTTTTTGACGATTAAAAAGCCTTCAATAATCTATTTTTATTTGTTATTAAGCCCCTAACTCTAGTCGAACCATTAGGCTCGGCTGTAGTTTAAATTTAAACTATAAAAACTAACTAATGAGGGAGTTTTTTATGAAGACAATAAAAATGTTAGCTTTAGCTTTAGTGCTTATCGGAGCAACTACGGCGGCTAATGCGGCAACAACCTTTTTAGCTACGGATGATTTCGTTGGTATTTCATTCTGGTTAATTTCAATGGGTATGTTGGCAGCTACTGCATTTTTCTTTATGGAGCAGGCAAATGTTTCTGCGCAATGGAGAAAATCTGTAAACGTAGCTGGTTTAGTAACTGGTATTGCATTTATCCATTATATGTACATGAGAGCGGTTTGGGTTGAGACAGGAGATACTCCAACTGTTTACAGATACATTGACTGGTTAATTACAGTTCCTTTACAGCTAGTAGAATTTTACTTAATTCTTTCAGCAGTAAGAAAAGTTGACAGCGGCATTTTCTGGAGAATCTTTATTGGTTCTTTAGTAATGTTAGTAGGTGGATATCTTGGAGAAGCTGGATTCATTAATGCTACACTTGGTTTCATTATCGGTATAGCTGGATGGATTTACATTCTTTATGAAATCTTTTCAGGTGAAGCAGGCAAAGCTGCAGCTAAATCTGGAAACAAATCTTTAGTAACAGCATTCGGTGCATTAAGAATGATCGTTACTGTAGGTTGGGCAATCTATCCTTTAGGTTACATTTTTGGTTACCTAACTGGTGGAATTGACGCTAATTCACTTAACGTTATTTACAACTTAGCAGACTTTGTTAATAAAATCGCTTTCGGTTTAATTATCTGGTCTTGCGCTGTTGCTAACTCTTCTAAAAGATAATAGTAAGAGTAAATAATTAATTAATAGGGCAAGTTTAACTACTTGCCCTATTTTTTTTTGTGCTTATATAAATTTCAAATGGCCAAAATCAAATATATAGAACATAGTGGCAAACAACATGAGATTAATGTTGCAAATGGGCTTAGTGTTATGGAGGGTGCGATACAAAATGATATACCGGGCATCGATGCTGATTGCGGTGGAGGAATGGCATGCGCAACTTGCCATGTTTATGTCAAAGAAGATTGGTTTAATAAACTATCTGCAAAATCAGAAGGAGAAGATGACATGTTAGACCAAGCTTACGAACCAAGTCCAAGTAGTAGATTAAGTTGCCAGATAACAGTTTCAGATGAATTAGATGGACTAGTTGTTCATTTACCAGAAAAGCAAGTTTAATGATTGACACCGATGTTTTAATTGTTGGAGCGGGACCTACAGGTTTATTTTGCGCACATCAATTGGGTATCATAGGACTCAAATGTGAAATAGTTGATAATCTAGATAAGTTGGGAGGTCAATGTATCGAACTTTATCCTGACAAACCTATTTATGATATTCCTGCAATTCCAGAATGCACTGGCGAAGAACTTACAAATAATTTAATTGAACAAATAAAACCGTTTAAATTTAAATCTCATTTAAGCGATAGAGTTCAAGAAATAAAAAAAGAAAAAGAAAGATGGACTGTAAAAACATCAAAAGGAAAAGAATTTTTAACAACTAGTATTATTATTGCAGGCGGTGTAGGCTCTTTTGAACCAAGAAAATTTCCAACTAAAAATTGTGAAAAATTTGAAGGAAAATCAGTTCTATATTCAATAAAAGATAAGACTATTTTTAAAGATAAATCCGTGGTTATTTTTGGAGGAGGAGATAGCGCATTAGATTGGGCCATTGAATTATCAAAAACTTCAAAAGTTACTTTAGTTCATAGAAGAGATGAATTTAGAGGAGCTCCTGCTAGTGTTGAAAAATTAAAAGAATTACAAAAAGAAAAAAAATTAGATGTATTAACAAAATTTTCAATAAAAGATGTCAAAGGCAATGAAACATTAGAAAGTATTGACATAAAAGGAGATGACGGAGAGATAAAAAGCATTAAAGCAGATTATGTTTTGGGATTTTTTGGTTTAATTATGCAACTGGGTCCAATTTTAGATTGGGGATTAAATATTGATAAAAAATTAATACCAGTAAATACTGAAAATTTTGAAACAAATAAAAAAGGAATTTTTGCAATTGGTGACATATGTTTTTATCCTGGAAAACTTAAACTTATTTTATCAGGCTTTCATGAAGGTGCTCTAGCTGCAAGAGGCTGTTTTAAATATTCAAGGCCAAATGAAAAGTATAAACTTGAATTCACAACTACATCAAAATCAGTCAAAGAAAGACTGGGCGTCAAAGAGTGATAGAATTATTTTCAGCCGACACCCCTAACGGAAAAAAAATTAGCATAATGTTAGAAGAAATTGGCTATGATTATAAAGTAACCAAAGTTGATCTTGGAAAAAAAGAACAATTTAATCCTGAATTTAAAAAAATTAGTCCATTTAGTAAAATTCCAGTAATTATTGATCACAATAATAATGGAGAATCTATTTTTGAGTCTGGTGCAATTCTTATGTATTTAGGTGAAAGAAGTAATAAATTTTATGATAAAGAAAATAGACTTAAAATTAATCAGTGGTTGATGGGTCAAATGGGATATGTGGGCCCTATGATTGGACAGCATCACCAATTTCATCATTACAATCCAGGTAAAAGCGAATTTGGTGAAAAAAGGTATTTTGAAGTAACAAAAAGAATTTACGAAGAATTAGACGAAAGATTGGGACAATCTAAATTTCTTGCTGGAGAAAATTATACTATAGCTGATATTGCTACATGGCCATGGATAGCAAGACATGAATGGCATGATATTGGATTGGCTAATTATAAAAATCTTAGTAGATGGTATCTAGAAATTTCTAAACGTCCAGCAGTAGTAAAAGGTTTTAAATTTATGGATAAAAGTTTAGAAATACCTTTGGTTTAGTTATCGGCGTAAACTTTTTCGTTTTTTTCGTGTTTTTCTTGAGCCGCAATACATAAAGTAGCAACTGGTCTTGCAATTAATCTTTTTAATCCTATTGGTTCACCTGTTTCTTCGCAAAAACCATATGTTCCATCTTGTATCTTTTTTAGAGCACCATCAATTTTAGAAATTAGTTTTATCTGTCTATTGATAGCTCTCATCTCAACATTTTTTTCAGTGTAAGAACTGGCCTGATCAACCATGTCAGCTGATGAACTATTATCATCCATAGATGCATTAAATATTGCTTCATTGTTAGATCTTTTAAGATCTTTTTTCCATTCCATTAATTTTTGCTTAAAATATTCAAGATGTTTTGCGCACATGTATTTTTCTTTGTCTTTTGGAACGTATGTTTTAGAGATCTTTATCATGCTCAAATTTTTGAATTTGGTGAATATATTCACGAATTATTGGGTGTCAAGGAGGTATTAATTGTATAAATTGAAAAAAATGGCTTTAAATAAAAAGAATTTAACCAACTTATTTTATATTTTTGTTACATCGCATCTAATCATATGGACTTTAATTCCAACCTTAACCAATAACAATTTACCCTTAGATACCATTGAACATTTGGCCTGGGGAAGTAATTTAGACTGGGGATTTAATAAACATCCGCCTGCAGTTGCTTTTGCTCTTGAATTTTTTTATCAAATTTTCGGTGCACAGGATTGGGCGTATTATTTATTAAGTCAAATTTTTGTTATAATTTCTTTTATTGCCGTTTTTAAACTAGCAGAAGATTTTTTTAAAAATAAGGTATTTTCTTTATTATCAGTTTTATTATTAGAAGGAATTTACTTTCATAATTTTACAACTCCAGAATTTAATGTGAATATTTGTTTGATGCCTTTCTGGGCCCTAACAGTTTTATATTTATGGAAAGGTTTTCAAGATAATAAAACTATAGACTGGATATTGGTAGGTCTATTTGGAGGGCTAGGTTTTTTATCAAAATACTTATTTATCTATTTAGGTTTAGCAATTGATATTTTTATAATTTATATGATTTATAAAAATAAGTTTAAATTTGATTTTAAACCCTTTATTTCTGTAATTCCATTTTTTATAGTTATGCTGCCACATTTAATTTGGTTAACAGAAAATAATTATGTAACTATAACTTATGGCCTTCATAGAACAGGCGCAGAAGATCCTGATATTTTAAATCATATTAAACACCCTTTAATATTTTTAGGAAAACAAATTGGAATATTAATTCCTTTCTTTTTAATGTTATTCTTTTTAGTAAATAAATTTAAATCTAAAATTAATTTTAAAGACAATAAATTAATATTTTTATTAACAGTAAACATTGTGCCTATAGCTTTAGTATTATTAACTTCAATGATTTTGGGAGCTAAGATTAGAACAATGTGGATGACACCGTTTTATTTGTTCTTTGGAGTTTTAGCAATTTACATTTTTCAATCAAAAATTAATTTAAATAAACTAAAAGGCTTCGCTACAATATTTATAATTTTATTTATATTTTCACCATTTGCATATGCCTATGTTTCAATTTCTAAAACAGATAAGAGAACCGATTACCCTGGAAAGAAAGAAGCTGAAAAGGCTAAATTGTTTTATGAAAAACAAAGCCAAGTTTCTGGAGAAATATCTTATGTTAAAGGTAATGAGTGGATTGCAGGTAATTTATCTTACCATTTAGAAGAAAGACCAAAATGGATTTATGATTCAAACAATACCTTTATATGCAATGAAGATTTAGAGTGCGTAAAATACAAATGATTGAAAATAAATTAAATTTTTTTTTTAGACATCAAATATGGCATTTAGGAGGAACAATTATTTTATTTTATATAGGGACTCAATTTGTTGACCTTAAAAGTAATACAAATACATTTCTTGGAATAAGTGCACTAAATTGGTTTCTAATTGCAATGACCATTCCTTTAATTCATCAGGCCTATGTCTGGATTTGTTGGAGATCAGAACTTTGTTGGCAATCCATAAGTAAAACAATTGGATTTAAAGGGTATGTGATAATTTTTTTTATTTTAATTATTTCTAGACTTTCGGCAATTGTGTTGTGTTTTGTTGATTATGGATCTTTATATAAACCAGGTTTATGGGCATGGATTTTATCAATACTTTTGTTTATTCCGGGAGCTTATACAATGTATTCAGTTAAAAAATATTTTGGATTTTTAAGAGCAGCAGGAGCAGATCATTTTGATTTAAAATATAGAGATATGCCTTTTGAAAAAAGAGGTATATTTAAATGGTCGCCAAACGCGATGTATGTTTTTGCAATTGCTATTCCTTTTGCTTTTGCCGTTGCAACAGGATCACAGTCAATGTTTGTAGTTGCGGTTTATACTTATATTTCTATTTGGTTACATTATTTTTGCACGGAAAAAGAAGATTTTAAAGTAATTTACAAAGATGATTAAATGAAATTTCAAATTAACGAAAAACGGAAAAAAATATTATTAATTGTTGTAATTGTTGCGGCAATAGAGTTTTCCGGATATGGTTTTTTTGCCACTTTATTTAGGTTAATAAAATCGGTGTCTTAATGAAAATAATAATTTTAGTTCCTATTTATAATGATTGGCAGTCTGCATCAAAACTACTAGAAGAAATTAATTCCAATATTTCAGGATTAGAGTGTCAGTTTTCAGTTATAATTGTAAATGACGCATCTTCAGAACAACAATCAATAAGTTCATTAAATATTGAAAATTTACAGTCCATTAAAATTATTAATATGAAAGAAAATAGAGGCCATGCAAGATGTATTGCGGCAGGATTGAAACATATCTTTGAAAAAGAAGAGTTTGACTATGTAATTCCCATGGATGGCGATGGTGAAGATAGACCGGAAGAAATAAAGAATTTTGTAGAATATTTGAATTATACTTCAGATAAACCA
>Ga0208410_1001396_pt1 | contig 12552 bp, 12 predicted proteins | sample ETN02SmetaG_3_FD_185787 | JGI IMG/M metagenome (GOLD analysis project Ga0208410, IMG submission 185787) | Marine microbial and viral communities from oxygen minimum zone, Eastern Pacific Ocean - ETNP2014F10-02SV257 (SPAdes) (version 2) | ecosystem: Environmental > Aquatic > Marine > Oceanic ... | reverse complement strand
AGCTTTTTGGCTTTCATAGCCTGAAATTCCATCAAAATCATATGAACCATTTTGTGCAACAATAAATACGTTATAAATATCCCACTCTTTAGTTTCATAACCAGCGGTCCATTTATGATTATCATCATAGTATGTAAGTTTGGCTTTAAAGAATGAATTTTCAGTCTCTAGAGCATTCGCGCTTCTATAAATGTCTGGGCCTAATTCACAGACAATTTCTTTTGCACCGCAATTCTCGATGACAAATGAAGGAAGATTTTGGCCTACTGGAGACATTTGAGATGTTTTTTGCTCTTTTGTTGAATAGCTAATCTCAGTAATCAAATCATCAGACCAGTTAGAAACAAGTAGGAAACCATCCGTTTCAGTGTTTTCACCTTTTTGGTACTCAGCTGATGAAAAATTAAAAGTGCCATAGGAGCTATTTGCTCCATTTAACTTAGAACTCTCCACTTCCTTATGGTTAATTGTTAAACGATGATTGTCAGTAATATTTATATCAAATCTTGCTGTCATGTACTCCTGCTGAGATAGATTACTTGCTGTATAGCCAAGAGGATCAAAGCCATATTTGCTTTTAGTTATATTTCTAATTTGATCAACTTCAGCAACTGTAATACCTTGAACGTTAGGTAATCCAGAGCCTTCTGGACCGTGGGTAATAGGCTTGTTAACTTCTGCTTCTTCATAAGTAACATAAAAGAATGCTTTGTCTTTAATTAAGGGTCCACCAAATGCAAAGCCTTCAGAAGTATCCTCTAGATCGAATGAATATTCATCACCATTAGATTCGTCACCCATCAATGAGTCACCTCGATCATATGAGAAAAATTCACCCGTAAATTCATTGGTTCCAGACTTGGTGATTACTTCAATAACGCCTCCTCTAAAACCTGAGTACTCTACAGAAGCTGGTGCAACTTTAACTGAAAGCTGCTCAATTGCATTAAGTGAAATTGGGCTTCTTTGAGCAGGATAACCATTAGCATTTAGACCAAAGTCATCGTTAAATGACACTCCGTCTACTCTAAGATCATTGGTTCTTGGGTGAGCGCCAGCAATAGAAATTGCTTCATAGTTATCTTCAGCATCATCAAGAGAAACCATTGGATTCAATCTGATAAAATCTTTCAGGTCCCTATTTACTGAAGCATTTTTTTCAATGTCATCTGCAGTAAGCGCTGTACCGAAACCATAGCCTGTATCTAAAGTGGTTCCTGCACTTGCAACAACAACAACTTCATCAATTGACTCTAAAATAAAATTTAGTCTTTTGGTATCACCAACAATCAAGGTGATCCCTGTTGTAGTTTCTGAGCTGTAAGCACTAGATTGAACGCTGACTTCGTATGGACCACCAGGTTTTAAGCCACCAGCATTGTAACGGCCGTTTGAACTAGTTGTTCTTGTGACGGTAGTATCTGTTGGAGTATAAGTAACGCTGACGGTAGCTCCGCTAACTGGCGTTCCCGCTCCATTTGTTACAGTACCTGTAATATCCGAAGTAAGTTCCTGACCAAATGCTGGAATAGCGATTAAGGCAGCAACCATGAATAAGTTACGTAATGATTTCATAATTTCCCTCTAAAAATTAAAATTAAGACGATGGATTAATTCTATACCTGTTTGCAGCTTATGAAAAGGAACAATTAAGCAAGATTTTAAAAAATTTTATTAGACTTCGATGGTTGTAAATTTTGTATATTCATGAAGAACTTCTGGGATAGTGATTGTGCCCTTTTGATCAAAATTATTTTCAATAACTGCAATCAATGCTCTGCCTGCTGCAAGCGCTGATCCATTAAGAGTGTGAGCTAGTTTTGATGTCCCTTCTTCCTTAAATCTAATCTTGGCTCTCCTAGCTTGAAAGTCAGTACAGTTTGAGCAAGATGATATTTCTCTATAGGTTTCTTGGCTTGGAATCCAAACCTCTAGGTCATATGTTTTAGCTGCTGAAAAGCCTAAATCTCCTGTACATAATTCTACTACCTGATAAGGAAGGTTTAGCTCCTTAAGAATTGTTTCTGCATGAGAGGTAAGATCTTCTAGAGCTTCAAATGACTTTTCAGGATGACATATCTGCACTAACTCTACTTTTTCAAACTGATGTTGTCGTATTAGCCCCTTCGTATCCTTACCGTAACTTCCAGCCTCAGACCTAAAACAACTGGTATGAGCTGTAAGCTTCAGTGGAAAAGTATTTAAATCAAGAATCTGATTTCTGTATAAGTTAGTTAAAGGTACTTCCGCAGTAGGAATTAAATAGTAATCATCAGTTAACTGAAATAGATCATCAGAAAATTTTGGAAGCTGGCCAGTTGAGGTTAGGGATTCTGTATTGGCTACCATTGGTAAATAATGCTCTGTGTAACCATGCTCTGATGCTTTATCAAGCATAAAAGCTATTAAGGCTCGTTGTAATTTTGCTATTTCATTGCTTAGAACTGCAAAACGAGAACCAGCCAAAAGGATAGCAGACTCAGTATCGATCATTGATGTAATCTCCAAATGATCTTTTCCCTTTAAAATAGTTGGTTCACCATACTCCCGAATCTTTACATTGCTTTCTTCATTCTCACCGCTCGGAACAGAATCATCAAAAAGATTGGGAACATCAAGCAAAAATTCCTTTAAAGTTGATTGAATATCATTTAATTTGGTTGAGCATTTATCTAAATCAGCTTTAATGGCCTCAATCTTTTTATTAAGAGCAGAATCATCCTTGTCCTTCTTTTTGAGCATTCCATACTCTTTCGAAAGTGAATTTCGTCTTGCCTGAAGGTCTTCTGTTTCAGTTTGATATTTTTTTCGCTTAGCTTCTAAGCTTTCAAATAACTCAATATCAAAATTGTAATTTCTTAATTTTAATTTTTCAGAGACAGTCTGAGGATTCTCCTTTATTAAATTTGTATCAATCATTTTTAAGTAGTTTTAAATAAATAGTAAGCCAAAAAAGTTCCTATCAAGCATGAGGCAATCGATGCAAAAACATAAATCAAAGCATTTAAATCCTTACCATTGTATAGCAATTCAATTGTTTGCTGTGAGAAGGCTGACATAGTTGTAAAAGAGCCAAGAAATCCAATAATCAGAAAAAAATAAACATTAGACTTCAAATCTGAAATTTGAGCCATGGCAATACCTATGCAAAAACATCCAATAAAATTAACTAACATTATTCCGCTTGGCATCATAAAAAAGTATGAATTTTTCATTAAGTCATTAATGAGATATCTCAGAGGAGCTCCCAAAGCTCCTCCAAATGCTATGAAAATAAGTTTAGTCATAATGGTGTAAGCTCTATTCCATGATCAACTCCAACAGAGTCTTTGTAGCGAATAAGATTTAGTTGATTTCCAATAAATGAAAAACTAATAACATTAGAACTATTATTTTCAATAATTTGAATGGTTGAATCGTTAATAAAATGGACTGAATAGGCCTCTGTATTTTCATCAACACCACCCACTAAAAGATTAAGAAAAAAATTATTAAGCTCCTTGATATTAATGATTTGTTTTTGATCCAAAAAAACATCGTGGATCTCTATAGCATCTCCATTAATTCTATAATTTTCTTCAAAAGGTGTTAACACATGAATTGAAATCCCCTCATTGTTAAAAAAAATTTTTCCAGTAGAACTATCAATCTTCATGTCAGATTCATGTAAAGATCTTTCAATGAATGAATAGTTTTTTTTTAACTCGCTATTTAAAAGAAAAGTTGAAATTGATGCAGCATTAATAGATACAGAAAACAAAAAAATAAAAGGTATAAAAAATTTAGCAATCATTGCTGTTTGGGAACTAATACTTCTCTACTTCCATTGCTGCTCATTTCAGAGACTAATCCAGCCATCTCCATGGCCTCAATAATTCTTGCTGCACGATTGTATCCAATTCTAAGCTTTCTTTGAACTGCTGAAATGGAAGCTCTTCTTGATTCGATTACAAAGCTGACTGCTTCATCATAAAGCTCATCATTTTCATCTGATGAGTCTGAATTGTCAGTATCTGACCAACCTGGAATCGGTCCAGTTTCTTGAAGTTCTGAAGTAATCTCATCCAGGTAGTTTGGTTCAGATTTCTTCCTCCAGCTATCCACAACCCTATGAACCTCATCATCGCCAACAAATGCTCCATGAACTCGCTCAGGAACGCCTTGGCCAGCTGGCATATATAACATGTCCCCTGCCCCTAGAAGTTGCTCTGCCCCGCCTTGATCTAGGATGGTTCTAGAATCAATTTTAGAAGACACTTGAAACGCAATTCTTGATGGAACGTTTGCTTTAATTAATCCAGTTATTACATCTACTGAGGGGCGTTGAGTTGCCAAAATTAAATGGATGCCTGCTGCTCTTGCCTTTTGAGCAATTCTTGCAATTAAATGCTCTACTTTTTTACCAACGATCATCATCATATCTGCAAATTCATCGACAACCACAACTATCGAAGGCAATTCCTCTAAAGGCACATCTTCATCTTCTTGAAAAGGGTCCATTAATGGAGTGCCAGCTGCATTAGCTTCAGCTACTTTTTCATTGAATGCTGTTAGACCTCTGACTCCCATTTCAGACATTAATTTATATCTTCTATCCATTTCAGCTACGCACCATCTCAATCCATTTGAGGCATCAGTCATATCAGTAATAACAGGAGTAAGAAGATGGGGAATACCTTCATAAACAGAAAGTTCAAGTATTTTAGGATCTATCATTATCAGACGAACAGCTTCAGGATCTGATTTAAATAACAAACTAAGTAACATAGCGTTAAGCCCAACGGACTTACCCGAGCCAGTTGTGCCTGCAACAAGTAAATGGGGCATTTTAGCTAGATCAACTACGATTGGCTTTCCAGCTATATCATGCCCTAAAGCCATTGATAAAGGTGATGCAGAATTATGGAATGTATCTGAAGATAATATTTCAGTTAAACGAACCATCTTTCTATTTGTATTTGGTATCTCTATACCAACAACTGACTTACCAGGAATTACCTCAACCACTCTAACGCTCATTACTGCAAGAGATCTAGCAATGTCTTGAGCAATATTAGTAATTTTGCTAGCTTTAGTGCCTGGAGCTGGTTGAATTTCAAATCTAGTAACGACTGGCCCTGGGATAACAGAGACAACTTTAGCTTCAATACCAAATTCTTGTAGCTTAATTTCAAGCCTGTCTGCCACTTCTTCAAGCTGTTCTTTTGAAAGGGATGAACCATCATCAAGCACTCTGTCTAAAAGATCTGTTGAAGGCATCTCTGAATTTAAATTTTTATCTTTCGATTTATAAACAGTTGATGTTGCAGCTGATTCACTTTTAGGAGGATCCGATTTAGGAACTGGTTTATGAGTTTCCTCTGGTTTAGTTTCTGATTGAGATGTTGTTAAGTTTGATTTAGAAAGGTTTAATTCTCTTGGTTTAGCTTCCAGAACAGAGCGTTCAACTCTCGGTTCACCTTTAGATTTGATTTTTGTTAAATCAATAGATTTAAAAGCATTGAACATAAATTTAAATAATTGCTTCAATTGGGCACTGAGCTCTATAAGTAAATATTTAATCCCATTACCAAAAGCATCAATAACTGACAACCAAGAGAATGAAAAAGTTAATGAGATTGACGCAAGAAAGAAAATTACTATAAAGATTAAAGAACCAACCACTCCAAAAATATTTGAAAGATTGGTAAAGATCAACACACCTATTATGCCGCCAGATGAAGACTGTGGAAAATAATCACCTGAATAATAAAATTCACATAATGCTGAAAATGAAGATAGTAAAATCACTGCTGAGGTAGCTTTAATAAGCTTATGAGTTCTATCAGATGGTTGATAGAAAAATAATAGCTTTACTGCAACAAAAGAAATGATTAATAAAAATAAATATGCGCCTATTCCAACAACTGAAAATAAAGCGTCAGAAAGGTATGCTCCAAAAGGTCCGCCAAGATTTTCAATGACGCCCGAAAGAGAGCTTACTGATGAGAGGCTTGGATCAAGAGGAGAGTATGAAACAAGTGATATAAAAATATATAAAACTGAGCCTAAGCAAAGAAATGCAAAAACATTTTTCAGTGTGCCTGCTGATAAATTTAATTGCTCTGGTTTTTTAGCGATGATTAACTCCTGTTATCAATATTATATTGAGATATAGCTTATTTAGTTAGAAAAGATAACAATTTCTTTAATCTCTATCTTATAATTCACTCATGGAATATCAACATCATAAACTTATTATCTTAGGTTCAGGCCCAGCAGGCTATGCTGCGGGTATTTATGCAGCTAGAGCAGGACTTGAGCCTTTGCTCATTACAGGCGCAGAACAAGGCGGACAACTTACCACGACTACAGACGTAGAAAATTGGCCTGGTGATTCTGATGGTCTACAAGGCCCTGAATTGATGGAAAGAATGAAAAAGCATGCAGAACAGTTTGATGTCCAAATAGTTAATGACCACATAGATGAAACTCAATTATCTGACCAACCATTCAAACTAATCGGTAGTCAGAAATGGTCCTGCGATTCTCTAATCATCTCAACAGGGGCGAGTGCAAAATATCTAGGATTATCATCAGAGAAAGAATTTTTAGGCAGAGGCGTTTCTGCATGTGCAACATGCGATGGTTTTTTCTATCGTGATCAAGAAGTTGCTGTGGTCGGAGGTGGTAATACTGCTGCTGAAGAAGCTTTATATCTTTCTCGTATTTGCTCAAAAGTTCACCTAATTCACAGAAGAGATGAGCTAAGGGCTGAAAAAATTCTTCGAGATAGAGTTGCCGAAGCTGTGGATAAAGGGAAAATTGAGATGCATTGGAATTCTCAATTGCATGAAGTGCTTGGAGATGAAAAAGGAGTTCACTCAATTGAAATAGTAACTGATGACGAAAATAAAATACTTGAATTAACTGGGGTATTTATTGCTATTGGCCATCATCCCAACACTGAAATATTTAAGGGTCAGATTGAAATGAAAAATGATTACATCACTATCAAATCAGGGACAGATGGCATGGCTACATCTACCAGTGTGCCTGGGGTATATGCGGCAGGCGATGTTTCAGATCAAATTTATAGACAGGCTATTACCTCAGCCGGATTTGGTTGCATGGCAGCACTTGATGCAGAAAAGTTTTTGTCTGAGTAATTACTGACCTGAAACCCAAAAAACCATCCCTACAACAAAAACTGCGATCAGTATTAGCGACACTCTCGAATCAGACTTGCTGTCTTCGTTAGCTTCTTGTGAGTCAAAATATTCGTCATATTTATCCGGCATCATTATTCTCCATGTTTTAAAACCACTCTACCCTGTTGACCGCCCTCCAGGATAAGATCAATCTCTTGCTGTAAATTTTCTTTCGTCACAACCTTTATCATTGAAGAAAGATCTAATTTCCATTCATCAGCAAATTTGTTCCAAATACTGCTTTTAAATTCGATTGGTGATTCTGCAGAATCAATACCAGATAGCGTGATACCTCTTAAGATAAATGGAAAAACTGTTGTGTTAACTTCTATGCCGGCAACATTCCCGCAACATGCAACCACACCATGAGGTGAAATTTGAGGAAGTATCTTGCTTAATACATTTCCACCAACCGTATCAATGGCAGATGAGAATAATGGTCTCTCCATCGCTTTAGAAGGAGTTTCTAAATATTCATCGCGCATAATTATGTTGTCAGCTCCAATGGATTTAAGAAAATCAACCGATGAGGGCTTGCCTGTTAAAGCTGACACCTCTTTACCCAACTTAGACATAAGCATTACACCTATAGAACCTACTCCTCCAGTTGCCCCTGAAACTAAAACAGGAAGGTCTGATGCTTTCGAAGATTCGTATATTTTTAATACGCTAGCTGCTGCCGTTAAACCAGCAGTACCTATAGACATAGCCTCTAAACTGTTTAAGTTGGTCGGCTTTTTAACAACCCAGCCAGCTGGTACATTGACGTACTCGCCAAAACCACCTGGGGTATTCATACCCATATCATATCCCGTAACTATAACCTCATCTCCTTCTGCAAATTGCGAAGAGTTACCGTCGGAGATAATTCCAGCAGCATCGATCCCCGGAACAAATGGATAATTTCTGGTCACCCCTTTATTCCCAGATGCTGATAAAGCATCTTTATAGTTAAGAGAGGAATGAGATACCTTTATTTGAACAAAGCCGTCTGCTGGCTTTTCAAGCTCTAGTTCAGATATTGAAGTAGAAAAAGCACCATCTTTTTCCTCAACATAATATGCTGAGTATTGCATTACCTTGGCTGCATTCTCATGGCTGAATCAAGTCTAATTGTTTCACCATTTAGATATGTATTTTCAACTATATGTGCAGCTAAATTTCCGAATTCAGATGGAATTCCAAATCTATGAGGGAATTGAGTTGATTCTAAAAGTGGATCTCTTACCTTATCTGGAGCCATTTTCATTAAAGGAGTGTCGAATATTCCAGGAGCAATGGTATTGACCCTAATCCCATGCCTTGCAAGATCTCTTGCAGCAGTAAGAGTTAAACCAATAACACCAGCTTTGGATGCGCTATAAGCTGATTGTCCAATTTGTCCCTCGTAACCAGCGATAGAAGCAGTATTGATAATCACACCCTTCTCTCCATCTTCTCCAGCTTTATTTTTATCCATAAGCTCAGCAGCCAAACGCATAACATTAAATGTTCCAACAAGATTTAAATCAATAATAAATTTGAAATGATCCAATGGATGAGGTGCATCTTTGCCTATGATTCTTGCACCGTACCCAGTCCCAGCACAGTTAATTACAACATGTAATTTACCAAAAGCATCTTCAATTTTTAACATAGCATCTTTCACAGGCTGCTCTTCCATGATGTTAGTGTTTACATATTTAACATTGTCATCACCTAATTCATCACAAATAGCTTTAGCATTGTCATCATTGATATCGAGAATCATGACTTTTGCACCTTGAGATACAAAGTGTCTAGTCGAAGCTTCACCTAAACCAGATGCTCCACCTGTAATTGCTATAACTTTATCTTTTAGTTCCATTTCTTATCTCCAAATTGAACAAGAATTATACATAGCTATTTATAAAAATGATCGTATTTAAAAGCTTAAAATTAAATTGGCACGATAATTGCATTTATGATTATGTAACTTCATATAAATGATAGGAGAAATTATGAAAAAATTGTTTTTACTAGTTGGGATGCTTGCTATTCCCTCTTTTGCTGCAGTAAGTGCAAATGTTTCTTTTGCTTCAGATTATGTCTGGAGGGGGATGACACAAAGTGATGGTCCTGCAATTCAAGGCGGTTTTGACTTTGAAGCTGAATCTGGTTTCTATGCCGGTATTTGGGGATCAAATGTTAATTTTAATGACGGAGCTGGCAGCGAATTAGACTATTACGCTGGCTATGGCTTTTCACTTGGTGAAGTTGGTATTGATATTGGATATATATCTTTTGATTATCCTGAAAACAAAACTGGTCTAGATTTTGAAGAAATATACTTAGGTCTAAGCTTTGGAGACTTTGGATTAACTGTAGCTTCTGGTCAAGATAATGCCCCAGATTACACAGAACTTTCATATGCATTTGGACCTATATCTTTTGCCTATGGGGAATATGATGATTACGGAGATAACATGACTGTTAGCTACGGCTTTACCTGCGGATCATTTGATTGCGGAATCACTGCATATGACTTTAGTGATGGAGGGTATGGCGCAGATGAGGACGGTATTTTCTTTTCAATTTCTGCAACTCTCTAATAATTGGCATGAAAATTGCATTGTTAATTATATAAATAAATTTTTATAAGGAGGATTTATGAAACTGATAACTGCAATCATTAAGCCTTTTAAGTTAGAAGATGTTCGGCATGCCCTCATAGATTTTGGAGTGGAAGGCTTGACAATTACTGAAGTAAAAGGTTTTGGCCGACAAAAAGGACATACTGAACTCTACCGAGGAGCAGAATACACAATCGATACTTTACCGAAGATAAAAATTGAAATATTAAGCAATGACAATGATGCTACAAACATTATTGATGTTATTGCAAAGTCTGCTAACACAGAGAAGATCGGAGACGGCAAAATCTTTATCACAAACGTAGATGAAGTCATAAGAATTAGAACTGGCGAAACTGGAAGTGATGCCATTTAACAGGAGAAAAAAATGAAATTATATAATTATTATCTTATTGTATTCGCAGCCCTACTCTCACCTGCAGTGCTCTCATCTGAAATAAATTCAGGTGATACTGCCTGGATTCTGACTGCTACTGCCTTAGTTTTATTTATGACACTTCCTGGTTTAGCGCTCTTTTATGGGGGTTTAGTTAGAACCCAAAATGTTTTATCTGTGCTTATGCAATGCTTTGCAATTTGTTGCATCGTTTCTATTCTTTGGGTTATCTATGGTTACAGTCTAGCTTTTACAGGCAACGGGCCTATCATTGGTGGAACTGACGCTCTTTTCTTGTCTTCATTAGCAAGGGATTCTGCGTCTGGTACTTTGCCAGAGAGCTTATTTGTTGTATTTCAAATGACATTTGCTGTTATTACGCCTGCATTGGTAGTTGGTGCATTCGCTGAAAGAATGAAATTTAGTGCTATGTGCATTTTTACTGTTCTATGGGTAACTTTAGTTTACTTACCTGCATGCCACATGGTTTGGGGTGGTGGATATCTTGGTAGCATTGGTGTTATTGATTTTGCTGGCGGGTTGGTTGTTCATGCCACTTGTGGAATTGGCGCGTTGGTTGCTGCAATGATGCTAGGACCGAGAAAGGGTTTTCCAGGTGGATCTTTGGTACCCCATAACAGACCCATGGTTGTTATGGGAGCTGCAATGCTCTGGGTTGGATGGTTTGGTTTTAATGGAGGAAGTGCTGTTGCTGCAGATTCAAATGCTGCGATGGCTATTCTTGTTACTCACATCAGTGCTGCTGTAGGAGCTTTAACTTGGATGGTGGTTGAATGGGTTAAAACAGGCAAACCAACAGTGATTGGAATTGCAACTGGAATGGTTGCGGGCTTAGCAACTATTACACCTGCATCCGGAACAGTTGGTCCTCAAGGTGCTTTATTAATTGGTCTAATGGCTGGGTTTATCTGTTTCTATGCTACACAATTAATAAAAGGTTACTTCAAAATTGATGATTCTCTAGATGTCTTTCCGGTTCACGGAGTTGGAGGTATTTTAGGTATTTTAATGGTGGCCTTTGTTGGAAAGCCTAATGGATTTCTTGGGGCTGGAGCAGCTGGATTTGATCCATCTATTTTTGAACAATTTATGATTCAACTTCAGGGTGTTGTAGTGATATGCCTTTGGACTTTGGTGTTTTCTTGGATTGCCCTAAAGGTTACTTCGCTTGTTGCTAATTTAAGAGTTAGCGATGAAAGTGAGTATGAGGGCTTGGATATAACTGAACATAACGAGAGTGGATATTTTACAAGCTAAGTTTGTTCTAATTTTCTGATAACAGGATTGGCGTATTGTTCAAGTAGCTTTGAGCGTGCGCCTTTCTCTAAAGCTTCAAGTCTACCCTCTAGATTCTTTTCAGCCTGCTTAATTTCTTGAAGAGTATATTTTTTTTGATCAGATATAGTTATATCCAATAAATTACAAGCAGCAAAGTTTGTTGCATGCAGTTCATACATTGAAACTATAGAATGTGTTATTTTGTTTGAAATTTCTTGGTAGTCATCTTCATCTTCAAATCTCATAGGTTCGGAAAGATTAATATTTACATTGCCTTTAAATCCAGTAATTCCATTAGCAATACTTCTTAGATCTTCATCCTTCCCTTTTGTGTATACGCTATCTGATTGAGAGGAATAAAGCTCCTTGGCTTTTAATAAATCATTGGGATCAAATTCATAAGAAATTGATACAGGAACAACTTTTAGAGAATTAAAATAACTAGCAATAGATTGAGATTTTCTTTCAGTTAAATGAATCATCTTTAAAAGAGCGGGATCTGTTTCATCAATGCCATCTTTTGCTCTGCCCTGCTTTTGAGCAATCCATACTGAATCATTGTCATTAAAAATACTCTTATAAATAAATTGTGAGGCAAGTAATAAACCAGAATAAATTTCTTTTTTCGTTCCACCGGATCTATGGATAACAAAACTTTTGTTTAATCTAAATAGGTCTGAAGCCCATCTTTCTTCCATAAGATTGTTGCCAACAGCAATATTAAATGTCTTAAAACCAGATTGATAAAGATTTAAGGCAAGCAATGCAGCATCCAGAGAAATATCTCTATGATTTGAAATAAATAGATGACTATCATTCTGGTTCAAATTTTCAAGACCATTAACACTAAATTTTGAAATAGATTCTTGAACAACATTCTCCATCAAGCTTTTAAATACATTTTGATAATCATCAATTGTGTGAATGTTTTTGACTTTAGAAATAAGCTTTTGTTTAACAAAAAACTTTATAAAAGGAATCTTTGAGACAATACCAGGAAACTGTAATCCAATTAAAGCATTTACGACTGATGCATTTGAGGTGAGCGACTGAAGAACCTGGTCTACTTCGGAAT
>Ga0208410_1001394_pt1 | contig 12559 bp, 9 predicted proteins | sample ETN02SmetaG_3_FD_185787 | JGI IMG/M metagenome (GOLD analysis project Ga0208410, IMG submission 185787) | Marine microbial and viral communities from oxygen minimum zone, Eastern Pacific Ocean - ETNP2014F10-02SV257 (SPAdes) (version 2) | ecosystem: Environmental > Aquatic > Marine > Oceanic ... | reverse complement strand
GGTTTAGGGTTTAGGGTTTAGGGTTGAGGACGCCCCGCCGCGCGCGACGACGACTTGAGGGAGACGACGACGACGAGAGGGAGGGAGACGACGACGCGCGCGCGACGCGCGACGGCGACGCGGACGATGACCGCGGCCATGGTGACCGCACCGATGATCGCACCGATGACCGCACCGACGACGCGAACGAGGATGCGTAAGGGACGAACGACGTCGATGACATCGTCGTCCCGAGTGGCGGCGGTGACGTCGAGACGACGAGGTCGAGCGACGGTTCGCGCGGTGGCGGCGAACGAGGAGACGTTTGAGTACCAAGCGGAGGTGCGTGGGTCGTCGCGAGACGCGCGATGGATGAACGAACGAACGAACGAACGAACGAACGAACGCGAGGGACGCGCATTCACGCACGCATTTCTTTCATTGCGCGCGACGGAAGAAGGGTGAAGAAGACGCGCTCTTCTTGCGAAGACTGACGGATGGACTCTGTGACGCTTTCACGACGCTCGCAGGTGCACCGATTGATGGATTTGATCGTCAACTCTTTGTACAGCAATAAAGATGTGTTTTTGCGCGAACTCGTGTCCAACGCGAGCGATGCGTGCGATAAATTGCGATTCTCGGCGTTGTCCGACGCGAGCGTCATGGGCGGCGACGAAGAGTTGAAGATTAAGATTAAGGGTGATCCCGAATCGAAGACGCTCACGATCGAGGACAGTGGAATCGGTATGAGCAAAGAGGATCTCGTGTCGTCGCTCGGTACCATCGCGCGATCGGGCACGGCCAAGTTTATGGAAATGTTGAAGAGTCAGAGCGACGGGGAAAACTTGATTGGTAAATTCGGCGTCGGTTTTTATTCGGCGTTTTTGGTGGCGGATAAGATTACGGTGTACTCCAAGGCGGCGAATGGGGACGATAAGACGTGGATCTGGGAATCCGAGATCAACGCCAGTTCGTACACCATCAGGGAGAGCGACGAGACCCTCGCGAGAGGCACTAAGATTGTCTTGCACCTCAAGGAGGGATGCGAAGAGTTCGCCACGGGGGACAAGCTCTCCTCTCTCGTCAAGACGTACAGCGAATTCATCTCTTTCCCGATCGACGTCTGGGCGAATACGACCAAGGAAAAGGTCGTCGAGGACAAGGAAGCGACCTCTGCGCTCAAGGAGGCGTGGGAAAAGAAGAAGATAGCGGCCGAGGCCAAGGGTGAGGAATTCTCCGAACCCGAACCCGAACCGGTCACCAAGAAGGAATTCGAGCAAGTCGAGGAGTGGACGACGGCGAACAACGATAAGCCCATCTGGGTTCGATCGCCCAAGGACGTCGAGGAGGAATCGTACAACGAGTTCTTCAAATCCACGTTCAAGGAATTCCTCGATCCGCTCGCGCACTCGCACTTCGCCGTCGAGGGCGATATCGAGTTTCGCTCCCTCTTGTTCGTCCCGGGCATGGCGCCGTTCGAACAACAAGACATGATGGCCAAGTCCAGGGCGATCAAGCTCTTCGTTCGTCGCGTCTTCATCTCCGACGAGTTTGACGAGTCTCTCTTGCCGCGGTACCTCACCTTTGTCCGCGGCGTCGTCGATTCCTCCGACTTGCCGCTCAACGTGTCTCGTGAAATTCTGCAAGAGTCGCGCGTCGTCCGAATCATTCGCAAGCGTTTGATTCGCAAGACGTTCGACATGCTTCGCGAGATCGCCGGGCGCGACAATGACGAGTACGACACCTTCTGGGATAACTTTGGCCGCAACCTAAAGCTCGGCGTCATCGAAGACGCCGACAACCGTAAGGATTTGGCTGAGCTCTTGCGATTTACCACCTCCAAGAGCGGCGACGAGGGCGCCCTTCGAAGCTTGGACGAGTACGTGAACGACATGCCAGAGGGTCAAAACAGCATCTATTTCGTCGCAGCCGATAACAAGGACGCGGCCGAGGCGTCTCCGTTCCTCGAAAAGCTCAAGCAAAAGGGTTTTGAAGTTTTGTATCTGCTCGATCCCATCGACGAAGTCGCCATGGCCAACTTGGCGACGTTCAAGGAAAAACCGTTGGTCGACGCCTCCAAGGAAGCGCTCGATCTCGGTGAGGAGGACGATACCGACAAGACCGCTCGCGAGGCGCTCGCAGAGGAGTATAAGGACCTCACCGAGTGGATGAAGACGTCGCTCGGTGAACAAGTCGAAAAGGTTGAGGTGTCCAACCGTCTCACCGACACGCCGTGCGTCTTGGTCACCTCCAAATTCGGTTGGTCCGCGAACATGGAGCGCATCATGAAAGCGCAAGCGATGGGCGACAACCGCGCGCAAGATTACATGAAAGGGAAGAAGACGATGGAGATCAACCCGTCCTCTCCCGTCATCGCGCAGTTGAAAAAGTTGAAGGAATCCGGCGCCGCTGAGGCGACGGACACCTGCCAATTGTTGTTCGACACCGCCCTCTTGACGTCTGGTTTCTCCATCGAGAAGCCGTCCGTCTTCGCGAGCCGCGTGTTCAAGCTCATGACTGCACAAGCCGCCGCCGAATCCAAGTCTTCAGACTCGGACGACGGCGACAGCGTGACACCAGAAATCGTCTAAACGCCGCCGCGGCTTTCTTCGAAGACGTTTTAGCCGCCCGCGGTTTTCGATGTACGCCGGCCACTTCTTCCACGCGTCCCGTCGAGGCGACCACGAGGTGACCGAGCGAGCGAGCGAGTAATAATTCTCCACATAATAATCACACACATTCTTTCACTCCGTCCTCTCAATCCTCTTCGAATGCGCGACGCAAGGAATGTTTGCTCTTTTTTTCACTACAAGTACACACTCTCCGCGCACGAATTCGGCGAGGACGACGCGCGCGCTCACTCCATGACGACATCTCCACCGTTTTTCATGCTCGCCTTCTTCGCCTCGTCGTCCATCGCGTTCCTCGCCGCCCGTCGTTCGTTTCGAAGCGCTTTCCGCCTCGCCTTGCCCGTGCGCGCCGCCCCACTGACGCGCTTTTTCGCCGCGTCGTGCCTCGCCTTGGCGCCGCGCTTCACCTTGAGCGCGTGAGCGTTCTTCGAGTCGCGCGCCTTGAGCGTCTTCTTCTTCTTATTCTGCCATCCGGGAGCCACCATGGAGGCGGACGGCGACGTCGACGGCGCGCGCGCGAGTGCGGGGACGGCGGCGGTCGGCGCGCGGGGACAATTTTTTTTGTCTGTCCTTTCTCTAACTTTCTACCTAATCGCGAAGGACGCGCCGCGCGCGGTCGACGACGTCATCGACGCGAGCCTTGACGTCGTCGTAGTGGAGGGTGGCGGCGCCGACGACGGCGCCGGCGATGACGGCGTATCGCACGCCGACGGAGTGGGTCACGAGTCTGACGGCGCCCGAGCGCACGGCGACGCTCTGGAGCGCGGAACACGATTCGCACTGGGGATAGAAACGTTGAAGCGGGACGCCTCTGATGAAATTGAAGGCGCGGCGTAAAGTGGACGCGCGACGGTTCGCCGCCGCGCGCGCGCCGCTTCCGAACGCCATCTTATTCGGAGGCATGTGGTCGCCGATGACTTTGCCTCGCGTGCTTCCGCAGTGATGACATCCGTCCCTGGTAAACCAACGTTGGAGCGTGCGCTTTTGCTTTTCGCTCGCGTAATCGCTCCCTCTCGCCGCCACGCTTCTCTTCGCGTTCGCTCCGACCCTCGAGACGTCGCTCGGGAGTATCCTCCCAAGATTTCCTCTGGCCAACGCCGCGAACGTCGCCACGCCGACGCCGACGTCCCGCGTCGCCTCGTCTTCATCCAATTCCCCGAACGGCGTCCAGATCGTCCCCGCTCGAGATCGTCTCCCCCCACGCTGTCGTCGTTTATCACCGTTCCCCTCGCGCGCCCTCGTCACCCCTCTCGCCACCGCGCCCGCGCACGCGCTCGCCGCGCCCACGCTCGCCGCGCTCGCCGCGCCTCCCGCCAACGGCGCGTAGCATCCCACCCCCAGCACCAACCCCAGACGCTGCGTCGTCCACGCCATCGCCGCGAACGTCGCGCTCGAGCTCACCATCGCGCACACCGCGCGTTCCGCGCGCGCGCGCGCCTCATCCGGCGTCATGCGACCGATTCCGCGCCGGTCGGTCCGTCGTCTCTGTCCACCACCTCGCGCGAATAAATCCTCCCCGAATGGGACGACGCGTTCGCGCGTCTCCGACGCCTCCGTCGACGACGACGCCGGTCGCGCGCGGTCCCGTTCGCCCCTCGTCGTCGCGCGAGCGAGTCGCGCGCACAATGTCGTTCGTCAGTGCGCGCGCGCGCGATGCGATGCGTCGCATCGTGTGCACTGACGAGGGACACATTCTCGAGTCATGAATCGTCATGAATCGTGTCTCTATCCCATAGTATGCACGCGCACGCATGACCGACACGACCGAGCGACCGACACGACCGCGTCAGACGACGACGACGACGGTCGGTGGAGACGGATGGGCGCGCACGCGTCCACGCCTCGAGGCGCGCGCGCATTCGTCGTCGGTCGCGACGACGACGAGACCGAGGAGGAGGAGACGGGAGACGAGAGACCGTCGCGTCACCGACCGAGTCGTCATCGTGCGGGCGACGAGGAGGAGGAGGGGACGGGGTCGGAGGCGCGCGCGCGCGCGCGCGAGGAGGAAGAGGAGGCGGAAGAAGAAGAAGAAGAGGATCGCGCGCGCGTGCGCGGCGCGTCCGCGTCCGCGTCCGCGTCCGCGTCCGCGTCCGTGACGAGTCACGGTGAACTTCGAAGGTGTTTGAAGACGCTGTGCGCGAGTCGACGCGAGACGCCGGCGCGGGACGACGTGTTTTGGTACGAGATTGGAAACGCGGTGAGCGAACCGTTGACGGGGACGAGCGGGGTGGCGTTGGATGCGTTGACGCGACCGTTCGCGGAGGCGATGTACGCGAAGGATGGACGACGCGGAGGATTGTATAAACTGGCGGGACACGCGGCGAGACAGCTGCGCGTGGCGAGCGGAAACGCGCGGACGACGCCGGTGAGCGCGATAAACGTCACGGTGTTGACGACGATGTTCGTCAAGCATTTCATGGAGTTTGCGAGCGAGAACGACGGGGAAGGGCTCGGCGCCGGAACGCTGGGTGGGAGGCGAAGCGAGCGATTGCGCGCGCTCGACGCGACGTTTTCGCGAGACGCGAGGTGGGAAACGAACGGAGACGCGGGTGGCGAACGAACGATGACGTCACCGTTCGACGATTTATTGCGCGCGTGCATGGAGATTGTGTCCAATAAACACGTGACGTCGCAAACAATGGCGTTGCACGCGGCGTGCGTGCGCTTTTTGCTCGTCGCGACGTCGTCGCAGTTGGCGTTCGATTTGGACGACATCGAGGGACGTGAGAACGGCCATCCGCTCGCGCGACGGCTATTGGCCATCGCCACGACGGACGGCGCGCTCGTCGGGTCGTTTATGTGCGCGTTGGCGCGGCTCTTCATACAGAGACCTTCCAACAGCGGCGACATTCACGAGGGGTCGGCGAACGCGTCGACGGAGGCGTCGACGCGAACCTCTGGCGAGGGACGCGGTGGCGCGTTTTTTGGGTTCCTGTTTGCGTCCTCGCGCGAGAAGACGAGTCGAGGATCGCGCGCGACGACGCAAAGATCTGTGGTCAAGCATTCGTACGCCGTCACGTCTCCGCTCGCGAGCGAGTGCGTCAATCTCTTTCTCGCCCTCTGCACGCACGGCGCCTTCGGCGCCGCCTCTGAGAATCCTTTTCGTCGGGCGGTGAGCGAGATGAAGGACGTCTCGACGCGAGATTCGGTGCCAGCGAGTAAGCGAAAGGCGTGTTTGGTCAACTTTACCGAACTGTTCGCGGCGATTCGCGCGACTCTTCCCTCGGACGCGGGCTTGTTGCTCTCGTACGCGATGCTCTCGTCGAGCGCGCGTTTCGTCTCGCACGTCGCCAAGAGCGACGATCTCCCGCAGTTTGTTCGACACTTGCTCAGAGACTTGTACCACGCGCGAGAGCACCGCGGTGGGCACGCGTCGCAACTCATCGTCGCCTCGCTGTTGATTCTCTCGCAAAACGAGCGTTTCGTTCGCGCCGTCAACGTTCATCCGAGCGGGTCGACGAATTGGTACAAGGAGCGCATCATCTCCGAGTGTTCGCTGGGAAGTTTAATCTTCATCATTCTCTCGCGCGAGGTGACATACGACGCCTCCAAGACGATGCACGTGTCCAAGACGTTACACGCGTTGGGCGTCATCGCCAACATGGCGTGCGTCGCTCGAGACGTCTCCGGATACGCCGCGCAGCGATTGGTCAACGTCTTGGCGTTGTTTACAAAGCGATACGCCAAGGCGAAACGCGTTAGGGCGAATTCGACCGACGCGCTCGGCCACAAAGGCGGAGACGACGAGTTGGACGTGTACGAGGATTTGATTCGGGTCGTGTTTGAAATTCTCAACTGTCTCGTGACGGATCTCGATTCGCTCGGAAACAATCCGGAAATCGTCTACGCGCTCATTCACCGAGAGGATGTACTCGGGGCGTATCGAACGCACGCGATGTTCGCAGAGTACGTGCAAAACATCGAGTGCGTGTTGGAGCACTATCAAAACGCCATCGAGTCGGTGCGCGTCGAGCAAAAAGACAGTCCGATGTCGGTGGACAAACTCAAACGCGTCATCTCTGAAAACCGACTCACGGCGAGCCCGCAAAAGACGACGGGCGTGGAGTGCGAACGAAACTGTTCGATGCACGGATTTCATCCCATGCGATTTGAGTATGTCGAGGACGACACGAACACGCCTTACTTCTTGATTCCGTACGTGTGGGGGGTGGTTCACTCGATGAGCGGCGTTCGTTGGAACGAAAGCGCCGTCGCCCTGTTCGCCGCGCCCGACGAGCCCGACGACGACGGCGGCGACGACGACGAGGATGCGTCCTCATCCATGCACTCGAGCGTGTCCGAACACGTCTGAGCTGGGAGGAGTAAACGAAAGAGTACAGGACAAACAATTAGAGATAGTCACGTAGAAACTGTAACGCAACGCACATATAGTTTCCATGGCCGCTCCGTCGGCGTCGTCCGCACACGTCGATGCGCGGCGTCACCGTCCCGGTCGGCGCCGCCGCGCGGTCGGCGCGCGGTGGACGAGGCGGACGCGGTGGACGAGGCGCGCGAAAAGGACGCGGCGAGCCGCCGGATTGGGCGAAACCTCCGGCGCAGGGACGTCAGCGACGGCGCGACGATGACCAACACGAAAAGCGCACCGGCGGCGCCGAACGTGAATTTCCGCGCGAAAAGCGCGCGTCGGTGGCGCCGCGAGAGGAGCGCGAGGTGCGCGTGCGAGAGAGTTTGCGCGCGGTGTCGTCCGCGCGCGGCACGTTCGACGACGCGTGCCGAGGCACGACGACACTGTTCGACGACGCGAGGAGGGTGACGCCGGAGGAGACGCTTCGGTACGAGCGCGAGGGACACACGTGCGTTCGAAACGCCGTGGACGCGATGGATATGATTCCCATGGTGCGAGCGTGCACGCGTGAGATCATGGCGAGACGACTCGAGGCGTACAGACATCGCGTGTCGGTGCTTTGTCCGGGAGTGAACGCGAACGCGTTGAGCGACGTCGAGGACGCCAAGCGCGCGCTCAAAAAGCATTCGCAAGAGGAGGTTGGTTTTTTGCAAACGTTCAACCTACACAGAGACGGAAAGAGCGCCGCGCGCGAGTTCATCATGAGCAAGAGGTTCGCGAAGATCGCGGCGGATCTAATGGGGTGCGAAAAGGCGCGCATTTACCAGTCGTGCGTCTTCGTCAAGGAACCGGGCATGGCGGAGACGAATTGGCACAGCGACCTGAACATGGTTCCGCTCGATACGAACGAATTCATCACGTTGTGGATTCCCTTGAGATCGCTCGATGAAGAGGACGCGGCGTTACATTTCGCGAGTCGTTCGCACAGAGACTTCGCGCTGCCGTATTGGCGGACGCTCGAAGGCATGGAAGATTTGGAAGCGAGAGGGTACGAAATCGAGACGTACGAGGAGCTCGATTTGGGTGACTTGACGGCACATCACGGATGGACGTTGCACTGGAGTCCGCCGCAGCCCGAGGATTCGGCACCGCGCTACGCGCTGAGCATATGTTATTTCGCGGACGGCGCGCGAAGAATGAGCACGGAGAACCTTCGCCGGGTCCCGCACGACGAGGACGAGTGGTCGTACGACGAGTGGTTGCGAGAGATTGCACCGGGACACGCGGCGCGGCATCCGGAGATACCGATCGTGTGGGGATAGAAGATAGTCGAGGGGTGTTTTGTATTATGTATGTACGTGAGTTAATCGTTAATCGAATCGATGTCAGCTAAGATTGCGCGCTCTTCCGGTGTCAAACCGTCGTCATCCTCGCCGACGTCGCTCGCGTCATCGCCCGAGTCTTCGCGATACCAGTTACCATCGTAATCTACAGGAAGCGGAGGGTTCAACCTGTGAAGATGAAATCAGATGATTGAATGGGTTGAATGAGCATGCACGACTTACCAAAAGTCACCCGGCGTCGTGCATTGATGGAATTTAACTCTCTCGTCGCCCTCGTCGCCCAAGCAATCCACGACGTGATCGGCGCGGGAGAAATCCTCGCCCTCGCTATAGATGCTCTTCGTCACGATGCATCGCATGCCCGCAGCCTTGGCCGCGGAGCATCCGATGTGCGTGTCCTCGACGACGACGCACCGCGCCGGATCGACGCCGAGCGTCTCCGCAGCCAAGTTGTAAATATCCGGGCTCGGCTTCTTCTTCGGCACGACATCCCCCGCGAATACCGGCATGCGATCGGCAAACTCCGGCAACATGGTGTTCACGATGCCCTGCACCGCCTTTTCGTTCGACGTCGAGCACACCGCCACCTTGGCGCCGTGTTCCAACGCCTCGCCGACCATACGCTTCACGCCCGGTCGCAACGGCAGCGCACCCTCGTTCACGAGCTCCAAGAACATCTCCGTCTTTCTCAGATGCAGCTTTTTCACCAACTCTTTCCGCGCCTCGGGATCCGTCACGCTCTTCCACGGCTCCGTCTCCGGGACTCCGTTAAAGTAGTGCGTCATGCGCTCCTTCCCCCCCCCGATCTTCAACAACTCCCCGTACGTCTCCACGTCCCACTCGTGATCGAACCCGAACTCCTTAAACGTCTTATTAAACGTCACCCGGTGTCCATCGCGCTCCGTCTCGCACAACACACCGTCGCAATCGAACAACAACGCCTCGGGATAATCAAAGTTTCTGAGCGCCATCGGCGTCGTCATCCCGCGTCCTCGTCGTCCACCGCGCGCGCGCGTCCGCACCGTCGGCCTCGTTCGAAGCGCATCCACCCGCGCGAACATCGGTTTTCTCTTTTCTCTCACCCGACGACGCGTCTCTCTCTGCGCGTCATCGGTCCCCACACCATCGCACCATTCACGCCGTCATCCCACCTAGCCCCCTCGTCCTCGTTATCCATTCACGTGCATGGCATGTTCATGTTCACGGCACGCATTGGATGTGCGCGCGTGGATGGATGATGGATGATGGATGATGCGCTCGAGACGTGCGTTCGAGACATTCATTCGTCGCCGATCGTCGTCGAAGGGACGCGAATGTCCCGCGCGACGGTGCGACCGTCGTCGAGGTCGAGGTCGAGGTCGATCTCGTCGTCGATCTCGATCGCGGTCGCGGTGTCGAGACGCGGTGTCGAGACGATTGGGAATCGTCGACGCGCGTGGGGACGCGTCGTCGCGCGCGGAAGGAAGGAGGAGGACGACGGCGCGTTCGACGCGATGCGAGGGAGGGAGATGCTGGAGAGGGCGATGCGTCGAGCGATGGGAACGGGAGGGGAGAGGCGAGCGGACGACGGGACGACGAGATTCGAGGCGAACGCGCGCGCGGCGTCGTGGGACGCGTTGGCGCGCGAAGCGCGGGAGACGGAGGACGCGGTGGATCCGGACGTGGGCGATGCGCGAGCGAACGCGCGCGATTTTGGCGTCGTGGGGGGGGCGAGGGTGACGTTTTATCGCGACAGCGCGTCGTGGTGCCCGTATTCACAAAAGATTTGGATGCAGTTGGAGGAGAAGCGGATACCGTACGCGCTCAAACGCATCAACATGCGATGTTACGGACCGAAGCCGGCGAGTTTTACGTCCATGGTGCCGAGCGGGGCGTTGCCGGTGATCGAACTCGATGGTCAAGTCATCACGGAGTCATCCGTCATCTCGCGAGTGTTGGAGAGCGAGTTTACCGACGACGACGGGCACAAGAATTTACTTCCGTACGCGCCGGGGAGCGACGACGGTCGACGCGCCGACGCGCTCATGCGACTCGAACGCGCCTTGTTCTCGCGCTGGATGCAGTGGATCACGAGTTCGTGGAACGACGCGAGCGCGCAGAGCGTGTATTGTGAAGTGTTGGATGAAGTCGACGCCGAACTCGGCGCGGGCGGCGGGCCGTACTTTATGGGCGAGGAATTCACGTTGGTGGACATCGCGTACGCGCCGTTTTTAGAACGAATGGCGGCGTCTATTTTGTACTACAAGGGGGTCAAGATTGAGGGTAACGGCGGACGATGGCCGAACGTGGACGCGTGGTTCGCCGCCATGGCGTCGCGCAAGGTGTACAGAGGCATCAAGAGCGACTATTACACCACGGCGCACGATTTACCGCCGCAGTTGGGCGGATGCGCGGAAAACGGCGAAAACGCCGAGGCGCGAGACGCCATCGACGGCACCGACGGCGTGCATTGGCGTTTACCTCTCGGACCTCTCGATGAGACTAGTTTAGAACCGTGGTGGGGGGTGGACGATCCGAAAGCTGCGCGAATGGAAGCCGCCAGACGCGTCATCGAGAATCGCGTCAATGTTGTCAGGTTCGCCGCGAGAGGATGCGGCCAGGAGGGTCGACCGGGGTACTCCGCACCTCTCTCCGATCCGAACGCTCGTCCGGGAGAGGAACACATTCCAGCGGTCGACGAGGCGCTTCGAATCGTCGTCGACGCCATGATGCGAACCGAAGATGACGTTCCTTCATCCGACGCCGTGACGCGCGGCGATGTCTTTGCGGCGGCGCCCGCCGTCAAGTCGCTCGCGTACCTTCGAGATCGCGTCGGCGTTCCGAGAGACATGAGCTATCCCGCCGCGAGACAGTTTAGAGCCTATTTGAACTGGGCGATCGACGCCTTAGCGACCGTGTAATGTATGTGAATCGTGGCTATTGACAACGCGCGCGCAGCGAGCGCGTTTGAATGAATATTGAATGAATGAATAAAAAATCAAATGTTTGGTCGCTTTGGTCGCGTCTCATCGGTGAAAATGACGCCCGCGTTGAGAAGGAAATCCGCCACGCCTCGAAGCAAAATCATGTCTTCGTTGGGGTAGTACGCACCGCCTCTTCGCCTGCCTGCCTTTTCCGGTCGAGACGACGGCAGGAATGAAAACGCCGAGACGAATTCTCGCGGACCCGCTCGAATCGGCGCGTCAAAGTGGCACGGCACGATTCTGTCAAAGTTCCACCTGGCCACGCGCTTCGCCCACTCGTTCACCGGTTTGGGGACGTTTTCGTACACCAACGTGCCGACGACGGGCGCGACGATGAGTCTGTTCGTGATCTCAGACCAACTCTGTTCGGGGGAGAGCAAATCGTTCGGTCCAAAGTACAACGCCTGCAACGCGTTTCGTTGCCACCCCAAGCGCAACAACTCTTCTTGGTTCATATCCTTGGACGACGTCGTTCGATTCTTCGCCTTGGTTTTGATGTCGAACAGGTTTAAGAACTTCAAAGCGCTGATCGTGAAGTTGTCGTCGTCGCCGCTCTCTTCCAAATCTCTATCCGGAATACAATCCGGAATGTTCTCCGACACGTACACCACGGCGTCCGTTACGAGCAACGTCTTCGACGGCTTGTGAAAGATGGCTGCCTCGATAAAGGACACATACGAAGCGACACCGAGCGCCGGCGGGCGCAAGAGTTCGACCTCGAACTCGTCGTCCCATGGGGTGGGATCTTGACCGAGAATGCCCGTCTTGTTGATGCCGAAGAATTGCGGCGGCAAATTCACCGGCCAACTCCACTGTTGCGGAACGATCCAACACTGCGCCTTGGGATACTTGCGCTGAAACGGACCGACGAAGATTTTGTGTTCAAACAGCGTGGTCGGCAACACGACGTGTTCCACGGGCGCGTCGAGTTCGTCCAGTAACGCCACCATCTCCTTGGTCGGGGCGACGGGCGCGTACACCCACAACCCGCCAGTCTTGAGTTTAATCACCGTCATGCGAACGTTCACGCTCACGTTCAACCCGAGTCCGATGCCTTGCTTTTGTTCAAAAAACCACATCCGACCCGGATCCACCTCGTATCGATACGTCTGGCGCTCGAACGCGGGCACGAGCGGAAACAGAGGCGGCGGCGCGATGAGATACTTTCTTCCCTTGGAATCGTCCGACGTCCCCGTCCCGCGCGTCATCGCCGTTCGATTCTCTCGATCCCGCCCCCCTCCGTCGTCGCTCCCCCCCTTCCTACACTTTCTCACCCTCAAATACGCGCCCACACCGACCGCGACGACGCCCAACGCCCGTCCCGCCGCCGCCGCCGTC
>Ga0208410_1001393_pt1 | contig 12565 bp, 10 predicted proteins | sample ETN02SmetaG_3_FD_185787 | JGI IMG/M metagenome (GOLD analysis project Ga0208410, IMG submission 185787) | Marine microbial and viral communities from oxygen minimum zone, Eastern Pacific Ocean - ETNP2014F10-02SV257 (SPAdes) (version 2) | ecosystem: Environmental > Aquatic > Marine > Oceanic ... | reverse complement strand
GACTTAATAAAAAGCTTTAATTGTATAACTTTTTGATACTTTGTTAATAAAACTTTTCAACATAAAGAGCTTCCTTCTCTTTGTTAATAAGGCTCACAATTTTATTTCCCATTAACTGGTTTTGAGTTAAACTAAAAAGCTCAGAATAATAGTTTTCCAAGGTAATTTTCTCAGAGACCTTATAGTCAAAAACTCTAACAAAAAACAGAGACTCTTTTTCTAAAAAAGGCCCCTGAAAACCTAAAGAGTCTAAAGAGATTTTTTGTAAAAAAGGAGGCAAAGAAGAGGTTGGTGTGTTTCTAAAAACACCCTGAAAAGAAGCTTTATCAACCGAAAAATGGGCACACAAAGAATCAAAAGTTTCAACAGAGTTATACACACCTTGTTCAGACAAAAAAAGATCTAAACTTTCCCTATTTTTTTCTATATCCACAGCCCCTTTTTCCACCCTTTTTAAAATGTGAGAAGTTTTAATTTTTTCCCCAACACGATCTTCCAACAAAACTAAATGGTAGCCCAGCTCTGTTTTAAATGGAGAAGAAACCTCCCCAACAGACAAACCAAAAGCTACAGACTCATATTCAGGAAACAAAGACCCCCTAACAAAAAAACCTAAAGCCCCCCCAGATGAAGAAGAGCCAACATCTTCCGAATGTCTTTTTGCTAGATCTGAAAAACTAACACCAAAAGAAAGGCTGTCTTTTAGGTTGTTTAAAAAAGAAACAATAGAAACCTCTTTGCTGTCATCAACAACAATAGGCCACTCTAAAACAGAAAAACTAACTCGATTTTCTAATAAAGGTAAAGAGTCTTTAAATGTATTATAAAAATTTTTTACATCCAAAACAGAGGGAGAGCTTTCTTGGTACAAAGAGCCCGTAAACCTCTCAATTCTTAAAGCTTTTTTTATTTCTAACCGCAACTTTGCTCTAATCATAGACAAAGGCTCCCCAAAAAGGTCTTCTAATTTGTTGGCCGAACCGGCAAATTCTATCCTTTTGTTTAATTCTTTTTTTAAGGACTCTTCAACAGCTAGCGGGTCTAAAACAATGTTTGTGTCTTTTAAGCTAATTTGATACAAAATTAAATTATCAACCATTTGATCTAAAACAGAAGAAAAAATAGATTCGAAGGTTTGGGGCTGTTTAAAAGGGTCAACACCTTGCTGTTGAGCAACCATATAAGCCTGTTGCATCACATCGCTTTTTAAAATAACATCGTTTTCCACAACAGCAGCCACACCATCTACAGTTTCTACTTTAGATTGTTTTTGTATTCCAAATTGACACAAACCAAAAGAAAAACAAAAAAGACCAACAAAAAAACGGCTACTCATTAAACCACTCCTTATTTATTATTATGTTCTCTCTGTTTTCAATAGAACTAAAAAAAAGATTTTTAGCGGCCTCTTGTTTTTGTTGTAACAAAATAGTTTCTATAGACTTGTAGGCTACGTTTAAGTCTTGTCCTTTTTCGTTTAAAGAAAAATAATCTTTAATCTCTTTGTCTGTTGGTTTTTCTACAGAAGAAACTAAAAAAGAAAGATAAGCCTTTTCTAACACCCCCAAACGAACAGGGTTAAACTGAGACACAAAAGAAAAACGAGAATCCAAACCCAGCTCAACTCCCTTTTTATAAGCAATATCCCTCAACAAAATAGTTTCAAAATCTTTTTTTATTTCCTCAAATGAAGCGTAAAAAACAGAGCGGTGCAAAGAGTTTTCTATTTTATTAGCAAACCAACCGGAACTTAAAAAATTAGAATTATATTTTACAACAACCCCTAGATCTTCTTTTAATATTTTTATAACATCAACATCTTTTCGGTTTCCATTTTTTAATTTTAATTCCGCAACAATTTTATCAACAACGCCAATTAAGGCTAAACTATCAAAAACAACCCCTGCGGTAGATATCAGCATAGAGTCATGCTCTGCTGCAACATCTTTTAAGGAGGCGGTTATATATGAGCTTGCAAAACGAAAGACATAATCATCATACTCCTCTTGACTTAAAAGGCTATATTTTGATTCTCTTATAGAATCAACCTGAACAACATGAAAACCAAAATCTGTTTTTACAACATCAACACAACCTAAACATAAACCAAAAAGAGCGTCTTGAAAGTCTGTAACTGTTTGGCCAATCGATATCCAACCCAAGCTCCCGCTATTTTTTTGTGCGCTAGGGTCTTGAGAATATTGTGTAGCAAAAAACTCAAAGCTCCCCCCAGATAAAATTGAGTCTTTAATTGTTGTGGCTTTTTTTAATAAAGAAGCCTCATCTTCTGTTTGACCCTCCAAAGGCTTTATTAAAACATGTTTTGCAAAAACGTCCTTTTTTAAGTTTTGGCCACAAAAATAAAGGGCAGAAGGGGGGATAAGAGAACTTAAAAAGTGCCTCATATAATATTCGTTAACCATTAACATTTTATAACGAGCAGACAGCTTAAGATTAACGTCCTGGCTGTGTTGCAAACCCAAACCTAAAGCTTTTTGTGCCGCAATATTTTGTTTTAAAAAACCAGTAACAATTTTTGTTTTTTTATTATTATCAGAAACCTTTTTCCAATCAGACTCTGGGAAAAACCGGTAAAAATCACTTTCATACCAAACGTGATTATCTAGCTTAACAACCCAATCTTGAGATCCAAAAAGAAAAACAAAAAAGAAAAGAAACAACAAACTATTTTTCACCATAAAAAACCTTAAACCTTTTTAAAAAATCAACTAAAAACGCAGCGTTTATTTTTACACCACTATTAAATTTTAAGTGCAACTCTGTTGCTTGTTCCAAATCTTTAAAATTATATTCACCCAAACCAGAACCCTCACCAAAGTCACCCAAGAATTTAAACAATTCTTTTCCCTTGTTAAAAGTATTATTAAAAGAAAAAACAACAACAAAACCTTTACAAAAAACCTGTACCAAACCCAAATCAAGACAAAGAACAGCCAACAACCTCATCTGTATCATATTTAAAGCGGGCTCAGGCAAAGGGCCATACAAATCAAACAAACCTTTCTGAAAAACTTTTATTTTATCTTTAGAGTATAGGCTGTTTATTATTCTATAGTTTCTTAAGCGGTCAAAAGAGTTTTGAATGTATTTTTCAGGAAAAACACACAAAAAATCAACGTTATAAACAAAATTATCCACAAGAAAAGAATCTAAAGAACCACTTAAGTCTACAATAGCCTTAGACATAAGTTTAGAATAAAACTCAAAACCAAAATCAAAACTTTTTCCACTTTGTGTGTAACCAAACAACATTCCTCCTCCGCGAATTTGTAGGTCTGATTTTGCTATATGGTATCCAGAGCCAAGAGAAACATTTTTTTCTATAGTAACCAGCCTTTTATAGGCCCTATCAGACAAACGAGAACCTTTTGGTATTAACATATAGGCATAACCCTGCCTTGTTGACCTACCAACACGCCCTCTAATTTGGTGAAGTTGGCCCAAACCAAAACGATGCGAAGAATTAATAATAATAGTGTTGGCGTTTGGTATATCAACACCAGACCCAATAATAGAGGTGCAGAGCAAAATATCCACAGAGCCATCCACAAAGCTTAAAATGTTTTTTTGTAGCTGTTTTGGTTTTATTTTTGAGTGAGCAACAACTATGCTCGCTCGCGGGACAAGGCGAGACAAAACATTTTTAATAGACATAATTGAACCGATATTGTTGTGTACAAAAAAAACTTGCCCACCCCTAGAAAGTTCAAACTCAACCGCCCTTATAATTAAAGTTTCATCAAAATAGTTTACAAAAGTTTGAATAGGTTTACGTAAAACAGGAGGAGATCCCAAAGTAGAAATATCATTTAAACCAGACAAACTTAAATTCAAACTACGGGGGATAGGGGTTGCAGACATCAACAAAACATCTTTATTAACAAACCCATCTAAAACACCTTCTTTGTCTTTCACCCCAAAACGGTGCTCTTCATCAACAACAAAAAGGTTTGTATGTTTAATAAAAACAACATCATACAAAACAGAAGATGTGCCAATTAAAACATCTATTTTTTTCTCCACCCAATCAGACTTTAAGGTTTGTTTTTTGTTTTCAGATAAAGAACCAACACACAACCCCACAACAACACCAAAACTAGATAGCCTGGCTTTAAAAACAACAAAATGTTGATTGGCTAAAACAGAGGTGGGAGCTAAAATCAAAACTTGCCCACCATTTATAACTACCCGAAAAGAAGCCCTTATAGACAACTCTGTTTTTCCAAAACCAACATCACCACAAAGTAAACGATACATGGGTTGACTTTTTTCTAAATCTTGCCTGATCTCCTTCCAAACCAAAGCCTGGTCCGGAGTGTCTTGATACTCAAAAGAACTCAAAAAATCTTCCTCTAAAGCACCACCAAAAACATATGGCTTTCTATAACTATTTTTTTTGTTTGCATAAAAAGAAATTAACTCTTTAGTTTGCTCTTCTACGCCTAAAGCAACCCTCTTTTTCTGTCGAGACCAAACACCTTTTTTTGACAAAGAGTTTAATTTAATGTCACTTGTTTTTTCACGTGAAACAAAAGAAAGTTTGTGTAAACTTTTAACAGAAAGTTGAACAGAGGCATCCTCATAATTGATTTTTAAAAACTCCTCTTCAGAACCAAAAAGACCAACCAAAACACCCAAACCAAAATCTTCATGACAAACAACATCACCCCTTTCTAGCGCCACATCCTCTTGTGTAGAGGAAACCACAACCCCTTTTTGATAAGAGTTTGGGGCGACCACAGTGTTGTTATATTTATAGGCAGAAAAATACAAATCTTTTATATAAAGGGCCTGATCTTTGTTTTTTGAAAAAAGATTATAATCTAATATAGAAAAATCACCACTTAAGCTACTTTCATTATATATAGGGCTTGAGTATTGATTAAAAGAGTTGTCTCGAACAAGAGAGAGTATGTTTTTTTGTTTATTAATCGTTGATATTTTTGTTAAAACCAGCCCTTTTGCTTGTTCTCCACCAGACAGGCCTGTTGCTAAATCATAAAAAGATATTGAAACGTCCCCATCATATAAACAAACCCTTGCTGGCTGATTATATAAAGGAGAATATATATCTATAATCCCACCCTTTAAACAAAACTGTTTTGGTTGTTCAACATAAGATACTTGCTCAAAATTTACAGCCCTTAAGTCAGAAACAACGCTTTCATATGTTGAGCTACTATCAATTTTTTTTGTTGAGACCGTTTTAAAGTAATCACAAAAACTTGCCCCATCAAGCGCCACAAGAACATCTACACCCTTTAGCTTGTTGTGAATTGCGTGTGAAAATTTTTCTTCTAACTTGTTGTAGATTGACAAAAAACCATCTACCCCAACATTAAACTGTTTGTTTGGCACAATTAAAATTTTTGGATTATCTAACACCAAGCCATAAGCAGAGGTTAGTTCGGTATATTGATTAAACGAGGCACTAAAAAACCACTTTTTTTGTGATAGAAGGGCTAGATCAACAGCTGAAAAGATTGACAGGTTTTGTTTTTGTTCTAATAAAGTTTGGTGTGCTTTGGAAAATATGTTTTTTTTCACGTGAAACGTTAATTTTTAGAGGAGGTTAAATAAATAGACAGAACCGCAACATCAGAGGGCCTAACCCCCGCAATGCGACTAGCTTGCCCTAAAGTTTCTGGTTTAACAAAAGAAAGCTTTTCTTTCGACTCAGAAGACAAATTAAGAATTTGATTATAGTTAGTTGTGTTTGGAATTTTTAAGTTATCTAATTTTTTTATTTTTTCTATTCTTTCAAGTTCTCGCACCTCATACCCAGCATATTTAATTGCTGTTTCAACAGAAAAAACAACATCTAAATCATATGGTTTAAGCATATTTTTTGTTTTCTCACAACAAAGGTTGTTTATGTTTATTTCTGGCCTTTTTAATAGATCTCGCAACAAAACAGTTTCTTTGTTATATACAGTTTTTGCTGTTTGAACCTTTTTAAATAAATCGTCGTATTGTTTTTTAAATCTTTCAAAAACCTTTTTTTCTTTATTGGTTAACATATTGTTTTGAATGGCGATATCGCAAAGTCTCAGGCCAGCGGTGTCTGCCCTTAAAAACAGGCGGTTTTCTGCTCTAGAGGTAAACATTCTATAAGGCTCATCAATATGTTTTGTAATTAAGTCATCAATTAATACCCCAATATAAGATGATGAGCGATCTAAAATTAACTCTTTAGTTTTGTTTGTGTAATGTACAGAATTAATTCCTGCTAACAGCCCCTGTGCCGCAGCTTCTTCATAACCCGAGGTGCCATTAATTTGCCCAGCACAAAAAAGTCCTGCAATTTTTTTTGTTTCTAAGGTCGCTTTTAATTGATAAGAGGGGACATAGTCATACTCAATAGCATATCCAGGCCTAATAAGCGTCACGTTTTCTAGCCCTTTAATTGTTTTAAGGGCTTCTATTTGCGCCTCTTCTGGTAAGCTTGTTGAAAAGCCGTTTACATAAATTTGATTTGCGCCTTCCCATTCTGGCTCTAAAAATAATTGGTGCCGATCCCTATCTTCAAACCTCACAATCTTATCTTCAATACTTGGGCAGTAACGGGCACCTACGCCAGTAATTTTTCCTAAAAACATTGAAGACAGATGAATGTTTTTCTTTATCGTTTGGTGTGTAATTTTAGTTGTATAAGCCAAGTAACAGGGTATGTTTTTTGGCTTAAAGGGTTTTGGTGTGAACATAGAAAAAGGCATTGCTTTTTCCTCGCCAGGGGCAAGTTCTAGCTTTGTAAAATCAACAGAAGATTTATTTAATCTCGGAGGGGTTCCTGTTTTAAGTCTGCCTAAATCAAAACCTTTATTTTTTAATGACTCTGTTAACCCAAAAGATCTTTTTTCTCCTATTCTACCACCTTTGTAATTTTTGTGCCCAATATGAATAAGGCCAGACATAAAAGTCCCGCAAGTGATAATTAGAGCGTTACACGCAATTTTCTTTCCGCTTTTTAATAGCGCTGCTGAAACCTTTTGTCCCGACACAACAAAATCAACCACTTCATCTTCTATAATAGAAATATTTTCATCATTAAAAATTTGATCTTGAACTAATTTTGTATATTGAATTTTGTCTACCTGGGACCTAGGCGACCAAACAGCCCTCCCTTTAGATTTGTTTAAAATTTTATTTTGAATGGTTGACAAATCTGCTATTTTTCCCATTATACCACCCAAAGCATCGATCTCTTTAACTAAATGACCTTTAGCTAGCCCACCAATGGCTGGATTGCACGACATTCTACCAACCGCAGACTTATTAAGGGTTACAATAGTACACAAGCTACCCATTTTAGACACAGCAAGAGCTGCCTCAATACCAGCGTGACCTCCACCGGCTATAACAATTTTATTTTCCAACACAAAAACCCTTAAAAATATTATTTAACACCTCGTTTGGAGCCATTTTACCTAACAGCTCATCAAAAGCATCAGAGGCACCTTTTAATTGGGAGGCAATTAAATCCATTTCTGTAGAAACCTCTAAACACGCTAAGGACTCTACAAACACAGATTTAATTTGATTTAACAGCCTAATTTGTCTCATGTTACATAGTGCGATATTAGAAGCGCTTTCCTTTTCTATATTTTCACCGCACATTGTGTATAACCGTGTTAATAACACATCAACACCTAAATCTTTATGGCACGAAATTTCTATTATTCCTTCTGTTGTCATTTTAACCCCTGCATCACATTTTGTTTTTACAAAAATAATTTGTTTTTCGTTTAAAAGGGGGTTTTCTTTTAATAGAACCTCATATTGTGTGTTTGGACAATGCTCATCTAATAATAAGACAACATCTGCTTTTTCTATCATTTCTTTTGTTTTATTAACACCTATTTTTTCTATGGTATCCTGAGTGTCCCTATAGCCAGCAGTATCATAAAAAACAAAAGGAAGGCCTTTAATATAAATTTGGTTTTCTAACACATCTCTAGTTGTCCCTTTAATTTCGGTAACAATAGCTCGATCTTGTCCCACAATTCGATTAAATAAGGTAGATTTACCAACATTTGGTGCACCCAAAAAAACCACCTTATATCCTTGCTCTATTTTTTGTAAGTATAAAGACCAATTTAAAATAAGCTCTATTTCTGTGATAATAGAATTAAACTTTTGTTTAATATCTGTTATACCTAAATGTGTAATTTCTTCTTCATTAAAATCTAGCTCATGTTCAATAATAGACCTTATATTTAAAATATCCTTTCTTAAACTTGAGATTTTTTTTGATGTAATTCCTTTTTCTAAGTTTTGTAACGCTACACCATATTGATCGCTGTTTTGATTAATCTTTGAAGCGATTGACTCCGCTTGCAATAAATCAATTTTTCCATTTTTAAAGGCCCTATATGAAAACTCGCCAGGATACGCTATTCTCACATTTAGTTGTATAAATTCTTTAATAATATTTTCTACTATCCTATCGTTTCCATGGCAAAAAATCTCTAACATATCTTCACCTGTAAAAGATTTTGGATTTTTATAATATACCACCATACATGAATCAATTATATCGCCTGTACCACCAACTTGAATGTCCTGCAAACCCATTATATTTGGTTTAAATATCTTATTGTGAAATGTAGAAGCAATAATATTTGATAAGCTATTACCAGAAATTCTAATAATTGCTAATGCTGATTTGCCAACAGGGGTGGCGCGCGCTATAATAATATCATCATTATTATAATCCATAAATTTGGATTCCTATGTTTGCAACTGCTTTAATTGCCTTTGTTGTATAAAGTTTAAAATATTATAAATGGTATAATATAAATTTAAACCTGAAGGAAAAGTATTAAAGAGCAGTATAAAAAAGGCATTCATAAAATACATTGCAAATTTTGCAGAGGGATCTGGGCTGGTTGTGGCGGTCATTTGCATACTTAAAAACATAACTACACCCATAATAATTGGCAACAAGGCAATACCATGACCAAAGAAAAAACTAATTCCAGGAATGTGTTTTAAAAATTCAAATTGCAATATAATGTCTGGTTGTGATAAATCAGTAATCCAAAAAGGTAAAAACTCTGCACCCCTAAATTCGATTGTTTTTCTAAACACCTGAAACAACGCAATTAATAAAGGCATTTGTACTAATATTGGCAAACAACCACCTAATGGGTTAACACCTTCTTTTTTATATAACTCCATTGTGGCCTGACTTAGCTTTGCTTGATCATCCTTATATTTTTCTTGGATTTTTTTCATTTTTGGCTGAACTTTTTGCATCTTTTGGTTAGATAAAAAACTTTGTTTAGTTAAAGGGCCAGTAAAAATTCTAATAATAAAAGCAAACAAAATACAAATTACGCCATAGTTTGGAATCACAGTATACAGGCTAGTTAAAACCCATAAAATCAACTGTCCTAAATAACCAATAATAAACCAACCAAATCCAAACAACTGCACTAAGTGCTCGGTTCGCCCGCCCTGTAAATGGTCAGTATCAATTGGGCCAATATATGAGTATGTATGAATTGTTTCATTTCCTATCCCATAGTCAAAATTTATATCTGTATATATAAATTCCGACTCTTCATTTACCTTCATTTCTGTTGATTTAAATTGAACAGAATTGTTTTTATTGGCTTTATAATTTTGGTTTGTAATAGCCTTAATAAAATATTTTGTTTTTAATCCAGCCCAACCAACGTTTGTATAATTAAATAATTCATTGGTATCACTAATAGTTTCAGAATGGTAGCTTTTATCTTTTTCAGCAAACAGGCTAGACATAGTTAAATCATCCTGAATATTCATTTCTGTTGGCTCTAACCCTTCGTTCCAGATTAGGTTATATGTGTTAGAGGAATTTAGACCAGTAAACAAATGATCTATCACATAACTATTATCATTTATAATGGTAGTCTTTTTTATACCCTGATTAGTAGAGCTTTGTATTACATGTGTTTTTTCGCTAGGATTATAATTATATATAACTTTATCGGAATCAAATAAAATAATTTGACCATTTTCGACCAAACAAGGGTTACAGGTTTGAGAAACTAATAATTGTACTGGAACACCGCTATTATATTCTCCATTTTTTTTATCCCAGGCACCCACATGTTTTAATGCACCATTGTCTTGTTCTATAATATTTAAATTATTAATTGATGTGCCACCATTATTTAAATCAATTGAGACGAGTTGGGTCGTAATATTTAAACTAGAACCTAATTCCAGGGTCTCGACTGTATTGTTTTTCTTTTTGATGACCTCGGTTGCTGTATTATTATTTAAATCAATTTTTTCACCGCCCTGTTCTGGTGATTGTTCGATAGGGGGAGCAGGCATAAAAAAGGTTTGCCACACAAAAATAAAAATAAAACTTAAACTTAACGCTAATAATAGCCTTCTAAAATCCATCTACCTTATACCTCATCTATTCCGTATGTATTAGAATATGGATGACATTTTGTAATTCTTTTAAAACCCTTCAAAACACCATTCATAGCCCCATACTTTTTAATTGATTGTAACATATACTCTGAACATGTAGGATGAAATCTACAATTGCCCCGAAATAAAACACCAAACGTTAATTGGTATATTTTGATCATTTTTATTAATATAAAATTCATATACCTAATTTAATGCAAAAATGCTCAAAGGAACGACTTAAATCCTGCCATGAATAATGGTTTTTAAGTGCTTGGGTTGGTTTTATAATAATAGTATAATGTTCTAATTGATTAGCGCTATATGTTCTAAATAATGCTCTACAACGCCTTTTAAATTGATTTCTCAAAACAGCATTCCCAGTACGGCGACTGACAATAAATGAAATCCCATTTTTTGTATTAGTATCGTAATAAAACAACAAATCCCTGACTTGCAGGGATTTTGAATTATGTAATACTCGTTTAAAATCTTTATTTATAACAGAGTTTTTCAACCTTCACTAACGGTTAATGATTTTCTACCTTTTTTTCTTCTACGAGCCAATACTGCCTTGCCATTTTTGGTAGCATTTCTTTCTCTAAAGCCGTGCTTATTTTTTCTTTTTCTATTACTTATACGAACAGTTGTTTTCATAAAAATCCTTTATAAAGTCACGAAATTTAATAAAATAAAAAATAATAACAAGCACATTTTTTGTTACGCCGAGGATTTAACAATGGTTTTAATGCCCCCTCGAGGGTTAAAATCACCAGTAATTTCTATTTTTTTTGGTTTACATGCTTTTGTAAAATCATCTAATATTCTGTTTGTAACATGCTCGTGAAAAATACCAATATTTCTAAATTTAACCATATAAAGTTTTAATGACTTTAATTCTACAATTGATTGGTCTGGTACATATGTAATATTAATAGTACCAAAATCTGGCAATCCAGTACGAGGGCACACGCAGTTAAATTCAGGAACGCTAACCTCTATTGTATAGTCTCGATTACCATATTCGTTAGGGACAATTTCTAGATCTGTATATTTTGGTTCGTTTATTTGGCTCATAAAAAAAGGGGCTCTGACTGGCCCCTTATTAAAATTTATTTTCCGTTATTTGGAAGACGACGCATTCTCTTGCGCTTATATGCTCTTTTGCGCATGACATCTTTACCATAATTATTCATTTTTTGGTGCGCAGCTAAAACCGGATAATCTTCATCTAAACTACTATAATAATTATCTATCGATTTTTCAGCCGAAAACAACCAGGCCCCTAGAACAAAACTCATTATACATATTGTTATTGTTTTCATATTTATCCTTTTAACTTCGCTTTTTTAACTTCGCTTGATATTAATTTATAGTAAAGCAGCCTTTAAAAACAACTCTTTTTTATATCCGTGTAACCTAAATCACATAATTACTTTTTTGTATTTAATGGAACTATTTGAGAAGCAATTATTTCTATAATTTTTTTTTCTTCTTTTTGATTGTTGGTCCACGTTCTAGTTCTAATGCTGCCCTCTAAATATATTAAATGACCTTTATCTAAGTATTGTGTGGCAAAATCAGCATTTTTGTTAAACACCACAATATTATGCCACTCTGTGTGCTCATGTTTATTTTTGTCACTATCATACCACGTTTCATTAGTGGCCATTGAAAACGATGCCGTTGATACTCCTTGTGGAGTATATCGCCCCTCAGGCTTTACCCCTAAATGACCAATTAATATTATTTTATTTACACTTTTCATTTAATTGGTAAAGACACAATAAATTGTGCACCTTTATTTAATTCACTTTGAATAATTAAACTACCCCCATGAGCCTCTACGATTTTTTTTGTAATTGCCAAACCTAAACCAAAACCACTTTTACTTTTTTCTTTTGCAGCGCGCCCCCTATATAACGGTTTCACAATTTTTTGTAATTTATTAACATCAATCCCATCACCAAAGTCTTCTACCATAATATTGATGTTATTTTCATCAATAGTTACACTCAACTCAATTAATCGTTCACGCCCACCATATTTAATTGCATTATCAATTAAATTTTTAATTGCTAATGATAATTTATATTTATCTGCCTTAATTACCAAATCTGGAATTTGAGTAGTC
>Ga0208410_1001392_pt1 | contig 12588 bp, 11 predicted proteins | sample ETN02SmetaG_3_FD_185787 | JGI IMG/M metagenome (GOLD analysis project Ga0208410, IMG submission 185787) | Marine microbial and viral communities from oxygen minimum zone, Eastern Pacific Ocean - ETNP2014F10-02SV257 (SPAdes) (version 2) | ecosystem: Environmental > Aquatic > Marine > Oceanic ... | reverse complement strand
AATTGACTGGGAGGTGCTGAACGACCATAGTGATGGGATTATCGCAACGACTGGATGTCTCGGTGGCCAAGTTTTGCAAGCTCTTTTGCGAGGTGATGAAGCAGAGGCACTTAATCGGGCAGGACGCCTACAAGAAATTTTTGGTAAAGATAATCTTTTCGTAGAATTGCAGGACCATGGAATACCTGAGCAGAAACAAACTAATCCAGCATTAATGAATATTGCGGCGAAGCTTGGAGCCCCACTTCTAGCTACGAATGATTGTCATTACACTCATCAGGGTGACCATGTTGCTCACGATGCTTTGTTGTGTGTGCAAACCGGCTCTTTGATTAGTGACCCAAATAGACTTAAATTCCATGGTGATCAGCATTATCTGAAAACTGCCAATGAAATGCGCTATGTCTTTAAGGACGTAGAAGTGGCTTGTGATAATACTCTTTGGATAGCAGAAAGAGCAGATGTTGAAATTGAATTTGGTAATCCGTTATTACCGGACTTTCCTTTACCAGAAGGGTTTGAGGATGATGATCAATATCTTCAATACCTGACGCTTCAAGGGGCTCATGAAAGATGGGGAGAGAAACTTACCGAAGAGATTTCTGATCGCCTCGCCTACGAGCTTCGTGTGATGAGCGAGATGGGATTTTCTGCTTATTTCCTTATTACTTGGGATCTTATTCGCTATGCACGAGAGAAGGGTATCCGTGTTGGCCCGGGGAGGGGGTCAGCTGCTGGTAGCGCTGTTGCTTATGCTTTGAGAATTACTGATCTTGACCCCATTAAATATGATCTTCTTTTTGAAAGATTCCTGAATCCATCGCGTATTTCAATGCCAGATATTGACATGGATTTTGACTCTCGATACCGAGACGCAATGATTAGTTATGTCGCAGCAAAATATGGCCGTGATCATGTCGCTCAAATCATTACTTTCTCTCAAATTAAAGGGCGTGCAGCAGTCCGAGATGCTGCTCGAGTTTTAGATAAGCCCTATGCAGTAGGCGATCAGATCGCTAAAGCAATTCCTCCTCCTGTGATGGGGCGCGATACACCGCTCTGGGCCTGCATAGAGAAAGACGAGCAATATCTTGATGGATATAAATCATCTGGTGAACTTCGCCAGATGTATGAAAGTGACCCTGTCGTAAAGGAAGTAATCGATGTAGCACTTGGACTTGAAGGTCTTCGACGGCAAGATTCAATTCATGCAGCGGGAGTGGTAATTACTAAAGAACCATTAACTGAATATCTTCCGATACAGAGAAAACCTGAAAAAAATAAAGATATAGAAGATGTTCCTGTTGTCACCCAATATGAGATGCAGTCTGTTGAAGATTTAGGTCTCCTAAAGATGGATTTTCTTGGCCTTAGGAATCTTGATGTTATTACCGACACACTAGAGCTCATTGAAGAAACGATTAATGAGAAGGTGGATATTGATAATGTTCCACTTGACGATGCAGAAACATTCGCTATTCTCGCAGCTGGTGAATCTATAGGGGTTTTTCAACTTGAGTCGCCTCCAATGCGTTCGCTAATGAAAGCGTTGGTACCTTCGAGTTTTGAAGACGTAGCGGCGTTGGTAGCTCTCTACAGGCCGGGACCAATGGCTGCGAATATGCACCATGACTATGCCGATCGAAAGAATAATAGAAAGCCAATTGAGTATTTTCACCCAGATGCAGAGGAATTACTAAAAGACACGTATGGGCTTATGATTTATCAAGAGAGCGTAATGCGTGTAGCGCAAAAATTTGCTGGGTATTCCCTTGCGGATGCCGATTCGTTACGAAAAGCTATGGGCAAAAAAATCCGGAAAGCAATGGAAGAAGAACGAGAGCGATTTACCTCTGGGATGGAGTCAATGGGTTATGAGGCAAAACTAGGCGTCCAAGTGTTCGATGTTATCGCTCAGTTCGCAGACTATGCCTTTAATAAAAGCCATAGTTATGGGTATGGACTGGTCGCGTATCAAACAGCATATTTAAAAACGCATTATCCCGTACAGTACATGGCGGCGCTGATGACGAGTGTTAAAGGCAGAAAAAAAGAAGATTCGGCAATCTATCTTAATGAATGCCGTTTAATGGGGCTTAACGTTGTGGTCCCAGATATTAACCAAGCGGGAATGAACTACTACCCTGATTTGGGTACGGAAACCAGCGATCAGGCCATTATCTACGGACTTTCTGCTATTCGAAATGTAGGGGAAGGTATCGTTACATTACTGCTTGAAGAGCGGAATAGAAATGGCCCATTTGAGGATTTCTATGACTTCTGTAGCCGGGTGGATATGCAAGTTTTGAATAGAAGAGCGGTTGAGGCTCTAATAAAAGCTGGCTCGTTTGATTCAATGGGTCACCCTAGGCAGGGTTTGTTGGCGGTATTTGAACGCATAGTTGAGCAGACCGTTTCAAGGAGACGTGAAAGAGACATGGGTGTTATGACACTATTTGAATCGGACCCTGAGGAGAGTTCAGATGTATTTGATGAGAAAATAATTATCCCCGATCTAGAGTTTGAGAAGCCGCAACGACTTGCTTTTGAAAAAGAAATGCTAGGTCGCTACATATCTGACCACCCGCTAAATGGGTATGAAGGCACGATACGTAGAAAATGCGATGTTTCAACAACGGGACTAGGGCATCAAGAAGAGGGGAAAGTGGTAAAAATTGGAGGGGTGATTTCTGAATTGAAAAAGAAATATACAGCTCGAGGTGACTTGATGGCGAATATTTCTCTAGAAGATCTCGAAGGTTCGGTAGAGGTAATTGTCTTTACCAAAGCTATGAGTCAAGTTGGCCACAAACTCATAAACGATCAGCCTGTTATAATCACCGGCCGAGTAGACCGACGTGATGAGATGTTGAAATTGGTCTGCATGGATGTCGAAACTTTAAAGAGTGACGAAGAGACAAAAATTAGTTCCATCGAAGTCCAAATCCCATCAACCGGAACCACTACTAAGCATTTAGAAAATCTGGCGTCGTTGTTAAACGAACACCCAGGAGAATGCGACGTATACGTTTGGATTGGAAGTAAGAAAATATGGTTAGGTTCAGAGGTGCGAGTTAACCCAGAAAATGGGTTAATGGGTGAACTCCGAGTTCTTTTAGGGGCTGAATCGATCCTCTAGTTTCAGAACAGAGCGTTTCAAGTTGCGAAAATTTCAATTAGCGACTGAAATATAGTTAGTGTCATAAGAGGCCAAGATACCGATAAATGTTTGGGGCGAAGACAATGGGATTCGAAGTAGAGACTAAAGACTGCACTGCGGTCACAGATGCTGAGTTGGGAGAATTAGAGGCGTTATCTTCGGAATCTCCTAATGCATTTTCTATGGGAATTTTGTCTAAGCAAACTGAAGAATGGGTTCTTCTAACCACAGCGAGAGAAAATGGAAAATTACGTGGATTTGTCTTTAGCACTCTTGAACGTATCGGCGGAACACCTGCTGTAATCATGGGGTTGGGTGCTGTCATTCGAAACAATAAGAGAAATACCACTCTCAGAGCTCTAATGGGTGAAATGTACCACAGAGCGCTAATGGCATTCCCTGATGAAGATGTTGTTTTTGGAACTACGATCATAACCGCGAGCGGCTTTGAAATATTTAAGGATTTGAGTGATGAATTACCTCGACCCGACCATAAGGTTTCTGGTGAAGAACGAGCTTGGGGTAGAAGATTCGCTAAACGTTTAGGCTTCTCTACTTTTTCATATGACGATAGGAATTTCGTTGCATTAGGTGACGGTTCAGGACCATGCATCTTTGACCATGAAAGCCTTAAACCTGAAAAAATCTCCCTCAACGTGCAAGGACTGTTTGATAACGTTGATTCTGAAAAGGGCGATGCAGTTGTAGCATTCGCCTGGGCTATGGCTGAGAAGCTTGAAAAACTTGGATCATAACCCAGACTCAGGTTCTGAATATGTGCTGAATCTTATGAAGGGAAGGCGCATGGTGCGCGACTTTCAAGAGAGGCGTTTAAAGGAAGGACTAGCTGAACAGCTAATAGATACTGCCCGCTATGCTCCTCGTGCGGGCAATACCGAAGGTATTCGATATTTACTTTTGGAGGGGGACAAAGTCTGCGACTATTGGGATGCAACTCTATCTAGGGATGCTCGAAGAGAATTCCCATGGCCAGGGCTATTGAAGGCCCCAACTTTAATAGTCATATGGGTTAGTTCGCCTCAATACTTAAGTCGTTATGGAGAGGCGGACAAAGAAAAATCAGGTTTGGGTGGTAAGGAGTCTTCTTGGTCGACACCTTACTGGTGGGTCGATGGAGGTATGGCGTCGATGTCAATACTTTTAGCAGCAGCATCACAGAATCTTGGAGCACTTTTCTTTGGTCTGTTTGAACACGAATCAGCTGTGAAATCCAAGTTCAAAATTCCTGATGAATTCAGTGCAATCGGAACAATTGCAATAGGTTACGCTGCTGAAGACCAAAGAAAGAGTAAATCAACTTTAAGAGATAGATTGCCAGTGGAATCCTTGTTATTTGGAGAGGAATAACCATAGGGTGTGGTCAAAAAATAAATAAACTGTAGTATCGGTATTGAAGTACGGAGGTTGCTTTGTCAGAAAATCAAAAATCCGAACAGAAAGCCAAAGCAGGTAAAATCCCTTTTGTTGATTACCTTGTCTTGGACGAAGACCCTTATTTGCAAGCTAATGAATGTGAATCATGTGGAGCGCGATATTTTGACCGAAGGAATGCTTGCGCCAGTTGCTTTGATGATAATTTCAGACAAGTTCCGATTGCAACTGAAGGAGAAGTCACGAGTTTCAGTATTGTGCAGATGGGACCGATACCTTACGTCTCAGCAGTTGTTAATTGTGATGGGACAAGCGTTAAGTGCACCCTGATGAATGTAGAAGCTACACCTGAATCAGTGAAATTAGGTATGAACGTTAAGTTGATGACCTATTCAATGGGTGAGGATAGCGAAGGGACCGAAGCCATAGCCTTTGGTTTTGAACCTGTGAGCTCGTAATTAAAGTCTAGGAAAGGAAATAACTATGGGATCAGATGCAGTATGGATAATAGGGTCCAACATGACCAAGTTCGGAAAACATCCTGATAAGGATGTTGTTGATCTAGCAGCGGACGCAAGCCGGAATGCTCTAAAGGATGCTGGTGTTTCGTTAGCTGATGTTGGTGTTCTTGGAGTTGGTAATTTGATGAATGCTGGAGCCGGAATTGGACAGCAACTACAAAAACAGATTGGGCAGACGGGAATTCCTGTATTCAATGTTTCAAATGCTTGCGCAACAGGAGCGACAGCTCTTCGTGTGGCAGTTATGGCGGTAAAGGCAGGTGAAACAGACGTTGGTATGGCTGTTGGAGTTGAGAAATTAGCTGGAGCCGGTTTGCTTGGACAGAGAGGCCCGAAACCTGAATCTGATACGTGGGAACCGAGTGGTCGCCACGGGGCGCTATCTTCAACTGAAGGAAGAATCGGGACAAGTATAATGCCTGGCGTTTTCGCCCAAGTAGGTATGGAATACGGTCACAAATATGGCGGGACTAGTTTTGAACTTTTCGCTCGTATTTCAGAGAAGAACCATGCGCATTCAACTTTAAACCCTCTTGCCGCTTACCAAAAACGATTTACGTTGGATGAAATCATGAATGATGTAATGATTGCTTACCCGAACACGAGACCTATGTGTTCAGGAAACTGCGATGGGGCAGCTGCAATGATCGTAGTCAGTGACGAAAAAATGAAATCTATGCCAAGTGAAGTTCAAAAAAGAGCTGTCAAAATTTCAGCGTCAGTACTTACATCAGACCCATGGGTAGATGGGTGCCAGATACTGCCAGATGTTAATACGCTTACCCGAAACGCTGCTACACAGGCTTACGAGCAAGCAGGGATCGGCCCAGAGGATTTAGACTTGGTGGAACTCCACGACTGCTTCGCCACTGCCGAATTGGTGCACTACGACAATCTGATGCTATGCGAAGAAGGGGGAGCTGTTGATTTCTTTGAATCAGGAGCCCCATGGCGTGATGGAGCAAAGCCCGTCAATGTCTCAGGCGGTTTACAATCCAAAGGACATCCGATTGCGGCTACTGGAATTGCAAACATTCATGAAATCGTGATGCATTTACGAGGAGAAGCGGGTGATAGGCAGATTGAAGGGGCGCGAGTCGGGCTAGCTCATGTAATTGGTCTTGGCTCGGCTTGTGGTGTGCACATTCTAGAGAAGGTTGCATAACCGTCCTATTCATTGAAAACTTTAATTTTTCGATATAGCGGACGAGGTGTACTCTTTTGATAGGCGATAAAGGAAGTGAAGATGAGTAATAATCAAAAATTCTATATTGATGGCGAATGGGTTGAACCTGCAGGTGGAGAAACCATTGATGTCATCAACCCTGCGACGGAAGAAGCTATAGGGTCCATTAGCTTAGGAACGCACGCTGATGTTGATGCAGCAGTTGCTGCAGCTCAAACAGCATTCGCCACTTTTTCTCAAACATCTGTCGAAGAACGAATGGATCTACTCAATAAGATTACTGAGATTATTGGAGCGCGATCTGAAGATCTTGCCTCAGCGATAACATCAGAGATGGGTGCCCCCAATGGACTAGCTAAAGCCGCGCAAGCAGGAACTGGGTTATTCCACTTTGCTACAACAGCTGGTGTGCTTGCCAATTTCCAATTCGAAGAAGAGCAAGGTAACAATCTGATTGTTAAAGAGCCAGTAGGTGTTGTTGGAATGATTACCCCATGGAATTGGCCTATCAATCAAATCGCCTGCAAAGTTGCTCCTGCTTTAGCAGCTGGTTGCACTATGGTCCTTAAACCATCGGAAGTAGCCCCACTAAACGCCATTATTTTCGCTGAAATAATGGATGAAGCAGGAGTGCCACCAGGGGTATTCAATCTTGTTAATGGTGATGGACCAACTGTTGGCGCGTACCTGTCAGAACATCCAGGGATAGACATGATGTCTTTTACTGGTTCAACTCGAGCTGGAATTGAAGTAGCAAAAAATGCAGCTCCAACTGTTAAACGAGTGGCACAAGAACTAGGTGGAAAATCTGCGAATATTATTCTTGAAGACGCAAATCTTGAAGAAGCAGTTGGACGTGATGCCTTTGGAATGTGTATGAATTCTGGCCAGTCTTGTAATGCGGGAACAAGAATGCTTGTGCCCCATTCGAAGATGGAAGCCGCTAAGGCTGTAGCTAAAGCATCCATGGAGGCAGTAACTGTCGGTGACCCAACTAGCGATGGGACTACAATAGGACCTGTCGTTTCAGAGGTGCAATGGAACAAAATACAGGACTTGATTCAATCTGGCATAGATGAAGGTGCGGAATTGGTTTGTGGCGGGTTAGGGAGACCTGATGGTTTAGATTCCGGGTATTACGTGAAACCAACATTGTTCGCAAATGTCTCTAATGACATGAGGATCGCCCAAGAAGAGATTTTCGGTCCGGTACTTGTCCTAATCGGTTATGAAAATGATGAAGATGCTATTGCGATCGCGAACGATACTGTTTACGGCCTTGCTGGCTATATCTCTGGAAGCCATGAGCGGGCGGTAAAAGTAGCTCGTCTTATCCGAACAGGAAACATGCACGTAAATGGTGCGGGCCCTGATTTCAATGCTCCTTTTGGCGGGTATAAACAATCTGGAAATGGGCGCGAGTGGGGCCCGTATGGACTTGAAGAATTTATGGAAGTTAAAGCAATTCTTGGAGGGGTTTCCGCTTAAGGAAATCTTTATAGATGAAAGCTGAACAAACTATTCGTCTATGGGTGGAGGGGGCGCGTCCGAAAACAATTCCAGCTGCGATTGTTCCAGTTCTGGTGGGTACTGCTGCCTCTATAGATTCAGGGTTTATTTTTTACCGGTTTTTACTGGCCTTATTAGTTTCAATTGCTCTTCAAATAGGGGTGAATTACGCAAACGATTATTCAGATGGAATTCGGGGAACTGATGAAGATCGTGTAGGCCCCAGAAGGCTTGTGGGTTCAAAATTAATTCCTGCTTGGAAGGTAAAGTGGGTATCTTTCGCTTCCTTTTTTGTTGCTGCTATTGCCGGTTTGATTCTTGCTCTTGCTATAAATTTCTGGATAGTAGCGATTGGAATAGCAGCTATTATCGCTGCATGGTTCTATACAGGTGGCTCTAGCCCATATGGTTACCTTGGGTTTGGAGAAGTATCTGTTTTCGTATTTTTTGGACTGGTAGCAACTGTAGGGTCTGCTTTCGTGCAGAGCGAGAAGATCGAGCTACTTCCAATTTTGTCTGGTATCGGTGTTGGATCGTTAGCAACTGGATTATTAGTGGTTAACAATCTTCGAGATATCGGGACCGATCAAGAGGTTGGTAAAAAGACATTAGCTGTCCGTATAGGAGAGCAAAAAACTAGACTTCTATATGCATTTTTAGTGATCGGCGCTGTAGGTGTTTATGCTCTAATAGGCTTGATTTATTGCTATCCGGCATTGATTTCGCTAATAGCTTGCCCAATTGCCTTAAAATTGGCCTATCAAGTTTATGCTAAAGCGGACAGTACTGACCTCATCAAAGTTCTGGAGATGACAGCCAAAATCCATTTGTTTTCCGGCTTTTTATTCGCTCTTGGGTTAATGGTCGGTATCTGAATCCTCTAATTGGTGTATTTCAACCCGATTTCCGGAAGGATCATGGAGGAATGCTTGAAGACTCGTTCCTATTGGCATAGGCGTTGTTACATCTACTCCAGCAGTTGCTAGATTTTGGCATGCTTCATGAATATCTGTAACGAGAAAAGCAAGGTGTTGGCCATTATCTTCAGGGACTTTCCCTTTACGAAGGTGAATTTGCCTTCCATCGTTGGCTACAAGCCATGTACCGCTATTGGGCCTATCGCTAGGTCTTTGTATCTCGTTTAGAGAAAAAAACCGTGAATAGAAACTTTTGGCTTCGTTGACGTCTGCGACATTTAACGCTATGTGGTGAATCTCTGACTGTACCATTGTGAGAACTCTAGGCGTGGCTATATCTTTTCGCCAGAAAAGAGCTGTACCGAACCAGGAGCAAACAATTGACGTTTCACATTTCTGAATCCAGCATTTTTTAGCATCTCTGATATTTCTTGATGAGGCGGCAAGTAAGCAAAAGATTTCGGAAGGTAAGAGTATGCAGCTTTATCGGAAAAAAATCCGCCAACTTTGGGAACGATCCGGTCAAAGTATAAGTGATGTCCCCAATTTAGAAATCGATTCTCTGGTTCTGCTACATCTAAAAAGCCAACTCTTCCTCCTTTTTTCAAAACTCGTGAAACTTCTTGGAAAAATGCAGGTAATTCAGTCAAGTTACGTAGAGCGAAACCACATGTTGCACCATCAATGACTCCGCTATGGATGGGAAGTTGTAAGACATCAGCTTGTGTGAGAGGTGAAGGTGACCGAGAAGCATTAAGCATCCCCATAGAGAAATCAAAACCGAGAGGTTTGAGGCCCGCCTTTTCTAACTCACAGCAGAAATCGCCAGTTCCACAAGCTAAGTCGATGACAACAGAGTTCGGCGGAAGTGAAAGAGACTTTACTGTTTTTTTTCGCCAACGAACATCAAGTCGAAATGTCATCACCCTATTAACGAAATCATAGCGAGGAGCTATCTTGTCAAACATGTTTTGGACTGTTGTGGCTTTTTCTTGCCCCATAGGAAGGCTCGGGTCAACGTCCATAAGGTTATGGTACTAAAAAATATCTATTTTGAAGGTTGATTGTGGAAAGCACGGTTGATTGCATGAATAGTGAAACCAATTTTGTTATAGATATGAATTGCAGGAAGATTATCGGATTCAACGTAAAGCATGCCGGTAGTAATTCCTTTGCTCGCTATGTGTTGTAATCCTGAAACTGTAAGTGGTTTTCCGAGGCCTTTCCCGTGAAACTTAGGGTCAACAGCGATCGCAAAGATTTCACCAATATCTTCAGTGCTTGTAGCATGGATTTTTGTCCAGCAGAAACCAGCCAATCTGTCGGCAATTTCGTAAAGACGGAAACCTTCTTCTTCAAACCAGTCTTCTTCAAAGATCTCAATTAGTTTTTGAATATTCAGAGTTCCTTGCTCAGGGTGCCAGTGAAAAGCTCTACTATTTACTTTCAGAAAAGAGGTTTCGTCATGCCCTTTACGAAATGGTCTAGTTTTCAATCCTTTAATAGTGGTTGGTAATTGGCAACGCATTTGAAGCAGATCCCTATAAGGGTGAAGATTGAGTTTTTTGAGTTGTTCTGTATGGTTTTCTTGAGCATTTTCAAGCCAAATTTGAACCCTCTTGTTATCTGTCTGAGATCCCATGACAGGGTTGATAATTTGATTTAGGTCATCAATTAGTAATTCCTCGGGGTATTGCGAGGGCACTGTTATTGAGAGGTCGAAACCTTTTGGTGGTTCTTTTGCTACAACAATTTCCATATCACTAAGTTATCCGCGTTATAGATACTATGTTGTCAACATGGCACGTCCACGCACAGCTGCAGGTAGATGTAGAAGAACGCACTTAGAATTAAGGGCGGTCTTCCCCGAAGCAGAGTGCGAGCTTAATTTCCAAACCCCGTTCCAACTCTTAACAGCTACGATCCTTTCAGCGCAGGCTACTGATGTATCCGTTAACAAAGTAACTCCAGCTTTGTTTAAAAGGTATCCCGACCCAGAGTCACTAGCTGCTTCAGGGGTAGCCGAAATTGAAGATTACATAAAATCAATTGGTTTGTATCGTTCTAAAGCAAAGAATTTACAAGGCATGGCCCAGAAACTGATTTCCGAGTTTGGTGGCTCTGTTCCAGAGTTAATGCCCGATTTAGTCAGCCTTCCTGGTGTTGGTAGAAAAACAGCAAATGTTGTTAGGAGTGTGGCCTTGGGTTTGCCAGGTTTACCAGTAGACACTCATGTTGGCCGGCTAGTAAGGCGTCTTGATATTACCCAAGAAACAGATCCGGTAAAAGTTGAAAAAATTCTTAGCCCAATGCTTCCATCTTCAGAAAGAGGAGAATTTAGCCTTCGAGTTATTCTACATGGAAGACGTGTTTGCTATGCCAGAAAACCTAACTGTGGTGATTGTGTGCTTAGTTATTTCTGTCCAGAAGCATTTAAGATTTGAGTTCGCTTTTGGCCCGTCGAAGCCTTCGAGAAGCTGATAATAATGATCTTTCTACCTCGTAAAGTTCATGGGCGCTGGTCTCTAAGCCTGCTGCTTCAAGGCTTTTAGCTGTTTCAGTCACTCGGGAAATTAAGTCTTCTATTTGAAAAGCGACCGAGGATAACTCTGCGATGCTTTCCTCTCCAGTGTTATTTTCATCTGACATATTCTCTTCTTACCGTAAATTACTTCCCAAGTTACTTTCAGGGCGTATACCGTATAGGTGTGCTTACACGATTAAACCTAACAGGAATTCAACAGAAGAGACTTTCTGAGGAGCTTCCTCGCCCAATTCAACCAGAAGACAACGTTGAATCAATTGTCGCATCAATTATTGATGACGTAAAAGAAAATGGTGATAAGGCACTTAAGGCTTATGCCGAAAAGTTTGATGGTGGGGCTCCTGAATCATTTCTAGTGCCTGAGGAGGAGATTGAAGAAGCAGTTAGGGATTGTTCAAAGGATCTTGTAGCTGCTTTAAAACATGCAGCTATGCGTATTCGAGCCTTTCATGAAACTCAAATAAGGGAGAAGAGAGACTTTGAACTTGATGGAATCTCCGTTCAGACTCTGCATAAACCGGTCATGAGTGCTGGATGTTATGTGCCGGGCGGGCGAGCTGCTTACCCTTCAACGTTGTTAATGACGGCGATCCCCGCAATGGTTGCTGGAGTAGAAGACGTAATAGTATGTGCTCCACCAAATCAAGCAGGGAAGATTGACCCAGCTACATTGGTAGCGGCCAAAATATCTGGTGTAACTAAGGTTTACATGGTAGGTGGGGCGCAGGCAGTCGCAGCAATGGCTTACGGCACAGAGTCGATTGACCGAGTAGACGTAATAGTAGGGCCCGGGAATGTGTATGTCGCTACCGCAAAGAAACTCGTCTCAGGTGATGTGGGTATTGCTGCAGCATTTGCGGGACCTTCAGAAATCGTTGTAATTGCCGATGAAACTGTTAATCCTCAATTAGCTGCAATAGATCTCATAGTCCAAGCAGAGCATGGACCTGGGGGAATGTCGTGGCTAATTTCATGGAGCGAGAAAGTAATTGAATCTATCCTCAAAGAGGTAACGGTGTTGGCAGAACAATCACCTCGGTTCGAAGATATACGTTCAACTTTTGACACTGGGGGATATGCGATATTGGTTGAAGGGCCAGAACAAGCAATGGACGTTTCAAATTTCGTAGCTCCTGAACACCTTCAGATTATGGTTAAAGAACCGTCTTTGTGCGTAGAGAAAGTAAGAAACGCTGGCGCTGTGTTTATCGGCGATATGGCTCCAGCATCTGTGGGGGACTATGTCGCTGGTCCGTCTCATGTTCTCCCTACAGATAGCACGGCACGTTTCGCTAGCGCTTTGACTGTTGACGATTTCTTGAAGGAAATACATCTTGTAGAAATGGACCAAGAAGCAC
>Ga0208410_1001391_pt1 | contig 12593 bp, 12 predicted proteins | sample ETN02SmetaG_3_FD_185787 | JGI IMG/M metagenome (GOLD analysis project Ga0208410, IMG submission 185787) | Marine microbial and viral communities from oxygen minimum zone, Eastern Pacific Ocean - ETNP2014F10-02SV257 (SPAdes) (version 2) | ecosystem: Environmental > Aquatic > Marine > Oceanic ... | reverse complement strand
TTGCTCGTTGATAAAGACTCAATGGTCTTATCGCCTGAAGGGCAAAGAACAATTACGGGTGAAATGGGAGAATTTAAAAAAGGAGGCTTTCATTTTGCAAAAGCAACTAATGCAACTATTGTTCCGGTTGGATTGATTGGAGCATACCGCGCTAACAAGAGAACCAGCTGGATTATTAACCCTGGAAGATTAACGTTAGTGTTCGGAGAGCCAATTACTTCAGATCAATATTCCAGTTTGTCGGTTGAAGAATTACGAGACTTAACAAGAGAAAAAATTGTTTCATTAGTTAAAAGCTAATTTAAATACCTAATTCTTGGGTGAAGCGCACCAATTATTCCACAACTCGCCGCTAAAATACCAAAAACCATAAAAATGCTTTGAATATTCATAAACTCAGCTAATACACCAATAATACCACTTGAGATTGCTGTCATGCTAATAATAGAAACTGATATTATTGAAAAAATTCTTCCTAAAAACTTCTCTTCTATATTATTCTGAAGTATTGATACTCTCGCTATAATTAAAAATGGTATCCCAATGCCGTGCATAAAAGAGAAAATATAAAATTCAAATAAGTTTTCTGCAAAATAGTATAAACAAAAACTTATCCCATCTATAAACAAACCTAAAATAAACAAAGAGCCATAGTTAAACTTATTACCAATTTTATACATTATAGCTGTGCCAAAAAGCATTCCCATCCCTACAAATGCTTCTGCCATTGCAAAGTCTGCAGCTGATCCACTTAAGTAAAGCTTAACAAAAATTGGGATACCCACAACTGCAGGTCCCATAACAAAAATATTGCTGAGAAATGTTAATAAAACCATAAAACCTATAGTAGACTGTGTTTTTAAATAGTGTAATCCTTCTTTTGTTTTTTTGATAATTTTTACGTAGCTAATCTTTTCATTCTTTACATTATCATGTGGTACAAATGAAGCAAAAAAGCTAGCTAAGAAGTAAAAAATTATACAAACTAAAAATAGATTGTCTACAGGGTAGAATGTTAAAAATTGTGCAGCCAATATTGGTCCAACAACAACAGCAGTTTGCCAAGATATATTAGCAATTGAATTAGCACGCAAAAGCTTATCTTTGCTAATCTGTGTCGGCAGATAAGCATTAAATGAAGGAACAATAGGCAAAGAAAAACCGTTGTGCAAAAAAGCAACGATCATTAAAAGCCAAACAGATTTTATATCAAGAAAAAGGAAAATAGGTATTAGCGATATAATTAATCCTTGCAGTACTGTAGCACCAATAATCATTTTTGTTTTTGGCAATAAATCAACTATAGAACCGACAAATAAACCAAATATAATTGCTGGCAAGTATGTTGTCATAGCAACAAACCCAGTAATCTGCTCAGAGTTGGTGATATCTAGTATAAGCCATATAAATGCGACATCATACATGGAGCGTGCAATTGAGTTTGTGAGAGGCATGCCCCACAAAAATATATTTAATTTGTTTTCTTTTACCATGAGATGATTCTGAAGGTGAAAATACGTATAATATTTTCCCTAAGAACTAAGAAAATAATATATAACATTTTATAGTAGTCTTTTCTATTTTTTAGTTCCATTATTTATGATAGAAAAAAACCACATACTAGATAAATTAAAATCGGTTAACTATCCTGGATTTAATCGTGATATTGTTTCTTTTGGCATGGTCAAAGAAGTTATTATTGATCATCAAATTATTACAATCATGCTTTCTATATCTTCTGATAACGAAGAAAAGAAAGCCGAATTAATTAAAAATATCAAAGAAACGATTCGTATAGACGGCTTTGATCTAAAGATTAAATTATTAGATCGTCCAGTAGAAAGCTCAACAGTGGATACCTCCAATAAGCACCAAAACGTAGAAGGCAATATTACAAAGATTATTGCTGTCGCAAGCGGCAAAGGAGGTGTTGGTAAGTCTACTATTGCGTTGAATTTAGCTTCTGCCTTAACAAGCAATGGCCATAAAACAGGATTGTTAGACTTAGATATATATGGACCATCGTTGCCTATTACCATGGGTATTCAGGCTAATCCAGAAGTAGATGAAGAGCAAAAAATTATTCCATTAGAAAAACATAAATTAAAATTAATGAGCTTTGGCTTTATCAGTGGGAACCAAGCTCCTGTTGTTTGGAGGGGGCCACTGGTAGCTAAAATGACAGAACAATTTTTTAAGGATGTAAAGTGGGGCAATTTAGACTACTTAATTCTTGATCTTCCTCCAGGAACAGGAGATGTACAGCTAACTTTATCTCAAAAAATTCCATTAGATGGCGCAATTATTGTTACCACACCCAATGACATTGCCTTAACAGACGTAAGAAAAGGTGCTGACATGTTTAAGAAGGTAGACACAGAGTTATTAGGGGTGATAGAAAATATGTCTTATATGGATATTAGAGGAGAGGTAAAAGGTGCTAATAATACAGAAATGGTTGTTAATGGAGAATCAATTAAAACGAACAAAGACGGAAAATTTAATTTGCGATTTGACCTATTCAAGCACGGAGGAGGACAGAATGAAAGTATTAGGCTTGACATACCACTTTTAGCAGAAATCCCCTATTCTCATAAGCTAATGGAGTCAATTGATGTGGGCGAACCAATTGTTTTTTACGACAAAGAAGATTCTATATCAAAGCTATTTTTAGATTTGGCAAAAACAATTACCGCATTATGATAGAAAAAGAATTTAATCTTAATCATCTTGCAATTATCATGGATGGTAATGGAAGATGGGCAACAGAACAGAATCTAGATCGTATTGCTGGACATAAACAAGGCGCTCAATCTGCAAAAAAAATTATTGAAGCTTGCGCTAATTTGAATATCCCCTATCTCACGCTTTATGCTTTTTCAAAAGAAAATTGGAATAGGCCTATTTTTGAAGTGAAAAGTTTGATGTCTTTATTGGGGGCAATGTTAACCAATGAACTGGAAGAATTAACGAGGAACAATATAGTATTTCAAATCGTTGGAAGAATAGAGGATTTACCAAAGGCCATACAAGAGATTGTTATTAATGCTATAGAGAAAACAAAAAAGAATAACGGACTAATTCTGTCTCTGGCGTTAAGCTATGGGGGTAGACAAGAAATTATAGATGCAATTAATAAAATTATTGTATCTGAAAAAAAAGAAATAATAGATGAAGACATTGTAAAAAATCACTTATATTGCCCTGAAATGCCAGATCCGGACTTAATAATAAGAACGGCAGGAGAGTATAGGTTAAGCAATTTTTTGTTATGGCAATCTGCTTATGCAGAGATTTATATAACTGATAAGAATTGGCCAGATTTTACAGAGGAAGACTTGATAGGAGCACTAAAAGATTTTGATAGAAGAAATAGGACTTTTGGTAAAGTAACTGATAAAATATGAGGAATATATATATAACAGCAATAATGTTCTTTTTTATGAGCATTATACAGGGGCAAGAAGTCAATCTTTATCGTGTTAATATTGAGGGTAATACAACTACCTCTGATAAAATGATTAAGTATTCTGCAGGGTTGAGGGATGGAACTCAGATTCAAAGGTCTGATATATCAACTGCGGTGACAAGGCTTTGGGATCTTGGTTTATTTAGTGACATCAATATTGTTTTGAACAATGACTCTGAATACGGTGTTGAGATTACAATTATTGTTGAAGAAAGCCCTACATTAAATCAGATTTTATTTGAAGGCATAACTACGCGAGAAACAAGGTTTACCGAAAAGATTGATTTAAGAATGGGCCAAAGAGTTAGTCCTAGTGCTTTAGATGCTGCAACTAGAAAAATTAAAGAAATATACCAAGAAGACGGCTATTTTGATGTAGAAATTGAATCAAGAATAGAGGCACCACAAGATACTTTGGTGCGTACATCTTATGCTAGAGACGTTATTTTTTCTGTCAAAGAGAATGAAAAATATAGACTAAAAAATATCAAATTTGAAGGCAATGGTTATTTTTCAGAACGTCAACTTAAAAAAGAGTTAAAAGATACCAAGGAAAGAAAGTGGTGGTCTTTTTGGGTAAAGAGTTTTGATGAAAAAACATTTGAAGAAGATAAAAAAAACCTAGGTCTTTTTTATCGCAATGAAGGATATCGCGATTTTCAAGTATTAAGCGACACCTTGATAGTTGATAGAGAGAATTCCTCATTAACATTATTGCTATCTATTGATGAGGGAGAGCAATATCACTATCGCAACCTTACATTTGAAGGAAACGAAATTGCTGATGAAGCCACTCTAAGACAATTGTTAAAAATTGAAACAGGAGACACATATTCAGAAGAAGATTTTACTAAATTTGTTTATGAAAACATGATGAGTGTTTATCAAGATAAAGGATATATTTTTAGTAATGTGACCCCCGAAGTTATACCATCTGGGCCAGATTCTTTGGACATTAATTTTGTTTTTAATGAAGGAAGTAAAGTATATATAGAAAATATCTTTATTTCTGGAAATGAGAAAACACGAGAAAACGTTATTAGACGAGAATTAAAATTATTTCCTGGGGATGTTTTTAGTCGATCTAAGCTAATGCGTAGCCAACGCGATATTTGGATACTTAACTATTTTGATAATGTGGTACCTGATGTCAATCCAATATCAGACGATAAAGTCAACTTAGATTTTGTGGTTGAAGAAAAAAAATCTACCCAAAGAATTAATGCGAATCTTGGTTTCACTGGAGAGTATGGGATAACAGGTGGAGCTGGAGTAGAGTTTGATAATTTTATGGGAAGAGGACAAAAATTTAATGTTGGACTTAGTACAGGCACTAATTTTTCAATCTACTCCAATCAAGATCCTTCAAAATACAAATCTTTAAATATTAGCTTTCAAGATCCAATGATTAATGATAGTCCATATTTAGTTGGAGCATCAATTTTTTATTCTTATAGAGGTTCTTCTACAAATTATTATTTCCCATTAGATTTCACAGTTGCAGGAGCAGTAGCAAGTTTTGGTAGAAGACTTGAATGGCCAGATGATTTTTTCAGAGTAATGTGGTCTGCAAAAATTATGGAAAAACAATATGAGGGTACACAAGCCGACATTGATTCATATATTGGTGGCCTTGATAAGACAAGAGGTATTAGCTTTTCACAAATGCTATCGAGAGATAGTCGAAATAGAGCAGAGTTTCCTACTGGCGGATCAAGATTCCAAATTGAGAATACCTATTCTGGTGGATTCTTAGGTGGAAACGAAAACTTTCAAAAACATATTCTCGATTTACAATGGTTCACACCTACTTTTTCTAAAGTTGTTCTGTATAATTCTTTTAAGCTCGGCGTTATTAAAACATTAGATGTCGATGACGACATAAAAAGTTTTGTACCATTTGACGAAAGGTTTATTATGGGGGGTAATGGTATACCTTATGGGAATGCTTTAAGAGGCTACCCAGATAATTCTATTGGGCCACAAACGGCATCTGGTCAAGCAGTAGGCGGAAATTCAATGGGTAAAGTAACTACAGAATTAAGATTTCCTTTATCAGAAAACCCAGTAATTTATGTAATGTTGTTTGGAGAAATGGGTAATGTGTGGGAAAACTCAAAAATGTCTGAGCCATTTTATATAGACAGAAATGGGCCGCTTTCTATGAAAAAATCTGCCGGTGTTGGTGTTAGGTTTTTTATGCCAGGTATTGGTAAATTAGGGTTTGATATGGGATATGGATTTGACGATATTAATGGTGATGGCAACCCACAAGGTTGGGAGTATACTATCACATTTGGACAAACGTACTAAAGGAGAGAATAAAGTGTATAAAAAAATAGCAATTTTATTATTATTAATTAGTGTTTCATTTGCTCAACAAAAAATTGGTGTAGTTTTCTCAGAGAAAATTAGATTAGATTTTGAAGAGTTTAAAGAAGTAGAACAGCAATTACAGCTTGAGTTGCAAGTTATTCAAAAAGAGTATCAAACAATGGCAACTGAACTTGACAGTATGGTCAAAGAATATGAACAGCAAAGCCTTATGATGTCAGAAGAGCTAAAAAAAGCAAAAGAGCAAGATATTGTTGATATGAACAATTCAATGCAGAGTTATCAGCAAGCTAAAGTTGGCCCTAACGGAGAATTAACTAGAAAGCAAGCTCAGTTAGAATATGAATTAGTTCAAAAGTTTAAAGCAGCAGTTGATGCTGTAGCAATATCAAAAGGTTATGATATTATTATGGATGGATCTCAAGCATCCCTTTATACTAAACCAACACATGATCTTACAGATGACGTTCTTTATGAACTAAGAAAATCTAAAGAATAAATAGGATCTCCTTGTTTACGCTTGAACAAATTGCCTTAGAGGTAGGGGGGGTAATAGTTGGCGACAATTCCATTACTATTACTGGCGTTGATGATATTGAAGAAGCTAATAGCGGATCTCTATCTTTTGCTTTTTTACCTAAATATAAAAAAAGCATTCTTTCCTCGAACGCTTCTGCCTTTGTAGTGACAGATATAGAAGATTTGCAAAACTTGCCTGGCATTGTAGTTGATAATCCATATTTAGCTATGATTAAAATATTAGATTTATTTTCTAATAATATTTCTCCAGACTACACTATTCATCAGAATGTAGAAATTTCAAAATCAGCGTCTCTAGGTAACAATGTAGGAGTTGGTCCATTTTCTCTTATTGGAGAAAACGTAAAGATTGGTGACAATGTAGTGATTGGTTCTGGTGTTAAAATTAATTCAGGAGTCACAATTGGTTCTCAATCAACAATTAAGGACAATGTAGTTCTTTATGAAGATGTTATTGTTGGAGAAAGCACTGTAATTAATAGTGGTTCTATTATTGGAAGTGACGGCTTTGGCTTTACTACTATTAATAAAGTAAATCATAAAATTCCTCAAATTAAAACAGTAGTAATAGGAAGCTTTGTAGAGCTAGGTGCAAGCTGTACAGTTGATAGAGGCTCTATAAAGAATACTGTCATTGAAGACCACTGTAAATTTGACAATCAAATTCACATTGCTCATAATGCAAAAATTGAAGAAGGTTGTTTGTTGGCAGCAGGAGTAACTGTTGGCGGGAGTACAACTATTGGAGCATATTCTCAGGTTGGAGGGGAAACAGCTATTGGCCCTCATTTGGTTCTAGGAAAAGAATGTATGTTTGCAGCAAGATCATGCGTATTAAAATCTTTAGATGGAGGACAGTTATATGCTGGTAATCCTGCCCGTCCAATCAAAGAAAAACAAAAAAGAGATGCAGTATTTACACGATTGGAATTGTTAGAAAAACGACTAAAAAAACAATGAAAAAAAAGCAAAAAACCATTCAATACCCAGTATCTTGTACTGGTGTTGGATTACACACAGGCGTAGAGAGCACCATTACTTTTCGTCCAGCTGAAGAAAATTTTGGAATCAAATTTTTAAGAATTGATAAAGATGATCAGGTTATTACTCCCGATATAGATAATGTAGTAGACTTAACTAGAGGGACTACTATTGAAGAAAATGGTGTGAGAGTTCATACAACAGAGCATGTTATGTCTGCATGTGCAGGTATGGGTGTTAATAATCTTATTATTGAGCTTAATAGCAAAGAACCGCCAGTGATGGATGGAAGTGCAAAAGATTTTGTTGCAGCCCTAAACGAAGCAAATATTATTGAGCAAGAATCTGAAGTTGATTTTTTAAAGATCACTAAACCTGTTGTATATACCGACGAAGAAAAAGATGTAGAAGTGTTGGCAGTGCCTTACGACGGTTTTAAAACCACTTTTACTATCCAGTATGACTTAGATCAATTAGATGTACAATATAGTTCGGTACAAAATATGTATACGAATTATGAAAAACAGATTGCTCCAGCACGTACTTTTTGCTTATTAAGTGAGATAGCAGGTTTAGAAAAACAAGGATTAATTAAGGGAGGCAATCTCGGTAATGCTGTAATTATTGTAGATACAGAAATTGATGCTGAGGAAGTAAATTTCTTTAAAAAAAGATTTGGAATTAAATTCTATGAAGGCAATCGAGGTTTATACAAATCACAGATTTTGCGATTTAAAAATGAGCCTGTTAGGCATAAAACGTTGGATTTATTAGGAGACCTTGCATTGTTAGGAAAACCAATATTGGGCCATGTGACTGCGATTAAAAGCGGCCATAAAGGGAACGTTGAATTTGCAAAGCTATTGAGAGAAGAATTCAAGGAACAATTTAAATGAACGACATTAATTATATCTTAGATGTAATGCCACATCGCTATCCATTTTTAATGGTAGATCGTATTATAGAGCATCATAAGAAAGAGAGTATTAAAACTTTAAAAAATGTATCTATAAATGAACCCCATTTCAATGGGCACTTTCCTGATAAACCAATTATGCCAGGCGTATTAATTTTAGAGGCTATTGCGCAGTCTGGGTGTTTGATTATGGTAGATTTTATGGAAGATACTTCTAAAAAATTGGTCTTTATTTCCAAAGTAATCAATTATAAAATACATAATAATGTGATTCCTGGAGACCAGCTTTGCATTGAAGCAAAATTATTAGATCATAAATTAGGTTCTTTTAAATTTAGCGCTACCTGTACAGTAGATAAGGAGAAAGTAGCTTCAGCAGAATTTTTTGCTACGATAGTAGATAGATAATGAGCAATATACATCCCACAAATATTATAGCTGATTCAGCAAAGATTGGTAGCAATGTTACTATAGGTGCTTACAATGTCATTGAGGATAATGTTACTATTGGAGATAATGTGACTATAGGAAATTTTAATACTATTGCTCAGTATGCAGAAATTGGTGACGACTGCAATATTTTTCATAATAGTAGCATTGGGGCACCACCACAAGATAAAAAGTTTGGTGGCGAAAAAAGTAAACTGATCATTGGTAAACGAACAGTAATTAGAGAGTTTGTTACATTAAACCGCGGAACAAATGCTACAGGAGAAACCTTAATTGGTGATGATGTATTAATTATGACAGGAGTTCATGTTGCACACGACTGTATAATTGGTAATAATGTTATTCTAGTTAATTTGGTTGCTCTAGGAGGGCATGTTGAAATTGATGATTGGGCTATTTTAGGGGGCGCAAGTAATGTACACCAGTTTTGCAAAATAGGAAAACATGTTATGTTGGCAGCTAATTCAAAAATTGTACAAGATGTTCCACCATACATATTAGCAGGTAAACATCCATTACAATACTCAGGAATTAACAATCTGGGTTTATCTAGAAGAGGATTTAGCCAAGAAGATCGAAAAGTGATTAAAAAAGCATACAAATATTATTTTAGATCTGATTTAAACCCATCTATTTCACTTAAAAAAATAAAAGAAGAATTTGAAGAGAACAAACATATTGATGAAATTCTTCATTTTATAGATAATAGTGATCGAGGAATCATTTAATAAAGTTTTAATGAAAAGAATTGCCATATTTGGATCAACAGGCTCTGTTGGTATTCAAAGTTTATCAGTAATCAAGCAGAACAGTGATCAATTTAAAGTTGTATCCTTGTCTTGTAATCGTAATGCAGATTTGCTTTTTGAACAGACAAAAAATTTCATGCCTGAAAAAATTGCAATTAATATATTAGATATAAATCATGAACTTAGGTCGTTTTGTAAAAAAAATAATATTGAATTAATTATCGGAGAAAATTCTTCAAACCTCTTATCTGAATATAACAATATTGATTTGGTTATTAATTCAATCGTAGGGACCGATGGCTTGGTCCCAACATTAAATACAGTCAATAACAATATTGAGCTCGCATTAAGCAACAAGGAATCTTTGGTATTAGGCGGACATTTAATTATGCCAAAAGTAAAAGAAAATACAGCAAATTTAATTCCAGTAGATAGTGAGCATTCTGCAATTTTTCAATGCCTTCAGGGGGAAGAAGAGAACACCCTTAAAAAAATTATTCTTACTGGTAGTGGAGGACCATTTCTAAAAAGAGCAATAGACACCTTTGATTCTATTAAGCCCGAAGAAGCGCTCAAGCATCCTAACTGGGATATGGGGAAAAAGATTTCTATCGATTCAGCGACAATGATGAACAAGGGATTAGAGCTAGTAGAGGCAATATGGCTATTTGATATCGACATAAAAGATATAGAAGTTGTGATTCATCCTGAATCTATTATTCACTCTATGGTTCAGTTTGTGGATGATTCATATAAAGCACATCTCGGCATACCAGATATGAAAATTCCTATACAGTATGCTCTGTCTTTTCCTGGTCGAATTCCAAGCAACTATGGAACACTAGATTTTGCTGATATTGGTCAATTTACTTTTTTAAAACCGGATTATAATCGTTATCCAGTACTAAGATTATTAGTAGATTTAATTCCAGAAGAAGGGAATAGAATTCCTATTATGAGCATGGCCAATGACTATATTGTTAATCAATTTTTAAATGAAAAAATCCTTTTTACCGATATAGAAAAATTACTTGAAAAAACGGTCAATAAATTTGAAGATAATTCAAGTCCTTCTGCACAAGATTTACTTATACTAAATCAAGAAATAAAACTATATTTAGGCTAATTCTATGATATATATAATCTCATTTATTATTCTTATTGGTATTATTGTCTTTGTCCATGAACTTGGTCATTACTTGGCTGCTAGAAGCGTCGGCGTGACAGTTGAAAAATTTTCTATTGGTATGCCTCCAACCATATATAGCTATAAACCTAAACAGTCTAAAACTGTTTTTGCCATCGGCGCAATTCCATTAGGTGGATATGTCCAAATGAAGGGCCTTATTGATGAAAGCATGGAGTCTACCTTTACTGGTGAAGACGACGAACTCGAGTCAAAGAGCGCTTTAGAAAAAATTTGGGTTATGAGTGCAGGAGTTATTTTCAACATCATTCTTACTTTTTTTGTTTTTTCTGCTATCGGCGCTATTGATGGAGACACCGTTCCGGTAGATGAAGATGCTGTAATAGATTTTGTTGCACCTGCTGGCCCAGCAGAAAATGCTCAATTACTAGCTGGAGATGAAATCATTTCAATCAACAATATTGAAGTTGATAATTGGAATGCAGTTGTAAAAATAGTAGAGGAAAATCCAAATCAAGAAGTTCCTATTGGCTTTCTTAGAGATGGTGAGTTTTATCAAAAGAATATTCTTTTATCTTCGGGTACAAATTTTAAAGCAGGCAGAGTAGATCAGACTATTGGGTTAATTGGTATTGCTAAAGACATGCAAAATAAAAAACTCAATTTTATTGAATCTTTTCAATACGGATATAATCGCACTGCTTGGTCAATGGTTTTAATGAGCTCGTCTTTAAAAATGATTTTTCAAGGCAATGTTTCTAAAGATGATGTAGGGAGTGTTGTTATGATTGGGCAAATGGCTGGCGATGCAGCCCAAGCTGGGTTAAGCTCATTTTTATTTTTAATGGCTTTAATTAGTGTCAATTTAGCATTTATCAATATTCTACCAATTCCAGGGCTTGATGGCGGTCATATTATGATAATACTTATTGAAGTATTGATGGGAAGAAAATTATCAGTTAAAACAAGAATGCGTATCCAATCAATTGGGATGTTTATATTATTATCATTAATGGCATTCTTATTAATTAATGATATTGCTAGACTTTTTTAGTTTTAGCACAATTATTCCATTATTTAATTTTAATGATATTTTTACTGGAACAGTCCTATTATTAACCATTCCATATGAAACTTGTATATCTCCTTTATTTTTTAATGCGGATTTTCCGTTATGTAGAGGCTTGTAGGTATAAGAATCAAATTTCCCAGCAGGAGTACGCACAGTTTTAATTCCAATATTTTCAATTTCAATTTCTCTAATTTTTTTACCATCCAAAATAGTAAATATTTTTGATTCTTTTTCTCCGATATCTGCATCTTTTAGAACCATAATTAGCGAATACGGATCCATGACATTGTTTGGTATTTCATATTCTTTATCATTTATTTTTGCTGTATTACCTTCGACTATAGTAGTTGATTCACGTCTTCTATTTCCTTCACGCAGTTTTTTAATCTGCTTAACCACTGTTAGTCTTTCAGTGTCTACCCATACATCTATTGTATCTCTTATTTTATAAACCAAATCTCCAATCTTTGATGTTCTCAATACGAAATTGAAATGATAGGCGTCTTTCCCATTAATTTTCTCTATTTCTTTGGTATTCAAACTAGCGGAACCTAATTTTATTAAGTCTGGACCTAATTGTATAAAATCAACAAATAAATCATATTTATATTCTTCTCCAGGTATAAATAGAGGTTCTTTATTGATCGTTGCTTGACCCAATAGAAATGATATAAAAAATATGGGAATAATTTTCTTCATTAGTTACCGAATTTGAGACATATTATTTTGATCAAAAATATAAATTTTAGAAGCGTTGCTATTTGTGATTGTTCCCGCATCTAACATTAAATCTATATCATTGCCAAAAATTTCTTCTATTTTTTCTGGGCTGTTTAGAGGTGTTTGACCGGTCCTATTAATGCTGGTTGTTGTAATAGGCTTCTTGTACAGTGACAGCAGTGTTATTAAGAAGGGGTAATTAGGTATGCGAAATC
>Ga0208410_1001390_pt1 | contig 12608 bp, 18 predicted proteins | sample ETN02SmetaG_3_FD_185787 | JGI IMG/M metagenome (GOLD analysis project Ga0208410, IMG submission 185787) | Marine microbial and viral communities from oxygen minimum zone, Eastern Pacific Ocean - ETNP2014F10-02SV257 (SPAdes) (version 2) | ecosystem: Environmental > Aquatic > Marine > Oceanic ... | reverse complement strand
ATCGGTTAACAACTTTACCTGCTCCTTCTGGAGCTTTAGTTTTTTATTCAGCATTAAACAAAAAACATATAAAAAGAATCTCTTCTAATCATTATCAATTTGTTTCCAATGAATTAGGTTCACTTTTTGTTTCCATAAGTAAAGAAGGCGATGGGAGAGCACCTAAAGGGGAGATTACTTTAATAGCTAGCCTTTTTACCAATGCAAAAGATTGGTTTGATTTAGAAAAAAAGGAATATATAGAGAAAAAAAAAGAGTATCTCGAAAAAATCTCTTTGGAGTTAGAAAGTCAATTTAATATTGCTTCAGATAATTGGCTGCATAAGGAATTGGCAACCCCATTAGGATTTGAAAAATGGACAAAGAGGCCAAATGGAATTGTAGGAGGTCTAGGCCAAAATCCTGATATCTTTGGATTATTTGGCTTGTCAAGTAGAACTCCCTTCCAAGGTTTATGGTTATGTGGAGATTCAATTTATCCAGGAGAAGGTACAGCAGGTGTTAGTCAGTCTGCTTTAATGGTCTCCAGGCAAATTTTAGCCTCTAAAGGAATCTATAATTTTAATTTATAAAACTTGCCCTTATCTTTTTTGCGTGTGAAAGTTTTTTATAAAGTAATTCCCAATTTTTATCTTTGATAAGTGATTCCAATTCGTTAATTTTGTTCTTAAATTCCTTTATTGAATTTAAAATATTAGTCTGATTATTAATAGCTAAATCAAGACCTAATTGAGGGTTGCCACCTCCCACTCTTGTTGTGTCAGTAAACCCCGAAGCTGCAAGTTTTTGAGTTAATCTTAGTAAGGAATTATCTTTTTCCTTATGGGCAGTTTCTATTAGAGCAGAAGCTAAAAATATAGGCAAATGAGAAATTAAAGAAACTGCTTCATCATGTTCTGAAGGGGATGCTTTGCAAATTTCACATCCCATGGAAGTAATTAGCTTTGAAAGTGTATTAACAGCATTCAAATTACTATTTAATGTAGGCGTAATAATCCATTTTGCATTTTTTAATAGATCTTCAAAACCTGAATCAACTCCTTTTTGTTCTGTCCCTGCCATTGGATGTGATCCAATAAATAAAGGATGTATTTTTTCCCATGTATTTATTATTTGTTTTTTAATGGAGCCAACATCGGTTACTATTGAATCTCTTGGAATTGCCTGTATTAATTCATTAGAAGGTTTTATTAAATCTTTCATAGGCAATGCCAAAATTATGAGCGAACATTCCTTTAATATTTCTAAATCGCAACTAATAACATTTGCAAGGTTTCTTTCTTTTGCTTTCTTTTCATTGATTTCATTATTTGTGACTCCATAAATAATGTGTTTTAAACTTTGGAGCTTTAATCCTATTGAACCGCCAATTAGACCTAATCCTACTATTCCTATTTTCATTGATTTATTAATTTGAGAATTTTTTATATTGAGAACAATTTTTTGTATATTAGAGTCATAATTTTTTGTGAATTTGATATTAAATGAATTATAAATGCTTGAAATTCTAAGTCATCAATTCTTGAAAAAATTTGTGAGATCCCACAGTTTAGATTGGGATCATATTTACTCTTTTGGCAGAATAATTTCTAAGTGTATTCAAAATGACTCTACTTATCTTATTAATTCAGAAATTTTTTCTACCGAGCATTGGATAGTTGCTATTTTTATTTCACTATTTTTACACGAAGAAAATTCAACGTTTGTTTTAAATAGTGAAAAAATTCAATTTTTCAAAAACAATCAGATGGAAGATCTAAGAAATCTTGGATTTAAATATATTTTAGAAAATGATCAATTAATTTTTTCAAGTCATCGAGTTCGTTTATTAACTCTTAAAAATTTATTAAATGATTCAAATTCCTTTAGGTTGAATAATCATCGTATTGTTCTTTCGGGAATTGAAGATATCAAACAAGATTTAAAAAATTATTTCAGAATTTCATTATTTAAAAAGGATTGGTTTAATCAATTTAAGCAATCAGAACATCTTTATTTACATGTAACAAACACATACAACTTTCTCAAGAAAAAGTTTTTCTTAAGAAAGAGTATAGGTAATTCTTATTTATTTTTAGAGAAAGAAGAACTAAGTTTTTTTGTCAAATTCTTTAATGAAAATGCTTCCTTTTCTGATCAATTTTTGAAAGTAAGTAATGCATTATCTCAGGGATGGGCATGCTGGGTAAAATTAGATCATACAAATTTTGAGTGGATTTTTTATTTAGAGCCTATAGATGAACTTTCTCAAATTAGAGAATTTTTAAATAGTAATAAATTTGTTTTTTTATCTGCTTTGAGAAAAGATAATTTTTTCCAAAAATATCTTAAAAATCAAAGTTTAGATCTTGACTTGGTGGTGAATTTTAAAAGTAATTTTCGTGAGAAAAAAATATCATTGTATGTTCCACCTAAACAGATGCTCCCTAATAATCCACTATTTAATAGCGCAATTTTAGATAAGTGTAAAAAACTATTAATTTTCAGAAAGGGTTTGAGTTTAGTTTTATCTAATGATGTCAATTTAAAAAACTATCTAGCTACAGAATTAGCATCATTATATGGGAAGAGGGTATCCCTAGAGACTATACCGACTTCAAAAAACAATATTCTATGTGCAAGTTTTGACTGGTGGATTAACAATTCTATTTTAGTAGAAATTCCAGAACAAATTATTATTCCTCTTCTACCAATTCCAAGTCTTTCAGAACCAATTAATTTAATTACTGTGTCTTATAATAAAACACTTGCAAAAGATTGGTTTAGAGAGTTCTTACTTCCTGAAGCAAAAGTAAAATTAGAAAGGTCTATTTCTCCTTTAAGAAAAAATTCTGGTAAGTTAATAATCCTTGATGGAAGAGTTAATAAAAGAAAGTGGGGGACATTACTGCTGCAAAGTATTAAACCCTCAAAACAAATTAACTATATGCTACCTTTCGATTAGGTTATGATTTAGTAAATATCTTTTAAACATGGGAGAAGCAAAAAGGCGTAAAACATTAGGTATGCCTTCAAAAAAAAATAATATTAAATCTAAAGAAGATAATTCTCCTAGATTATTTGAATGGCTTCCTTTAACAATTAATCAAAGAGATAGTTTTATGAAATTAAGTATTAAAGCTAGTTGGTTTGGAATTGGAGGTTTAGTTCTTTTATGGGTTGTAGTCAGATTTATTGGCCCGGCTGCGGGGTGGTGGACTTTAGCTGATTCTTTATAAATCTAAGCTACTGTCTTTATATCATTAGCAACGATTGTATTACTTTGATTGTCATTTAGTGCTTTTATTGAATTAGAGCTTACTTCACTACCTTCTGTTAGTTTGTTTTTGACAATAGACTCTACTTTATTCCTTACCTCTATGTTTTGATCTAGCCAAATAATTGTGTTATCTCTTCCTTGCCCAATATTTTCTCCTTCATAACTATACCAAGCTCCTCTCCTAATTATGATGTTAGTCTCTTCTGCTAAATCTAATAAACATCCCGTTGTGCTAATTCCTTTGCCGAATAAAATATCAAATTCAGCAATTCTAAATGGTGGTGCAACTTTGTTTTTTGCCACTTTAACTTTTGCTCTTATTCCGTATTCTTCTGTACCTCTTTTAAGAGTTTGAATTCTTCTAATATCAAGTCTTACTGATGCGTAAAACTTTAATGCATTTCCTCCTGTGGTTGTCTCTGGATTTCCATAAGTAACACCTATTTTTAAACGCAATTGATTTAGGAATATTACTGTACATCCAGATTTACCAATATTACCGGTTATTTTTCTCATTGCTTGGCTCATCAGTCTTGCCTGACTTCCTATCACATGATCTCCCATTTCCCCCTCTATTTCTGCTCTTGGAGTAAGTGCTGCTACGGAGTCAACAACCACAAGATCTACGGCGCTCGACCTTATAAGTTGATCAACTATTTCTAGGGCCATTTCACCTGTGTCTGGCTGTGAGACTAATAGATTTTCAACATCAACTCCTAGAGAAGCTGCATAAACTGGATCTAAAGCATGCTCAGCATCTACAAATGCGGCTACGCCCCCATTTCTTTGAACTTCTGCTATTGCATGTAGCGTGAGTGTCGTTTTCCCTGAACTTTCTGGTCCGTATACTTCAACTACTCTTCCTTTGGGATAGCCTCCTCCTAATGCCAAATCTAATGTGAGTGCCCCAGTCGATATTGTTTCTACTTTCATTCTAGAAGCGTCACCCAACCTCATGATTGATCCTCTTCCAAAGTTCCTTTCTATTTGGCCTAGGACGAGACTTAATGCTTTGTCTTTTTCTTTAGATATCACTTCCTTTGATTCGTTTTTTTTTCTTTCTTCAAAACTCATTTTTTTTATTCATAGATGAATTTTCATAATTATTCTAAATTCAGAATTTTTTTATTTAATCCAAATTTAATAATTAGAAGTATAGTACATGTGTACTTTAACTGATGAAAGTTAAATTGCAAGTAAATCTTCTAGATTTTTCAATTTTAATAATCTTATTTCTTTCGTCAAACTTCTCCTATCTGATTCTTTTAAATAGCCCCAATCAGCCAAAAAACAAGGAATATTTTTTGTATCAGCGTTTTGCTTTATATCGATTAGGGTTTTCATCCTGTCTTCTATGAAACCTAAAATTTCATATTTTTTATCTAGTTCTCTAGCTATTTCAGTTTTTGTTCCTGCTTCATAACCAAAAATAAATTCAGGAAAAATATTTAATTTTTCGAGAATTTTTGTAGCAAATATTTTTCCTTTTGTTGTTATTATTCCTGTCTTTATTTTTTCTTGCTTTAACTTTTCCATAAAGGCTATAACTTCATAAAATGGTTTATGTAAATTTACCCACATTTCAAAATCTGTATCTATTTGGTATTTGCGAGATTCATCTAGAAATTTCTGTAAATCTTCGGTAAGCCAAGAATTATCCTTGAGTATCTTTTGACAATTTAGATGATATTTATTAATAAAATCCTTTTTATTATTTTTGTCTAGTGGATTTTCTATTTTGATTATTTCGTGAACGATGATAATCATTTCCCATCCATATTTTACCCATGGCCTAATTTCTTTAAAAGTATTCGACACCTTGTTATAAAGATCTTGGGTAATTTGTATATCTCGTGAATTTAGAAATTTTTCGCATGCTAATAAAGAACTGTGCCAATATTCATTCATTCCATCAACAATAACGCCGTCAAAATCAAAGAGAAATAATTTCTGCCCTTCCACTCAACTAACTGATAAAACTGGGCCGCTAGGATTCGAACCTAGGAATGTCGAGACCAAAACCCGATGCCTTACCACTTGGCGACGGCCCAATGAATTTTTATTTTAATACATGAAAAGATTTTTTTCTATTAAAAAATTAAAAATTATTTTCAAAATCAGAATGATTTCAATATCTATAGAAAAATAAATTGAATTAATTTTTTTTCCATGGCTTTAGCAATTTTTGTGCTTCTTTGATTGCTAAAGCCATTCTTTCAGGATATTCATATAATTTCTTGTTGTTTTTGTTAGCAAATTCAATAAATGGCTGCATTATTTTCCTTGCATAACTTCCAAATGCAATTCCATCTGGAAAATTATTTACGTTTAATAATTCATGTGTTTTTCCATTTGTCCCTCCAGCTAATTGAATTAACCCTGGGGGAAGATGAGATCCTATTGTTTCAAATAATTTAACTGTATCTCTACCTGTTGTTGGAGCTAGATCGCCAGACATTGGTCTTCCATCAAGCTGCCAAATAATGGGAAGATTAAGTTCAGAGAGAATTTCATATCTTTCCCAAATAGCTTTCAAGAGATCATTTGGTGATTGTGGGGATTGATTTAATCCACAACTGATAGATATTGTTTTTAATTTAGTGTCTGCATTTTTTAGAATGCGCACTACTTCTATGAAAGGATCTATTCGATTTATTTCGGTATGAATTTCTACTGCATCAGGCTTGATCGTTTGAAGTGATGATGGCAGATTATCTTTTGTTAAATTAAATTCGTATTCAGAAATCAGATTTAAGGGACAACTTTTTATACACCTTCCGCATCCATAACATTTGCTCTCTGTAACACCGTAATTATCAATTGCAAAGGTAGGACAACTATTTTCACATGGTCTTGGACAATTAGGAGGGCATTTCAAGGGGTCAAATTTTGCTTTGCGAAAATGTATATCTTTACCATCACAAATGCTTATCATTAAACCTGGGGAAGTACCAAAAAATTCTTTCGACCATTTGATACCATTTCTTGCTGCTTGAGCTATCGACTGTTCAGCAGCAACATCAATGTAGTCGACTCCAGCAGCGGAATAAATAGCACACAAATCTTCAATTGCGTCAATATCTTCATTGCTAGCACCACAGATTAACTTAACCCATTTATCCAAAGTATTCTTATTTTTTTCAAAAACTTCAAATTTAGAATTCATTCAAAATGTAATCATTTAGTGGTCTCCATTCAAGTTTTCTGGAACCACCCATTTCAATTACAATTTCAAGTCTATTATCTTTAGTACAGATTGACATTAAGCTTTCAAGTTCATCTTGAGATAAGACTTGACCTTCTAGTAACCACAATAATTTATTTTTATCATTTTCATTAAATAATTCAGATGCTTGGGGTATAACTTGTTGTACTTCTCCAAGAGCACCATTTCTGCCTACACTTTGATGTCCTAGGTGAGGAGGTCTTATGCCGTGCAATTTCATTAAAAATACTTCAGGATCTCCTAATCCTCTCGCCGAGGTCATGTAAGTTTTATAACCTTTAGCTCTCATTCTTCTTAAAAGACGAGTTTCATAGCCACCCTCAAGAGGGGCAAAGATGGCTAAACATTTATTGTTTTTTAGATCATTATGAAACTTTTTTCCTGTAAGAAGTAATGGCATAAAGATTTCCTTTATTTATATATTATTTCATTTTATGGTACTTGATGATGTACAATTGAATTTCGGTGATTTTTTAAGCTCGAAAGCTAGCCGAGCCTCTGTAATTTTCACATTTTTTAGCGTTTCGTTAAAAAACTTAGGATGGGTAAACCCAAAGAGAAACTATCTATGTTTTAGATCAGTCTCAATCCTTATCAATTGTTTTTTGATTAGCTACCTCTTTAACAATTAAAAAAGGTATTAGAAAAATCAAAAATTAATTATCAGCTAGTCTACTCAAATCTTATGTCGATAGGAATTTTAGGAAAGAAATTGGGCATGTCCCAACTTTTTGATGATGATGGTAATGCCGTACCAGTAACTCTTATAGAGGCTGGACCATGTCGTGTTACCCAATTAAAAACCCAGGCTTTGGATGGTTATACTGCGGTCCAAATAGGGTACGGTTTATCAAAAGATAAGCACATAAGTAAGCCTGAGAAGGGACATTTAAGGAAGTCAGGTGAAGAACTTTTAAAGCATTTGAAAGAATATAGAGTTGAAGAAACCTCAACTTATGAAGTTGGGAATCAAATAACAGTTAACAATTTTGAGGTTGGTCAGAAAGTTGATATCAGTGGCAAATCTATGGGTAGAGGTTTTGCTGGTTATCAGAAAAGACATGGTTTTAGTAGAGGACCCATGAGTCATGGTTCAAAAAATCATAGAGCTCCAGGTTCTACTGGTGCAGGTACTACTCCAGGTAGAATTTATCCTGGTAAAAGAATGGCAGGAAGATATGGAGGAAAAAAAATTACTACTAAGGGTTTATTAGTAGTCAAGATTGATGACCAAAAAAATTTACTTGTGGTAAAAGGTTCTGTACCAGGTAAGCCCGGATCAATTGTCAACATTAAGCCTAATAATGTTGTAGGAAAAAAAGGAGGTGAAAAATCATGACAACTCTCGACACTCTTAAGTGGGACGGTAAAAAAGCAGGTAAAGTCTCGATCGATTTAAAAGTAGCTAAGGAAACTTCTTCTGCAGATTTAATACATAGAGCAGTTCTTAGACAATTAGCAAATAAGAGGCAAGGTACCGCATCTACTTTGACAAGATCTGAAGTGCGAGGTGGAGGTAGAAAACCATACAAACAGAAGGGTACTGGAAGAGCTCGCCAAGGATCAATAAGAACTCCTTTGAGACCAGGCGGTGGAATAATTTTTGGACCGAAACCACGCTCCTATAACTTAGATATGAATCGAAAAGAAAGAAGGTTAGCTCTTAGAACAGCACTTATGTCAAGAGTGAAAGATATTAAGGCTGTGGAGGATTTTGGGTCTACATTAAATCAGCCTAAAACAAGTGAAATTATTAATGGACTTGCTCGTCTAGGAATAGAAAAGTCAGAAAAGGTTTTGGTAATTTTGGATAGTCCTTCTGATGTAATAAAAAAATCTATTAATAACATTGAAAAAGTCAAATTAATTGCTGCTGATCAATTAAATGTATTTGATATTCTTAACGCTAATAAGTTGGTTATAGGTCAATCAGCAATAAATAAAATTCAAGAGGTTTATGCATCATGAATAAATTATTTGATTCACGTTTGGCAGATGTAATACGTAAGCCAGTTATTACAGAAAAAGCTACTAATGCACTAGATCTTAACCAATATACTTTTGAAGTGGATCATAGAGCGTCTAAACCTCAAATAAAGGCTGCAATCGAAGCCTTGTTTAGTGTTAAAGTTATAGGAATTAATACTATGAATCCTCCCAGAAGAACAAGAAGAGTCGGTAAATTTTCCGGTAAACGTTCTCAAGTTAAAAAGGCTATTGTACGTCTGGCTGACGGAGACAAAATTCAACTATTTCCAGAATCTTAAGGAGTTTTAATCATGGCAATTCGTAAATTTAAACCTTATACACCTGGAACTAGACAAAGAGTCGTTACTGACTTTAGTGAGATAACAAGTCGAAAACCAGAAAGGTCTCTGATAGTTTCAAAACATAGATTGAAAGGGAGAAATAATCGAGGGGTTATTACCTGCCGTCACCGTGGAGGTGGTCACAAAAGACAATATAGATTAGTTGACTTTAGAAGAGATAAAAGAAACATTAATGCTAAAGTTGCAGCTATTCACTACGATCCTCATAGAAATGCTAGGCTTGCACTTTTATTTTATGAAGATGGAGAGAAGAGATATATCATTGCTCCAGCAGGGGTAAAAGTTGGTCAAAATATAATTTCTGGTGAAAACGTTCCAATTGAAGATGGAAATTCAATGCCACTTTCAGTTATGCCATTAGGATCAAGTGTTCATTGTGTTGAACTATATGCTGGCAGAGGCGCTCAGATGGTCAGATCAGCAGGTGCTAGTGCCCAAGTTATGGCTAAAGAGGGTGATTATGTTGCGTTAAAACTTCCATCTACTGAAGTTAGGCTTGTAAGGAAGGAATGCTATGCAACTCTTGGAGAGGTTGGTAACTCGGAAATAAGAAATACTAGTCTAGGTAAAGCAGGAAGAAGAAGATGGCTTGGAAGGAGACCTCAAGTAAGAGGAAGTGTAATGAACCCATGTGATCATCCACATGGAGGAGGAGAAGGAAAAGCACCAATTGGTAGAGCAGGACCTGTCACGCCATGGGGTAAGCCAGCTCTCGGTTTAAAGACACGTAAAAAGAACAAACCAAGCAATAAATTAGTAGTTCGAAAACGCCGTCGTGTTTCTAAGAGGAGTAGAGGAGGAAGAGACTCTTGATTACTTCAATTATTACTTTAATTTCTATTTTATAAATCATGGGACGTTCACTAAAAAAAGGACCTTTTATCGCAGATAGCTTGCTCAAAAAGGTAGAAAAACAAAATACTGATAATGACAAGTCTGTTATCAAAACTTGGTCTAGATCATCTACAATATTGCCTGTAATGATTGGTCATACAATTGCGGTACATAACGGTAAGGCTCATATCCCCGTTTTTATTACTGAACAAATGATTGGCCATAAATTAGGTGAATTTGCCCCCACACGTACTTATCGTGGTCATATAAGAGATAAGAAAGGAGCAAAATCATGACACAAACACCCGAAACAAAAAAAACAGCAGTTGCTCATGGGAACTATATTCGTGGTTCAGCCTCAAAAGTCAGAAGAGTGCTAGACCAAATCAGGGGAAGATCCTATAGGGATGCATTAATTATGTTGGAATTTATGCCTTATAGATCTACTGATCCTATTACTAAAGTTTTAAGATCAGCAGTCGCTAATGCAGAACATAATTGTGGCATGGATCCATCAACCTTGGTTATTTCCTCTGCATGGGCTAATAATGGCCCAGTAATGAAAAGGTATAGGCCTAGAGCTCAAGGACGAGCTTTCTCTATTAAAAAACAGACTTGCCACATAAGTATTTCTGTTGAATCTGCTCCTACTCAAACTAATGCGGAGGTACAAAACTAATGGGACATAAAATACATCCTTCGGGACTTAGATTAGGGATAACAAAAGAGCACCGTTCAAAATGGTTTGCTACTTCAAAAACTTACCCAATTCTTCTTCAAGAGGATTTTAAAATTCGTACTTTTATACAAAAGAAATATGGCGCAGCTGGAATCAGCGATGTTTTAATAGCGAGAAAAGCGGATCAACTTGAACTAGAATTAAAAACAGCAAGACCTGGAGTCATTGTAGGAAGGCAGGGCAGTGGCATTGAAGAGCTGAGATCAGGAATCCAAAAAACGATTGGAGATAGGACAAGACAAGTCAGAATAAATGTTGTTGAAGTAGAGCGAGTTGATGCAGATGCGTTTTTACTTGCTGAATACATTGCACAACAACTAGAAAAAAGAGTTGCCTTTAGAAGAACTATTAGGATGGCATTGCAGAGAGCTCAAAGGGCTGGTGTTTTAGGTCTAAAAATACAAGTCGGAGGAAGACTAAATGGAGCTGAAATTGCTAGAACAGAATGGACACGAGAAGGAAGGGTCCCATTACATACCTTAAGAGCTGAAATTGATTATGCCACTCGTGAAGCTAATACAACTTATGGAGTTTTAGGAATTAAGGTTTGGGTCTTTAAAGGTGAAGTCCTTCCTAAGGAAGATCAAAATATTCCTGTGGGCGGAAACCCCAAAAGAAAAGCTAGTCGCAGACCTCAGCAATTTGAGGATCGTTCAAATGAGAATTCTTAGGAGGTGTAACAATGCTTAGTCCAAAACGTACTAAATTCCGTAAACAACATAGAGGCAGAATGAGAGGAGTTGCCTCAAAGGGTAATACAATTGCATTTGGGCAGTTTGCTCTACAAGCACAAGATTGTGGATGGGTTACTGCTCGTCAAATTGAAGCAAGTAGGCGTGCTATGACTAGATATATTAAACGTGGTGGTCAAATTTGGATAAGAATATTTCCAGATAAACCAGTTACTATGAGACCGGCTGAAACTAGAATGGGTTCTGGTAAAGGAAATCCAGAGTTTTGGGTTGCAGTTGTTAAACCCGGTAGAATATTATTCGAGATGGGCGGAGAGGATATCACAGAAGAAATTGCAAAAGAAGCTATGCGTTTAGCTCAATACAAATTACCAGTAAAAACAAAATTCATCTCTGTTGATAAGAATCTAGCAACTTCTTCTAAAGATAAGACTAATAATAAAAAACAATCTCAAGAGGAGGTTAAAAAATGAAAAACTCAGAATCACTTAAAGAATTTAAAAAATTAAATTCTGATCAAATTACCGAAAAGATTGACCAATTAAGAAAAGATCTTTTTGACTTGAGATTCAAGCAAGCTACGAGACAGCTTAATGAAACTCATAAATTTAAAATTATCAAGAAACAAGTTGCGCAATTACTAACTCTTAGTAAGACTCAATCTGCTTCTAAAACTACTTCTGATTAATTATTAGTTATGGCACTTAAAGAAAGAATTGGTACTGTTGTCAGCGACAAAATGGATAAAACAGTTGTTGTTGCTGTTATTAATAGATATCCACACCCCACTTATCAAAAAATTGTAAGTAGAACTACGAGATATAAGGCGCATGATCCAGAAAATACATGTGTTTTAGGCGATCGAGTTAAAATAAGAGAAACTAGACCGCTTAGCGCTCATAAAAGATGGGCAATTGAAGAGATTCTGAATAAAACAAGCCAGGCTAAGGAGGTTAAAAAATGATTCAACAAGAAACCTATTTAACAGTTGCTGATAATAGCGGAGCGAAAAGACTCCAATGTATTAGGGTCTTAGGTTCTAATAGAAGATACGCACATGTTGGGGATGTAATTGTAGCAACTGTTAAAGATGCTCTTCCGAATATGGGAGTTAAGAAATCTGAAGTTGTGAAAGCCGTCATCGTTAGAACAAAAGCAACATTAAGAAGAAATACTGGTAATTCAATCAGATTTGATGATAATGCTGCTGTTTTGATTAATGAGGATAAGAATCCAAAAGGTACTAGAGTATTTGGTCCTGTAGCCAGAGAACTGCGGGATAAAAATTATACAAAAATTGTTTCTCTTGCTCCGGAGGTGATTTAAATGTTGGATTCATTAAAACAAAAGAAGAATTTCCAAAGAATAAAAATGAGAATCAAAACTGGAGATTTAGTAAAAGTAATTAATGGCAAGGAAAAGGGCAAAACTGGAGAGGTTTTAAAAACTATCCCTCTTGAAAATAGAGTAGTAGTTAAGGGAATTAACCTTAGGACTAAACATGTAAAACCAACTCAGGAAGGGGAAA
>Ga0208410_1001387_pt1 | contig 12613 bp, 13 predicted proteins | sample ETN02SmetaG_3_FD_185787 | JGI IMG/M metagenome (GOLD analysis project Ga0208410, IMG submission 185787) | Marine microbial and viral communities from oxygen minimum zone, Eastern Pacific Ocean - ETNP2014F10-02SV257 (SPAdes) (version 2) | ecosystem: Environmental > Aquatic > Marine > Oceanic ... | reverse complement strand
CAAGTGGTAATGAAAGATCTAAAGCTAATTTTTTCATATTCTCTATATTTGCTTCTTCTTCAGGGATTCCATGATTTTGAACCTCGAGATAAAAACGATCTGAAAAAATTTCTGAATACTTTAGAGCAGCATCCCTAGCTCCATTATAATCACCATTTAACATTTTTTCTGGAATCTCGCCTTTCAAACATCCAGACAAACATATTAACCCATCACTGTGTTTTTCTAAAATATCCATATCTATTCTTGGGCGATAATAAAACCCTTCAAGATATCCAGCTGTAACTAACTTCATAAGGTTTTTATATCCAACTTGATTTTGGACTAGAAGAATTAAATGATTATTACCCCATCCACCTCCTGGTTGAGGTTTTTTATGATGCCTACTTTCTACAGCTACATAAGTTTCACAACCAATTATTGGATTAATACCTGCTTTTTGTGCTTTTTGGTAAAATGGAACTGTGCTAAACATATTTCCATGTTCAGTAAGAGCTACACCATCCATATTTAAGTCATCTATTGTGTTTACTAATTGCTCAACCCTTTGGGCCCCATCTAGAAGGCTGTAATCGGAGTGATTATGTAAGTGTATAAATTCAGAAGTCATTAAAGTGTCCCTATATATATGGAAAATAAACCTCCAAGAGTGCAAAACTTCAATAGTTTAGCCGCTTTTTTAGCCGTTTCAATATGAGGTTTATTTAACAATGAAATTACGACTACCCCTAGTGGAATCTCAACAGTGATAATTAACAAAACACCATAATAAAAATTATAATATCCATTTAAAAATAAAGTAAATGCAGCCATACTCAATAAAATAGATAAAATAGTACAAAAATAGATTGCCTTTTGTTTGCCAAAAACAATGGGGAGAGTTCTAGCGCCTATTGCTTCATCCCCTTTAAAATCTGCAATATCTTTTACAACTTCTCTGATAAGAGTTAACCCAAATGCAAGCAATGATGGGACAATTAAGGGTTTTACATTTTCAAACACAACGCCAGCATAAATAAAAGATAACCCAATTATTATTGAAACAATAATATTGCCGATTAGTGGATAGTTTTTGATTTTAGCATTGTATAAAAAAAGTAATGGTAAAGAAATCCCTAATGAAATGATTTGAGAATCAGAACTAAGCCTTAGAGCAAAATATATTCCAATGATAAATGAAATTAATGAAAGGTAAAGAGCCTGCTCTCTTGTTATATCTCCTTTGACAATCGACCTATCTGGCCTATTAATTTTATCTGTATCATAGTCAAAATAATCATTAAGAACATTTGCCCCAATAGTAAAAAAAACAACTACTAATATTGGCATTAATATTTGCTCTAGAGGTCCTTGATAGTCTGATATAAAAGATGAAAATAAAATTGCAACGCCGCTAGATAAAACATTCAGTGGCCTTATAATTTTGATAAAAGAAAGAAATTTTTTCAATCTTTAATAACCTTTAAAACTCTTATATCTTTATTGTAGTCTTTTATCATTTCAACTTTATTATGTCCAGCTTCTTCAAAAAGCTTTTTTACTTTCAAAGGATGGTTATCATTCCCAACTTCAACAATTAACGACCCTTCATCTTTAATAATATTATTAAATTTATTTGAAAACAGCCTATAAAACTCCAACCCATCCATTTTATCAGTAAGCGCATTATGTGGTTCGTATTCTTTTACGTCAATCATAAGAGATGATATATCTTTTTTAGAAATATAAGGAGGATTAGAAACAACCAAGTCAGCTAAATGATTAAAGTTTTCTTTTAAAAAATCAAGTTTGATAAACTCAATATTTTTAACCCCAATACTCTTCGCATTCTCCCTGGCAATATTTAATACAGATTCTGAGTAATCAATCGCAATAACATTTGATGAAGGAACCTCTTTGGCCAGCGTTATTCCTATACAGCCAGATCCTGTCCCAATATCAATGATATTAGGATTTTTTTTTGTTAACAAGAAATCGATGGAAACATTTATAATTATTTCTGTCTCTGGTCTAGGTATAAGAACATTTTTATCTACATTAAAGTCTCTTCCATAAAAACTTGTTTTACCAATGATATATTGAATAGGCTCTCTTTTAAGCCTTCTCTTAACAAGCTCTTTTAACTTTTTAAGATTAACAGGAAGGAATTCTTTTTCAAAGTCAATGTATAAATCTATTTTTTCACAATTAAGTATATGCTGTAAAAAAATTTCAATTTCTAATCTTGGATTATCAAAATCTTTTTTACCAAAATAATCTACTCCCCAATTTATAACATCAATAATTCGCCAAGTTTTTAGAGTGTCTTTTCTGGAATTTTTCAATATTAATTAATAGAAAAAATTTAATCTATTTCAGCAGAAAGAATATCCTGTTGCTCAGCAATTTTTAATTCGTCAATAATTTCTTCAATGTCACCATTCATTATTTCAGATAATCTGTAAGATGTAAAATTAATTCGATGATCTGTTACTCGACCTTGAGGAAAGTTATATGTTCTTATTTTTGCAGAACGATCTCCTGTAGATACAAGACTTTTCCTCTCAGCGGCTCTTTCTGCAGCTGCTTTTTCTTTTTGATCTGCTAACAACCTAGATCTTAAAACCTTTAATGCAGAAGCTCTGTTTTTATGCTGAGAAGATTCATCTTGGCAAGTAACAACTAACCCAGATGGGATATGAGTGATTCTGATTGCTGATTCTGTTTTATTTACATGTTGACCACCTGCTCCGCTAGCTCTGTAAGTATCTATTTTTAAATCTACATCATTGATTTCAACATCTACATCTTCAGCTTCTGGAAGAACAGCAACAGTTGCTGCAGAAGTATGAACTCGTCCACCTGTTTCTGTTTCAGGAACACGCTGAACTCGATGAACACCACTTTCATATTTTAACATCCCATAGGCCCCCCGACCTTTCAAAGCAATAATGACCTCCTTAAAACCACCTATCCCGATTTCATTTGAGGCAATTAACTCCTTTTCCCAATTATATTTTTCAGAAAAATGAGAATATAATCGAAATAAATCAGCTGCAAATAATGCAGCTTCATCTCCACCTGTCCCCGCTCTAATTTCTAAAATAATATTTTTATTATCCAAAGGGTCCTTAGGAATTAATTTTATTTTTAAATCATTTTCTAGAGCTACTTTCTTATCCTTACTATGAGAGAGCTCCTCAGCAGCTAGTTCTTTTAACTCTAAATCATCAGATTCCATCATAGATTCACAATCAGCAATCTGATTTAATATTTTAATATATTCAACACCAGTATTGGCTAGAGGCTCTAACTGTTTGTACTCTTTTGCCAGTTCTTTGAGCTTATCAGGCTTTGATAAAACTTCTTGGTCTGCCATTAGCTCTTGGATAGAGTTATACCTTTCAATAATAGATTCTAATTTATCTCTCAACCTATTGCCTCAGCTGTAAACTGTTGCCCTCGAAACTCTTCATATTTATCTCCAAAAGCATCTTTGATAGCTGCAATAGAAACTTCAACCATATTATCATCAGGCTGTTTCGTTGTAATGTTCTGCAGATAAATTCCTGGTTTTTTCAAAAAGTAGAAAAATACACTATTACTTTTGGATGTAATTTTTATCATTTCATATCCAAATCCAGAAACTAATGGTATCAAAGGCAAATGAGTTAGAAGCCTAGTAGCGATGGATATCTCTCCAATAAAATACATTGTAATTGTATCAACTATTGCAAACACAAAAATTGCACTTAAAAGAACAATAAACATAAAACTTGTCCCGCATCTAGGATGCTGAGTAGGGAATAATTGGGCATTTTTTATTGATATATTTTCTCCAGATTCAAAATTATAAACAACTTTATGTTCAGCTCCATGATATTGAAATAGTCTTGATATATCTGCTATTTTTGAAATTAAAAATAAATAAAAAATAAATAATACAATTCTAAATGAACCAGAGCAAATATTAAAAAGAATTGCCTCTTGATCAATTAAAAATAATTTTGTGGTTAACCATATTGGTAAAACCATAAATAATGATATAGCTAATAAAATTGAAAATAAAGTTGTAATAGTATCTACAACCCTAGAAGCAACGCTATCACTATTCTCCTCTGGATATGTTATATCTGCAGACCATTGCAATGTATCCATTCCCATTTTCATTGCTTCATATAATGATGCTATGCCTCTTAATATAGGCATTGACCATATTGCAGAATTTTCAGTAATAGATTTAAATTTTTGACGTTTTAATTGTATCTTGCCTTTTGGATCTCGAACAGCTGTTGAATAAGCTCCTGGGACTCTCATCATTACGCCTTCAATAACAGCTTGCCCTCCAACAAGAATATTAGGTTTCATCGTTAAAAGCAGAAGTAATCTATTCATAATAAAAAAATAGCCGCACGAAACTTAATGTTTAGTGCGGCTATTTAAATTAATAAGTCTTTTATTTCTTACTATATTTTTTCTGGAATTTTTCTATTCTTCCAGCAGTATCAACCAAGTTTTGTTGTCCTGTAAAGAATGGATGTGATTTATTAGAGATCTCAATGCTATACAGAGGATACTCTTTCCCATCATCCCAAACTACAGTATCTTTTGTTTCAACTGTAGACTTTGTTAAAAAAGAGTAGTCGCAAGACAAATCTTTAAAAACTACTAACCTATAATTTTCTGGATGAATATTTTTTTTCATTTTTTACTCCTCAATCATTGCAAGGGCTTTTTTTACTCTATCCATACCCTCTTGAATTATTTTTCTGTTTGTTGCATATGAAAATCTTATGTGCTCAGAAGATCCAAATCCATCTCCTGGAACAGTTACAACCTGTACAGAGTCGAGAATATACTCTGAAATATCAAAAGTATCTTTCAATAATTTTCCATTTCCTTTTCGATTTAAATATGAACTAAAATCAGGAAAAACATAAAAAGCCCCATTTGGTATAGCGCACCTTACTCCGGGAAGGTCATTTAAAAGTCTTACAATTAAATCTCTTCTTTGTAAAAAAGATGCTTTCATTTCCTCAACACAACTTTGGTCTCCAAGTAACGCTTCAATACTTGCTTTTTGACCGATAGAATTTGCGCATGAAGTGGCCTGCCCCTGAATCTTAGACATTGCTTTGATTATATTTTCGGGACCCGCAGCATAACCTATTCTCCAACCTGTCATAGCATAAGTTTTTGATAAGCTCATACATGTTAAAACGCTCGCACCAATATTATGAACCTGATTTAATTTTTCTGCACTAGTAAACTCGCCATCATAAACTAACCTCTCATAACACTCATCAGATATAACAATCCATTGGTTATCTTTAGCTATTTTTAATAGCCTAACAATAGCTTCATTGCTCCATACACCACCAGTGGGGTTTGATGGAGAATTAATTATAACGCCCTTTATAGTAGAGTTAATTTTTGATTCTAAATCATCAAAATTGGGTTCAAAATTACTTTCAGGGAGAGTATCTACTAGAACGGGGTTAGCTTCTGCCATTTTCACAAACTCTGGGAACGAAACCCAGTAAGGAGAGAAAACGACTACACTGTCATCTGGATTAAATATAGCCTGGCAAGCATTATACAAACTTTGTTTTTCTCCATTTGAAACAAGAATACTAGAAGGGTCATAAGAAATCTTATTTTCCCTTTCTAATTTTTCACAAATTGCTTGCCTCAACTCAATCATCCCTGGACCAGCAGTATATTTTGTATAACCTTGATCCAAAGCCTCTTTTGCTGCATCTCGAATGTGTTTTGGAGTGTTAAAATCAGGCTCACCTACAGAAAAGTTTATAACATCAACCCCTCTTGACCTCATATCTGCTGCTTTTGTTGCCATCTGTAAAGTAAAAGATGGATTAATTTTATTTACTCTTTGCGCTATACTCAAAACTTATGTTGCTTTTTATGATACTCTTCCGAGTTAAACCTAGAATCGTCATCAATATCAGCTTCCTTTTTATTAAAATTATTACCCTTTTTTCTAGACATCCCTTTTGGAGAAGGATTACTATTATTTGGAGCTCTTTTTTTCTTGCCTTTAAATCTTTTTTTCTTCTTTCTTTTATTTATTACGGGAGCATCATTAATAGTGACAAAAGAAAGAAATTCATCATCAGCATTAATTTCCTCTTGGACATAATCTTCATCAGAATACTGAGATTCTAAATTGTTAGTATGATTTAAACTAAAAATGGAGCCATGTCCTCTAGTAATACCATTACCAAACCCAATATAGCTAGGCAGCATAAAATTAGTTTTAAATTCAGCATCAAATGATCTCCATCCATTTTCATCATGCTTGTTAGGCTCAATATCCTGAACTTCAACTTTTGTATATATTTTAGAATCAATATTCAAACCCAACTCTTTCGATAAAAATAATAAGTTTTGACCAAGTAGTTTGTTCAAAAATAAGATTTTTTCTTCATCTACTAGATTTTTGTACTTCCTGTTGGTTCCAGCATTTAAAGCAACCCAAGGTGTTATGAATTTATATCTTAGCAGTTTATCAGCTATCATAACTGGGTCATTGTTTTGCTCTGTTTCAACTTCTTCAATTTTTAAAGTAATGTCACCAAAATTAAAAGAATCTAAATTTTTTATTAATGCCAGTACTGGCTCTACTCCCTCATTTAGACCAACAATATATATTTGCTCATTTAATATTTTAACTTGAACTCGAGGATAAAGATATTTACTTCTTAACCTGCCATCAAGAAAAGGGATTATTTTTTCATCAGGGAACTGCTTCATAAAAACACCTTTCACTTGATAAGGCGTTTTTATTACAGGTTTATCAGAAACCAAGCGAGCGGTGATAGACTCAGATATAATTGCTTCCATTAGTTATATTAATAATAAATACTAAAGATCTTTACTGACTCATAGTATCCAAAAATTCGTTATTAGATTTGGTTCTCTTTATTCTATCAATTAAAAATTGAATAGCTTCATCAACTTTCATATCATTTACTAGTTTTCTGAGAATCCACATTCGGCCTAATTCTTTTCGACTAAGTAGTAATTCTTCTTTTCTAGTACCTGATTTTATAATGTCAAAAGCAGGATAAATTCTTCTATCGCTTAAATGCCTATCCAAGGCAAGCTCCATATTCCCCGTACCTTTAAATTCTTCAAAAATAACTTCGTCTGCTCTACTACCTGTATCAACTAATGCCGTTGCAATAATCGTTAAGCTACCACCTTCTTCAGTATTTCTAGCAGCTCCTAAAAATTGTTTTGGTTTTTTTAGTGCATTAAAGTCGACTCCTCCAGACAAAATTTTACCGCTGTGTGGGATAACAGCATTATGTGCTCTCCCTAACCTAGTTATACTATCTAAAAGAATCACAACGTCATCACCAAATTCAACCATCCTCTTTGCTTTTTGAAGAACCATATCTGAAACAGATACATGTCTCTCTGGTGGCTCGTCAAATGTAGAACTTACAACCTCAGCATCAACATTTCGTTTCATGTCAGTAACTTCTTCAGGCCTTTCATCAATTAACAAAACTATTCTTTTTGTATCAGGATGATTTTTACTTATCGCATTTGCAATTTTTTGCATTAAAACAGTCTTACCTGTTTTTGGTTGAGCAACAATAAGGGCTCTTTGACCCATACCTATTGGTGAGACTAAATCCATAATTCTCATAGATATGTTTTTTTCATCTGTTTCTAAAACAAATCTTTTTTCAGGGTATAATGGAGTGAAATTTTCAAAAAGAATACAGTCCTTTAACTTTTCAACAGGCTGATCATTAACTAATTCAACTCTCAATAAAGCATAGAACCTCTCTTTTGCTTTAGGCGGCCTAATTTGTCCAGAAACCTTATGCCCAGTCTTCAACCTAAATCTTTTAATCTGAGAAGGGCTAACATAAATATCGTCTGGGCCAGGCATGTAGTTAAAATCAGGTGACCTTAAAAAGCCATATCCATCATGCATAACCTCTAAAATACCCTTTGCAAAAACTGATCCATCTTTTTCTGCCTGAGCTTCTAATATTTTTACTGTGAGCTCTTGCTTATTTAAACCAGAAATATCATCTGATATTTTTAGTGATTTTGCTAACTCTGCCAGCTCCTGAATACGTAAAGCCTGTAACTCGCTTAAATCCATAAATAATTCCCTAATAATTCATTAAAATTAGTATGTTAAAACTCTACCGGGGATTGTGGTAGATAATATAAATTACATTAATTGTTTGTTGTGTCAAAGTATTTTCCAACTGAAGAATAAACTTCCTCTGCTATGTAATGACTCCCAAAAATGATTGTTATGTGATTATTATCATAATTTTTTAACAATTCTACACCATTTTTGACTGAAGAAACAGACATAGCATTACTATTATTTTTGTTAAAAACTTTCTGTAAATCTGAACTCTTCATCAAATAACCATTTTTATCACTACAAATAATAATTTTTTCAAAATTTTGTTTTATTAACTCACAAATTTTGTCAATATTCTTATCACTTTTTATTGAAAACAAACCAATAAGTTTTTTATCAGGATGCAAAGCCGATATAGATTCTATCATCGCAGCAATCCCTTCGTAATTATGCCCCACATCATAAAACAAATTTTTAGATTTATTAAGAATTTCTAGACGCCCTTTCCATTTAGTTTTAAAAACAGCGCTATTTATTTTTGAAATATCTAAGGATTCTCCAAGTACATTTTGTGATAGCGCTATTGCCAAACTACAGTTTTTCACTTGATGCCTTCCAATTAAAGGTAAATTAATTTTAAAATTTAAATATGAAAAAAGAGTCCCATGTTTATCTGATCTAATAATATTGATATCCTCATCTCTAACAATATTAAGAGGGCTCCTTTTTTCTTTAGATACCTGACTTAAAATTCTCAAGACTTTATCTTGTTGCTCAAAAGTTAAAATAGGAATGTTATTTTTAATAATTCCAGCCTTTTCCATAGCTATTTTTTCAATTGTATCTCCTAGAATATCTGTATGATCCATAGAAATAGACGAAATACCACAGACTATTGGAGAAATAACATTTGTAGAATCAAGCCTACCACCTAGCCCTGTTTCAATTATAGCATAATCAACAGATTCTTTACAAAAGTAATCAAGCGCCATAGCCGTAGTTGTCTCAAAAAAAGTTGCTTCAATAGATTTTATGATTTTCCTATTATCTTTAAAAAAACTAGCTATGTAATCGTCTGGAATTTGATGCCCATTTATTTGAATTCTTTCATTGAATTTCTTTAAATGAGGTGAGGTATATAAACCCACCTTAAAGCCATGTTCAATTAAAATACTACTTAATATTGAACATGTACTCCCCTTCCCATTCGTACCTGCTATATGAATTAATTTTAATTTTTCATGAGGATTCCCAATTGCTTTAAGTAGTTCATTTGTATGATCTAAGCCAACTTTTATACCGAGTCGCTGTAAGTTATATAATTCTTCTAAAATTGAATCAATATTAAAAATCATCAACAAGCTGGGGCTGTTTTATTGTTTCCCCTAAAAATATTTCCCCAAGCTTTTCAAATTTCCTTGGCAAGTCTGTCACAAAGCATTCTAATTCATTTGAATTTACTACTTCACTCATTAGACTTTTTTTTATGAGAATATTTTTCGCATGAGTAGCTATAGCTGATGCAGAATCAACCAACTTAATATCCTTCACAAAATTTTTAATTACAGGCTTTAAAAGAGGGTAATGAGTGCAACCTAAAATCATAGTATCAATATTATTCTTAAAACTTGACAAGTAATGTTCTACAATAAGATTTATTGCCTCCCCTTCAACCATGCCCTCCTCAACAAATGGAACAAAAAGTGGGCACTCTTTAGAAAAAACCTGAATTTCTTTATCAACCAACTTCAAAGCAATATCATATGCTTTTGAATTAATTGTAGCAACTGTACCGATGACACCAATTTTTTTACTCTTAGAATCTAATGATGCTTGAATTGAACCAGGTTCAATTACACCAACTATTGGCGTGCCTTTAAAATTATTTTTTAGAACTTCCAGGGCCATTGCCGTTGCAGTATTGCAAGCAACGATTATCATTTTTGCATCATTTTTAATTAAAAAATTTGCAATTTGCATCGAATATTGGATAATTAAATCTCTGCTTTTTACGCCGTAAGGTAGTCGAGCTGTATCCCCAAAATATAAAATTGATTCATTTGGCAATATTTCTTTTAATGCCTTGACTACAGTAAGCCCTCCAAGGCCAGAGTCAAAAACGCCAATAGGTCGATCACTCATAACTATTCCTCAGCTAATATTTTTTCTCTAGAAGATTTAAACTTTATTATTGCTTTATATATACCATTAGCAATTTTTTTTCTATAACTCGGAGATTTTAAGTTTTTTTCCTCTGAAGGGTTAGAAACAAAGCCACCCTCAATTAAAACGCAAGGCATACTAGCTCCAGATAAGACATAAAACCCTGCTTGTTTTACTCCTCTATTTGGAACAGTTAATACTTTATCAAGTTCCTCTTGAATAACAGCAGCTAGAGCCTCACTCTCTTTCAAGAACATACTACTTGCCATTGTCGCCGTAATTTTTCTTTCCATTGATAATTTCTCATAATTAACTTTTTTCTCTTCAAGCTCTATTACCGCATTTTCTCGAGAAGCAACTTCTATAGCTTTAGCCGTTTTATCATGCGAGTGTAAGTATGTTTCAAAACCCTTTACTTTTCTATTCGGATTTGAATTTATATGAATACTAACAAATAATTTGCCCCCAGCCTCATTTGCTATTTGTGTTCTTTTCCAAAGAGGGATGAAAATATCTTCAGTTCTTGTGTATACAACTTTTATACCTGTCTTTTTTTCGAGAAGTCGCCCTACTCTTTTTGTTATATCTAAAACAATATCTTTTTCTTTAGTACCGTATTTCCCACTGGTCCCCGGATCCTTTCCACCGTGTCCAGCATCTAAAACTATTGTATCAAGCCTCCATCTTTCTTTAACATTTTTAAGTCTTTTAGTATTGTTTTCTAAAGCTGTACGCAATGTTATCACAATCTCATTAGGGTCATGGCTTTGATACCACTCATGACTGATAACACCTTTTCGCAATTTTAAAGCTATTTGCGCAGTCTCATTAATTTGGTCTGATTCAATTTTTCTAACAACCCCTCTAGTTAAGGATTTATTTAAAGTAGAAGTATCAACAATTCCACCAACAATAGTTAAATAAAACCATCCATGTTTATTTATGAATGAACTAATATCTCGATCTGAAAATGATTCTTGGGTGTTTATTCGAATAATTGTACCGTTAGATTTTTCTTCGATATTCAAAGCTCTTACATTATATCTAATTATATCAAATTCTAAAACTTCTTTCCGTTTATCATATCTCAATCCTGGGATTGCAACTTTACGAAGTATATCGAAAAAGCTTTCAGCTGGGACATACAAATCACCATTATATTCTTGGACTGCATCAACCATCTGATAGGGAGCATCATCAATTATTAAAAAACTAGTCCCTGCAGATACTTTTATTCTTTTTCCGGATATGTATAAAACTAGTTTTTTACGCTCCGCATTTTCATATAAACGGGAAGAAAGAGAAGTCACAAAATCTCTAGTTGAAACAAAACTCTTTTTTTCACCTTTAAGGGTTTTAATATAAGAGCTTTTACCAACTGAGCTATTAACTACTTTTATATCAGCTATCAAAGAAGCCGTCAAAAAAATTATTATTGAAAATGCTTTTACGATTATCATTTCATTATTTTTTATAAATCAATTTTGTAAAAAATACTTCTACTGATAAGTGACTATAATGAAAACATTTAGGAGAGCGATGAAAGATATATTTAAAATATTTAATCTAATTTTTAATAAAGATATGTGTATGCTTTTTAGCAATACATAGAGAAAAGAAACTATACTAAAAGTAATTGCACCTCGAAAAAATCGAGGTGCAATATAATGGCTTTAAGCCAATTTACTTTTTTTCGTACCACATAACGAGTATCATTAGTGCTAATAGTCCTGCCAGCCCTGCATCGCCAAACTGTGCCATCACTCGTCCTAGGCCTTCAATCACACCGAAAAAGTCATCAAACAGGATACCGACAACGATTCCAATAACGACTAGAGACTTGAGTAAATCAGTTGCGATTCCAAGCCACTCGTTAAGGGTTTCAAATCCACCTTTGAGCATATTTTCCTCCTGTTAAAGGCGTGTAGAAGCTTATAACTTTAAACTTCTGGCCCTAATTGATTATTATCCTAGAAACGAGAGAAAGACTAGCAAAGCAAGTAGACCAGCGAAACCGCCATCTAGAAATGTATTTACTAAGTCAACTATCCCACCTATTGGATCAAATCCAGTAGAATAAATAATGTTAACGAAAACGAAAAGCACGATAAGAGCTTTTATCACGCCAACTATTCCAGCTGCAGCATTTTGTACGGTTGCATTTACATCAGCCATGCCAATACCTCCTTGGTTTGGTTTTTAAGATTAAAATAGAACAAGTTCTATTTATTTTTAATTGATTGTCCATTGGTATGTAGTTTTTACCAGGGTCAATCCCTTTACTAGAACAGAATTTACTAACATTAACGGCATTTCCAATATTTATATTTA
>Ga0208410_1001385_pt1 | contig 12621 bp, 10 predicted proteins | sample ETN02SmetaG_3_FD_185787 | JGI IMG/M metagenome (GOLD analysis project Ga0208410, IMG submission 185787) | Marine microbial and viral communities from oxygen minimum zone, Eastern Pacific Ocean - ETNP2014F10-02SV257 (SPAdes) (version 2) | ecosystem: Environmental > Aquatic > Marine > Oceanic ... | reverse complement strand
CAAGCAGGTCCTTAGGGCATCGACAGGACCGGGTAGGATGCATAGTTGAATGCGACCAGCCGAAAGGTGAACAGAAAGGGGCTTACTCCCTGCACCCTCACCAATTCCCCCTAGTCGAAGACATCTGCATCAACAGGGGATCCGTCGGCTATCGACCCGCTCTCACCATAGTCCTGCCAAGTACCAATCTTTCCTCGCAGGGCGTGAGAGAGCTCGTGATATGCCACAATTAGGCTTGGCAGTAGGATGGAGCTGGTTAGGAGTGCTAGTACGAGGAGCAGCATCATGAGGACGAAGAAGTTCTGAAGTCCGGGGATTGCTACGAATAGGCCAGCCGCAAGTCCAGTGCATGTCGTGGCCGTCGTCTCGAAAATGGTCCGACCGGTCCTGGAAACCGACTTTTGTATTCCAGCTGGCGTCTCTCGTTCATCCTTGATGCGATCTATGATGTGGATAGAGTCATCCACCCCTATGCCGAATACCAGCGTCCCAATCATCGCGGTAAACACATTGACGTTGACCTTGTAGAACCACATCAAAAGCGGTTGCCAAAGGACCACTACCCCTACCGCAGTCATTGTGAAGATTGCAAGTCTTGCGGACCTGAAAAGGAAGGCCATGACAAGGAGTAGGATCAGCATGGTTGCGATGGTGGTCTTGGATTGGGCCTGGTGTATGCCATCGTTAATGTCCAGTGAGACTGGCAGACCTCCGGTCAGCAGAGAGTTTGAGACGCCTTCAATCCCGAGCGCTTTGCACTTCAGTGGGGTCGAGCAACCCCCTTCGTCTAAGTGCCCGTCGATTGTCTCTCTGAGCCCTCCAGCGACTGCCAAATTGATGTATGGCTGATTGACGTAGACCAGCGTCTTAGTCTCGCCTTCTGCACCAGCGGAGTTCATCAGCATAGACCTGACCTCTGGGCTTAGGGTATCGAAGGCGATGTTGACCATATCCTCCCTGCTGCTAACCGCGTAAGGCCAGCAATCTGGCCTAAGCGGATTGGCCGATTCGTCCCAGCATTCGTCGTGAATCAACTCCCACAGGCTTTGGTCATAGATCTCGAGCCCACCTATCTCCACATCCACATGAACCGCCTTGAGGATATTGACGAGGCTTATTGTCGTGGTATTCGCCACGTTATCTATCTTCATTGCCTGCATATGCTCGATTGCATCCAGGATTGGCAGATCCCGAATTGGGGCGGTGTTGTTCCTAGGGCCCCTATCTGTTGCATCGACGATGAACATGTTAGTCTGCCCGCCCTCGAAGACTATGCTGTACTCCCTCAGCGCCTCATATGACTCAAGACCGGGTGGGACCTCATCCGATGAACCGGTGATGTCTTTGCCCAGCTGTTCCTTGAACATCATGCCCCCCCAGATAGTCGCTGCGGAAGAGACTAGAATTACGAGGAGCGTGGCCTTGAGTGGCACCTTTCCCACTGCATCCCAGAAGTCATCCAGAAGGGAGAATGTGAGAGTCGTAGAGAGGGTGAAGCCAAGGATTAGCGAGCCGTCCCGGGTGAGACTGGTAAAAATGAATAGTGAGCCTACGAATAAGGCAGTCGAAACGACATAGAATAGTAGGCTGTTAATCCCCAGAATGGTTCCGAAGACGTCGGATGTGTCTATTGCCGAGTCACGCTGCCTTCTGGGCAGAGCTTTTGCTTCTGCAGCCTTCTCTTCGTCCAACCTCTTCCTCCTGGAAGAATCAACGACACCGGATCTGAATATGCTACTGGAGTCTCCCTTCCTATACTTGAGCAATTCAATCCAAGCGGGAACCATTAGCATCGAGATTAGGAATGTGGTCGAGATGCCGATCAGTAGTGTCTTGCCCACCGTCCTCATGGGCTCAATGGGGACCAGGCTATGCCACATCAGCACGCTGAATCCTACGATTGTCGTTAGGGCGGAAAGGAAGATTGCGTTTCCCGTAGTCATGGCTGCCCTGACATTCGCAGTTAGGCTGATTTGCGGGTCGAAGGGATCTGGCTGGGAGACCTCTTCCCCGTCACGCCTAGAAGCCCATGATTCCTCCTCAATCTTTTTCAGAATCTCCACCCTATTTTCCTCAATCCTGTTTGTCAAATGAAGGGAATAGTCCACCCCAAGACCAACCAGTATCGGGCCGGCAGAGATAATCATCGGAGTCAGCATGATGTCGAAAACCACTGTTGAGCCGAATGTGACAGCTAGGCTCATCGCGATAGGGGTGCCGCAGATGACCAAAACCTTCCAGCTTCGATGGAGGATGAACATCGTCAGACCAACGAGACCCAAGCTGATTGGAAGCATTGTATAGCGCAGCTCATCGTAAATCGAGTCGGAGACGTCGTGAAGAACGGGAGTCAGTCCCGTCACGGTAACTGCGCGGCGAGGAGGGATTGTGTCCAAACGTTCCACGTCCATGGTCCATGTTTTGTCCCATGTCTGAGTGCACAATTCGCAATTCGGCTGATTCGTCCCAGAGTTAATCTGCCTTGTTGAGTCGGAAGATAGTAGGGCCTTTACGTAGGCAATGAATGCCTTGTGGTCCCTGATTTCCTCGCCGGTCTTGAGGTCGGTCCTGGGAGTTATATCAGTGTTGGTCATATCGAAGGAAATTCCCATAATCACGACGCCAGTATCCCATATGCCGTCGTTATTGGTGTCCTTGACGAAGTTTGACAGAAGTTCCCCCGAGTTATCCACGTAACCGTCGATTCTCTCCTGCGCGCCATCCCCCTGCGGTATGGAGTAACCCTCGTTCGGGTTCTGGCTTGCAATCGCACAGCTTCCTCCGCTAATTTCGTCAAGGCCGTATTTTTCTACTGCGCATGAAAATCGGTAATTTGTCGAGTTTGCCTCCTTGATTATCTGAGCGGGGGAAAGTATCCAGACGACACCGTCACAGCCAGTCATCGGACTATTGCAGGCATGCGAACCGCGATCTTCCTTGTTGTAGTCCAAACCCTTCCCATATCCGCTCTCTTCAGCGTTGTTGTCGTCCCCTTCGATCCAAGAAATCTGATTCAGTATATCAGCATCGGTGATATTGTCGACTCCGTGATCAGCACCTTCGGCGGCATTATCCGTCTGAACGTAGAGTATCACGATATCCGTAGACCACTGAGTCCTGACCTCGTTCAGAAGAGCGGTGGAGTTCGCCCCATCTGGCAGGTATATCTCGACATCGCCGTTGATCTGGTGCTCGAAGTCTTCGGCCCTCCAGCCAATTAGGGCCGAGGCCATGAGGAGGGTCACAATGAGGTAGGCGGGACTCCTCAGAATGGCGCTGTATGTCAGTTCTACAGTTCTCTGAGCGACCATGTGCGAGGCATCGGAGATATCGTTCAACAATTGCCCTGCAGTGTCCAGCAGACCCCCGATTGGGCTATCCTTAACTTCCTGGCCAATATTTGAGAAATAATTTGAAATTGGGCTAATTCTCTCGAAAAACCATGCCCAGAAAACTAGCTCCTCGTCCTGCTGGGGACCCCCTCCGTTCGAAGTCACGCCCACGTTCCCCGACCAGGGACAAATGAAGCGTTCGCATAACCGCAGACCGAATGAGTCGATTAGGGGGCTGGTCAATGATGCCCGTGAACCGATGGGCTCAAGCGAGGATATGGGCTCGAAGCAGCATGGACCTAGTCACTGGGGGTGCTGGATTCATCGGATCCCACCTAGTCGACGCTTTGGTTGAACGGGGCAAGGAAGTCCGCGTAATTGACAATTTCAGCAGTGGAAGGGCCGATTTCCTTGAACACCACGAAGGAAGTGGGTCCGTAGAAGTCTGCAGAGGGGATCTTCTGGACAAGGGGGCAGTGATGGAGGCCATGGAGGGGATCGATACAGTTCACCACCTAGCGGCGAATCCCGACATCAGGCTCGGTACTGAGGTCACGGACACTGATCTGAGGCAGGGGACGTTGGCCACTTACAATGTCCTTGAGGCGATGAGGATATCTGAGGTGGGGAGGATATCGTTTGCTTCCTCTTCCGCCGTTTATGGCGAGGCGTCGGTGATGCCGACCCCAGAAGATTACGGGCCAGTAATGCCAATTTCCCTGTACGGGGCTTCCAAACTTGCTTGTGAGGGGCTAATCACCGCATGGGCGGGGACATTCGGTGCGAAGGGGTACATCCACAGATTTGCCAACATCGTGGGCCCAAGGGGAACTCACGGAGTAATCTTCGATTTCATTCACAAGCTCAAGAAGGATCCATCGAGGCTAGAGGTTTTGGGCGATGGCAAGCAGGAGAAATCATACATGTCGGCGCATGACTGCGTGCAATCCATGCTACACGTGATCGGCCTCGGGGAGGGGGGTCCCGTCCTAAACAACCTGGGCACGGGAGACACTTGCTCGGTTTCCAGGATTGCCGAGATTGTGATAGAGGAAAGCGGTCTTGAAGGAGTCTCGATAGACTATACCGGCGGGAAGAGGGGGTGGGCAGGGGATGTCCCCAAGACCTACCTGGAAGTGGGCAAATTGCTTGGTAGCGGCTTCGAGCCCACCGCGATGTCTGAGCAAGCAGTAAGGGACACGGCTCGAGTCCTAATTACCGAAATTGGCCTTTGATTCAAACATACGACAAAGCACCGTGAAAGACACCATCCATCTTCCGGATTCATAACTGTCAGTCCAAGGGTGGGCTCATGAGTAAGCGCTGGTACCAGGAGAACAAGCGCGACCCGTGGCGGAGAGATGCCAAGGCCAAGGGATACAGGGCCCGTTCAGCATACAAACTAAAGCAGATACAGGAAAAGTTTGGCATCCTGAGGAGAGGGGATGCAGTCCTCGATATCGGCTGCCACCCAGGGGGGTGGACCCAAGTCGCGGTCGAGGAGGTCGGAGAAGGCGGGACCGTGATTGGGGTCGACCTGCTGGCGACCTCCCCCGTAGATGGTGCAATCGTGATAGTCGGGGATATCAATGAAGAGGCAACAATAGAGGAAATTGTGAGCGAACTGGGGAATCGGAAGTTGAACGCGGTGATTAGCGACATATCGCCAAGACTCACTGGCAGGTATGACACCGATCAGACAATCTCACTGGAGCTCTCAACCATGGCACTGGATGTAGCTGCGGAGCTTCTCTCCCCGGGAGGGTGCTTCATCACCAAGGTCTTCCAAGGCGCGGGGATCGAGGGCCTTGTAGATGCTGCAAAACTCCGTTTCTCTGCAGTTGGCAGGTATTCCCCTACTGCGAGCAGGACCGCTTCCTCCGAGACGTACTTGATTTGCCAGAGGAGGAACCAAAGGACGGAGGGCGAGGGGACTGCCATGGAGCATGTCCAGAGCCACCTTTCCTCAATCGGCATCGTAGTAGAAGAAGACGAGGATTTGGAGATGGACCCAAAGGTCGGCTTCAGAAAGATCCCGAAGCGCGAGTAGTTACTCGGAATCCCTGTCGTATGGGACGATGTTCTGCCACTCGGACGCATCGGATCTAGACACGACTGCGTGCACCCAGTCATCTTCTGAGCAATTGAACACCTCGTGTGGAAGTCCCGGTTCAATGTAGAACATGTCGCCAGCGCTGTGAACCACGGATTTCCTGCACCCATCGCCGTACTCGTGCCTAACGCTGCCCTTGAGGAGATATACCATCACGTCAAAGTCTACGTGGATGTGTGCCTTTGCGATCCCTCCCGGGGGGATGTACGCCCTATTCATCGAAAGGCCGGTGGAAGGAGTATTCTTTCCGGACAGCCCAGCGCCGTACTCAATGTTATTCCAACCGCGTACCTTCTCCACTTCCCTCAGGCTCCAGATGCCGCCTTCGTCAGTCACGAATTCGGAGAGATCCGATTGGGCCCCGGAGAGTGTCAATTCCTCTTCAACCATGGACCTGTTGACTGGTTCTATCTTTTCAAATTTGAGCAGAATTATGCCGATTCTAGCACGTGGTAGAGAAGAAAAACTACAATCAACGCTAAAAAGGGACCCTAGTACGCCAGCAAGTCGATGACCGGAGCAAGTGGAAGGGCAACTGTCTGTGCGTCCTCTGGGACGCCACTGGTGGATAGCGAGAGCACCTCGTTCCCATGCCCGGGTTGCTCTGCCCCTCTGGGCAGGAGCCAGAGGTGCAGAGTCCAGTCTGTAAAGTACATCTGCCCGCAGTGCAGGTTCGAGGGCCCCTGAGGTGAAAAAATGGGCCATGTCGTAGTGAAATACAAGGTAACTCTAGACCAGCCAGAGGATGGCAGTCCAAACTATGAGGAAATCGCGGAGGCAATCTCAGGTTTCGAAGAGGTACAGGCGGTTGAGATCAAGCCCCTAGCCTTCGGAATGATGTACATAGAGGTCCAAGCGGTTCTCGGAGAAGGAGAGGGCATCGTTGACGGTTTTGAAGACAGGGTAAGGGGAATCGACGAGCTTGTTGGGCAAATCGAGGCCCTAGAGATGGGTCGGCTCTGATCAGTAATGGTCCAGAGGCGAGCGCATAATCTCCCTCATCATGACAGTTGCATAGGCCCCGGCTGGCAGAGTGAACCGGAGGCGGAGGGATGCACCCTCCGGGTGCCAGCGATCCCCTTCCTTGGGTCCCTCGTCCCATCGCTGGGAAAGTGAGTCCGCTTCTGGGGCCTGCTCGACGGTGATGTCCCTGAATGGGACGGAAAGTGCCCTCCTCGTTCCAGAAGTGGTGAGTCTCGGAATCTGATTGACTACCCAATCCACCTCGTCCAGTCCTGCTTGCCTTATCCCCTCGAGCTCGTGCTTCCCGGGCCCCCCTTCTGCAAGAGAGGAGTCCCTTCCTGGCAGGGGTCCCGTCACCACTAGTCTTCCGAGTTTGCAATTCCGGCGGCAGCGCTCAAGATTTGTAGGGCTCACATGGGCCATCTTCCCAACATCGATTCTACCATTGGACATCAGTGGGGCTACAAGATCCCCCTCCTCGGGCTCAATTAACGACAGCCCGGATCCTATTCTCTCCGAGAGAGAGTGGTTGAAGGCTAATGACTGGATAGAATGGACCATCAGCAGTTGGAGCGAGTTAGGTAGTGTCTTGAACGCTCTAACGTAATCCCCGGGTTTCTTGACCAGTTGCTGCAACATTGCTGACTCGTAGCCAAGCCTATCGGGCGCTAATTCCAATGACTTCTTTGGATCCCCATCTTCCCTCCATGATGCCCTGAAAGCCTCTGCCTCTTCGCCCTCTCTAGATCCCTCCATGCCGACATAAAGATTGACTGCGTTCTCGAAGTCCCCTCCTATCACTGCTGTGCCGACCTGCGGGGTTACTGGCCTCGTAGAGCCGAACCTCTGGGGGCCGATCCAATTAGGAAATGCGTCTGAGCCCATGGATTTGGCCAATCCGTCTCTAATCTCGTGAACCCTGCTCATCGCTTCTTTGGCGTCTATTGGGTTTCCAGACTTATCACAGCACCCGCGAACGGTGATGGTGAATCGGTTCCCATCATGATCGCCCATCGCAACCTTCTGGTGAGTCCTGCCGAGTACCTCTATTGTGCTGTCTGGGATTTCTACAGATTCGACCTTTCTCCTAGGTGCATCTATCACCAAAATCTGCGTAGTTATTGCTCGTTTGTCCTTCAATCCGGAGCTGAATATCCTGTTCTTGTTAATCCCACAAGCCCTAGCCAGCCTCCTCAGGTACCGATTTGTCTCCCAGTTTGTCATTGTCACTCTAGCTACTGTAAACCGCCCCTTGTCATCGAGAGCAGGGACCTTCGATGACTCCTCGACTCGGAAATCCTCCACCCTCGTCTTCAGGAGGCCCCCGATTCCCTCTGCAGGGACCATCCAAGTTGATAGTCCCAAATAGTCCTCGATTTCGCTCCCAATCAGGGAATCACCCCCTCAAAGTTTGATGCTTGAGAATTCCTTGGTTATCTCGGAGCATATGTCTTTGAGAATCTTGTCTGCCTTCTTGCCCTTGACAGTGCGGACGTACAGTTCCGGATCATCGAGATCCGGGTGGTTCTGGAAATAATTTGCATACTCAACGTCGTCCCTCCCATTTAGGCGGGAGCGGAACATCTGGAGTGCCGTATGATTTCCGTCAATGACTCTGATTCGTAGTTCTCGACCCTCGTTCTTCAATACTTTCACTGGCATAAGACAGTCGCTCGACTTGAGTGGTCCTTTTGAGGCCTTGCATGCCAAAGCCGGACGAAACTCGCCTCAAACTTCCCCTAAGTTTTACAGCGGGAGGTTTTGGGGGCGGCTATGTCAGGCATGGAAGCCATGACAAAACGTGTGGCTGAATCCTTTGAGAGGATGTCTTTGCCAATACTATTGGCAAGCCTTCTATTGACTGGTTTTCTGGCATATTTCCTAGTTGGGAGCCTGGCTTTCACCACCGACCTATCTTCATTCGCCCCGGAGACTGATGCCGATGAGGCGCAGGAAAGAATCGAGGGGGCCATTGGGACGTCCCCGCACCTGATTTACATCAATGTCAGACCATCAGCTAGCGAGGACCAGGTCGCCAACGTGCTGGAGATGAAGGCACTACAGCAATTAGCCGACGATCACGATAAGATCCAAACATATTCTGATGAGAATGGCTTTTTCATAGACTCCCAGATAAATGCCGCCGAAGTAATTCAGAGATTCTTGGAGCAACGGAACCACACTGGGGGCCTCTCAGAATTCAATGATTGGAAGGAGATGCTGGACGCAGCCCTAGGTGAAGAGGAGTGTGGAGATGCTATTGGGGGCGACGAGAGGTCGATTGCTACTGCAGCCTTCGCTTCATCGGCATTGCTACACAAGGACCTGGATTACTCCCCTGTTTGCGATTGGCTAGAGAGCGGGGAGGGGAACCCCACGCCTACTGCTAGCAGCACTTTGTGGCTCATTGAAATCAGCGGGGGGATAGAGAGCGATGATCGCCAGAGGCATGCAAACGAGATTAGGGCCATGCTAAGTGGCGAGACGATACTAGAGTATGGCGTCATCTCTGACGATTTGATCAGCAATGACATCAACGAGTCCACTCTGGACAACCTGGTTTGGCTTATTTTCCTCGCAGTGATTGTCGTAGTCTTGCTACTTGCACTCACATTCCGATCGGCAACGATGGTAGTGGCACCACTAGTCGCGCTCCTTGCCTCACTGGTCTGGACCTATGGCGCTATTTCACTAATGGGGATGAAATTCTCAATACTGGAGATAGCGGTCGCCCCCGTTGTTCTGGGACTTGGGATAGACTACTCCATCCACCTGCAGAGAGCATACGAACGGGCAAAGGAAGACTCGAGCAGCTCTGCGGAGGCTTGGGCTAGGGCCTTGATGGAACTGAGAGTAGCACTATCGTTGGCGGTAATTACCACTGTCTTCGCCTTCCTTGCCAATTCCCTATCCCCACTCCCCCCCCTGAGGACATTCGGGGCAACACTAGCACTGGGCGTAGTATGTGCTTTCCTGGCAAGCACGGTTACGGTGGGCGCAATTCACGTTTTCGCAGAGAGGACCATGGGTGCTACTCGGAAAAGGGGCCTCGAATTGGACAATCTGGCTGGCAGGGCAGCCGACTTCCAGAGGGGGAATGCCCCTCTGGTCCTCCTTTCTGTGGCCATAATAACAGCGGGTTCTGTGGTAGTTGCGATGCAGGGGCTGGACACCAGTTTCGAGTTGACTGACTTCCTATCCGAGGACGAGATGGAGATAATGGAGATTCGAGAGGACCTCTACCAATCGTACGAGGTGAACGCCCTGAAGTCGGTATTCATACTCGTAGAGCCGGGAGAGGGCGAGAGTTCATTCGATAGCGAAGAGGTCCTAATCGAGGCATTGGGCGACTTGGAGGACGCTCTGGCGAGGATGGAGGGGACTGTTGTTACCGAGGCTCCCGGGACTGCCAACGAATGGGCCTCTTACGACAGCATTTACAGAATCCTGGCCGATGCAATCGAGCAGGACCCGGGCTTCGGGTCCGAGTACAACCTAGAGGTGTTCGGGGAGGACCTGGCTCCGAGCGAGAGTTTCGTAGAGGGAGACCTGGCATCGGCCCTTTCCTCGCTCTTATCGAATGAAACCGTGGGAGACCAACTCAGGGGGACAACCTGGTCGGAGAGGACAAGCGAGCACGTTGGTTTGACGGAAGACGGTTCCGAGATAAGGTTCCTCAGAATTAGGGTCGATGTGGAGGCGCAGAGCAGCGCAATGGTCGAGCAGATCTCAATTGACATGGAGGAGGAGTCTTTCATCGTCTCTTCCGATACTGGGGGGAGGGCATATGCAGTAGGGGATCTGATGACTCTATCCAACCTACTCTCGGGCCTGATCTCATCCATCGTCAGTTCGACAGCCATCAGCCTAACGGTTTCACTAATGGTGTTGACCGCACTCACCAGAAGAGTCGGCCAATCCCTGTTGGTCATCCTCCCAGTGGGGCTCGCCGGATCGTGGGTTGTGGGTTCGATGGCGATTCTGGGGATAAACTGGAACGTCCTGACGATAATGATCACCGCACTGACCATCGGCCTCGGGATTGACTACTCGATTCACGTCTGGAGGAGGTTCGAGTCGAATCGAGCATCGGGAATGGCGATTTGGCCTGCGATGAAGGACATGTACGCCAACACCGGGTCTGCCCTGCTGATGTCCGCAGGGACTACAATCTGCGGGTTCATGGTACTTCTGCTATCCCCAATCCCGGTGATAAGGGACTTTGGAGTGGTGAGCTCGATATCAGTTGCCTTCTCGCTAATTCTGGCCCTTCTCGTCCTCCCCGGCCTCCTAGCTGCTGAGGTCAGGACCAATGGGAACGGGTCGAACTAGGACATTTCCATTATCCGATCCATCTCCAGGTTCTGCTCCCTGGCGAGAAGAAGCATGGCCACCTCCAGGGAAACTGGCCCCAGTGCCCTCCTCTTCCTCTGTGCCCTGCGAATCACCTCCCTCTTCTCCAATCCCGACATTGAGGCTATCCTTGAGGCCAACTTGCCACCCCCATCCTCTTCCGAGTTCGTTTGAGAATCTGGTTTGAGGGGGTTGGATTCCTCCATTTTTCCACCGATCGGCTCAGGTGAAGCCTGAGGGGGTTCGGGCATCTCCCCCACCCTGGACAAGAATGGCCTCCAGCCCAGTTCCGGAGGGTGTTCGAACGACGAGTCACAGGGGAACAGGGAGTCATCCTCCCCCACAAGCCAACCGGAAGAGCAAAGCCTCTCAACAAGAGACTGGGCTGCTTCGGGCGAGAACCATTGCATCTCCAATGACCACATTCTGGCTAGGTCCCTCAAGCCAAACGGCTCACCGGCGCCTCCGTTGAAAGAAGCGTGGAGTAGCTTGGAAATCTCGATTTCTACCTCTGAAGACATGTTTCAGGGGCTGCTGGCGGCGAGTGTGCTTCATGGTTGCCCCGAACAATATCGCGCTTGGTTGAAGTGTGGTGCCTCTATCCGCGTGCGGTTTTCTATGCCTAGGGAGTACATTGCACGCGACCCGAGGACGGGAAAAAGAATCGGCACCGGCAAAGGAAAGGGCAAGAAAACGACGGGCATAGCCGCACTTTCCCCGGCCGACGGCCCTTGGCAGCGCCTGGAGGTTTCAGAAATCCTCCCACTTGCTACGGGCGAGTCCGAAAAGGTGGAGATACTAACTGATGGAAAAAGATGGATGCTCGGCCGGATTGATGCGATTAAGGCGCTTAGCAAAGTGAGAGGGGGAGATATCGAGGGTGCATACGATGCCCTGGTTGAAGCCCTTGAAGATGACTTTCCGGATGTCAGGATTGCTGCCTTGAAGGCCCTCCCATCATTCGCCCTTAGGAGGCAGGGGATACTCCTCCACTGCCTCTCGGACAGGTTGCTTGACGATGAGGATGCCGTCAGAGATGAAGCAATGAACTGCCTGAAGAAGATAGCCCCGCTTTTTCCCTCGGGGTGCGAGGACATCATTCGAAGAGAGTTGCGCGACCAAAGGAAGAACCATCGCGACAATGCATTCGAAGCCCTCAAACTCACCTCCATAGAGTGGCCAGAGGTAGGGTGCCTGCATCTCGACGAGATAATCAGGGAGAAAGACGTGGATCTCAGAATCAGGGGCTCATTGATACTCAGGACGGTGGCTTCCAAGGGGGGTGCGGAGGCATGGGACCTGATCACATGGTCCCTCCAGGACGAGGAAGTCAGAGTCAGGAGGAATGCGGCCAAGACCCTGACAACTCTGGCCGATGTCGAACCGAGAGTGGCCGTAATCCTGGTTGAGTCGAGCCTAGGGGAGAACGACAGAGCCATCAGAAACTCCGTCATCAAGGCACTTAGGAAGCTAGACATCCAGAGCCCCCGCGTGGTTCAGATGATTCTGAAGGGGGCATCCGACGATGACTTGGAGATGAGGAAGGCCTGTGTGGGCCAGATGTCCATCATCCTGTCCGGCCAAGAGCTGCGGGAGGCTGCTGGGGAACTGCTGAAGAAGGAGAAGGACCCAAGCCTCAAGAAAAGGCTGCAGTCCCTTGCTTTGGACCCAGATTTCGAGGGTTCAGAGGATGAGAAGAACCGGAAGCTTGCTCCCGCAGAGTATGTCCCGAAGGAGGATGAAGAACTGCTCCCTCCCAGCCTCCCCCCCTTGGGTGAGGATGATAAACGCCAGTCAGGTCGGCCGGCCAGCGAGGAAAGCAGATGAGTGACGAATTCGACGAGAAGTTGGCTCGATTCG